>Ga0255103_1000033_pt1 | contig 37217 bp, 30 predicted proteins | sample Law_Cont_RepB_0h_FD_188450 | JGI IMG/M metagenome (GOLD analysis project Ga0255103, IMG submission 188450) | Freshwater microbial communities from St. Lawrence River, New York, United States - Law_Cont_RepB_0h | ecosystem: Environmental > Aquatic > Freshwater > River | place: USA: New York...
AAACAACATGCAATTTGCTGAAACACTATAAAACAAAGAAACCGTTGCAGGACAACGGTTTCGAAGGAAATGAAACAATCTGAGATTGTATCGGGTCAAAAAGATAATGAACCTATTTTAATTTGCAATTTAATTAGCGCAACAATGCCTTGTCTATTTTATAAAAGCAATAAGGTTTTTGCAATTGCCTCTTTTAAGTCCTTCTTTACTTTTGTTTGTATTGCAAATTCATCCCATTTACCAACAGCTTCGTGCACCTGATTTATGATTGCATCCGCTTTTTTGATGTTCATTTTTTTTGCTACTTGCAATAAATCGTTTCGCGTAATGTTCTGACGTTTGCCATTGATGCTCATTGAATGTTGACTTACCCATGTACTATCAGGGCGATATGAGTGGCAGACATCAAATGCAGGGGCTAATTTCCATTGGCCCGTTTTTTCCATGATAAAAGAAAAGTTCTTTGTATGGTCATCACAATTTCGTGCCATTACATTAAATACCATCCTGCGGTAAAGTTGTTCTGCATCGGTATAGGGTAATAACATGCTTCGCATGGTTTCGAATAACTGTTCGTAACTGAACGAATTAATTTCATTAAAATCATAGTGAGCAATAGCACAAAAACTTTGAACATGAATTTTACCTTTCCCATGCTCTCTATCAAAACGTTTTGTCATAAAATGCGCTCTGTCATTTTCCTCAAGTAAGCGGCATTCAGTCATTTCAATTGCAGCTTCTTTAGCCATTAAATAGTAAGCCATTTCTACTCGTCCATAACCTGATGAAGAACCGATCTGCTGATCCGTAACACCGTCAAACTTCAATAGCCAATGGGTAAATCCTTTCGGAGCATCTGCCTGACCTGAACGTATTTCTTTTGTATCGGCATTGAAAGCAATAACAGCCTTTGCTCTTGCCCCACCAGCTGAAGTACCAATTTTCAAGATGTCGCTCAATGCCTTTGCTTCATCAGTAGATAAGTTAGCGTTAAATTGTTGTCTTCCTGAAAGTATCTCTTGAGCAATTCGAATCAAACTGCTCAGCTCAATTTTAGTTGCTCCATTATTGGCTTTGGGTAAAACTGGTTCAAATTCCAAAGCACCCATTCCACGTGCTCCAATAAAACATAATAACTCAACTGGGTTCATACTATCCGCAGGACGACCATTACTTGCCAACCAAGCGTTAATTAAGCTGCTTCCATACTTATCTGGTAGTACATCTGCTAAAAGACCAGGTAAGCCTTTAAATGTAGTTGTATTTCTTAATTCCGGAAAGGAAAATACTTGTTTTTCTGCACCACTAACGGGCATTTTCAAAGGAGATAAATCCCATTGATTAGCAAGAAAGGAAGGTTCGTATTCAAATGAAGCCCAACCACTATTTGCATCCCATGCAATTGCTCCAACTCGTTTATTCCAAATATTGATGTATGCTGTTGTTATCATTACCAATCACTTTTAGGTTTTTTATTTTGACTGTCTTTTTTAGTGCTTGCTCTTTGGCGTTTATTCTGTTCCAACTTGGCAAGTTGTAAGGGGCTAAATTGTTGCTTTATTTCAAAATGCTCAAAGATTTGAAGCTGCTGTAGTGCTCTCAAAATTTGTATAAAAGAAAGCAATGTTCCTCCTGCACCTTTTTCAATTTGCACCATTGTGGAACGATTAATTCCTGCCGCAGTAGCAACTTGTTGTTGTGTTTTATTTTGCTGCAATCTCGTTTGTTTAACAAATTCACCCAGTTGTTCAAGCATTGCAGGATCGCTCATTGCGTGCCAATATTTGATACTTTTTTCCATCATTCAGCCTATTAATACTATATAATGTTAACTAAACCCAACATTAGTGTTTAACTAAAATGTAGGCATATTCCACCACAAACATACATAAAATTATCCAATGTTGGCAAAAAGCAACATTTAAATGTTACAAAAATAAGAAACAAGAGCGTATACAACATTAATGAGGATGCTCATCTTCGTTTTGCTCATATTTTGTGGAATAATCAGACAAACGACCCTAGATGGGGGCACGACAGACTAAAATTGCCCCCCTACTTATGCCTCAGTTAAATATGTAAACTTCTGAGTTAAACATGGACCAAATTGATTGTTTTGATGGGGTCAATTTACCCCGACGAAGTGGGGTGAATTTGCTCCGACGAACAGGGGACAATTTCAGCGTTTTTTTCAGTCTATTAGCGTCTACTTGCTTGGTTTCTTTTTGGGCTTCAAAAAAAAGAAACCCACATGGAAACCAAAACTATAGACAAACGTAGACTTTAATAGAATTAGAAGACCATAAAAAAAGTGTGTAAATCAATGACTTACACACTTTTCGAACAGTTACGAACTGTATCAAGCGGAGAGAGAGGGATTCGAACCCCCGGACCTGTAACAGTCAACGGTTTTCAAGACCGCCGCATTCGACCGCTCTGCCATCTCTCCAATGGGGTGCAAAAATACGCAATAAGAATGTCTTTTGCAAAAAGTAATGAGAAAGTCTTTGACTCAATTCCAAAGCCCCTCCTAAATCACCACCATCCATCTAAATATCAATACGATACCCATTGCCTTATCTTTGGTACACAATTTGACCCACAAACACCAACATGTATCGGATGCAACCAATTACCACCATAAAAATGGGCTTATTATCAGCCCTTCTCTGCTTGAATGCCAATACCGCGCTGTCGCAAACAGTCAACGACTTCCCCAGACCCACCATTAAAAAAGGCGATATCCCGAAACCCAAACCCAATATACCAAAAGCGGACATCCCCAAGCCCCAGTCACCCGCAACACCTAGGGTAAACATCCCCTCCAACAACCCCGGCATCGCCCGGCCAGAAAGATCCAAACCCCAAACCACCGTTTATTCGTTCGTCTCTTACCCCTACCAAAAACCCGATCCCAATGGCGTAACGCATGTGGCGATGCTCAACGACCAGCAACAATACCGCATGTACCATTGGCCCATCGCAAAAGCACCCATCGACCCCGCCCTGCTCAAATCTGGCGCCCTCGATACGCTGGCCGCGATGCAACCCGCCGTTGAAACCTTTCAAATCAACCAAAGCGAAAAAGCGTTCAGCATCAAAACAAAAAAAGGCATCGAACTACAATTTCCCGACCAAGCCTTCGCAGACGGACTCGGCAACCCCGTGGTGGGAACAATCACCCTGAGTGTACAATCGTTTCAAAGCAAAACCGACTTTGCCTCCGCACAACTCACCAGCAGCACCAGCAACGGAGACGCCCTCATCAGCGGCGGCATGCTCAACGTGGAAGCAAAATCGGGCAATGCCAACCTCCGCATCGGTGATGGCAAAAGCTACAAAATCATCGGCAATGGCGCCTATGAAGATGGTTTCCGGACATTCTACGGCGTGCAGGGCGAACAAACCACTTGGAGTACCTATACCAGTTCCGCACAAAATGGCCCAAATGATAACAACGACCCCAACAGCAAAAATGCCAAATATACTTTGTCGTTGCTGCCCATCACCCGCTCATCGAATGGCGTGGCACAACCCTTGGCGATGCGAGATGACGATAGAAACATCGCTTTGAGTAACTGGTTTTTCCAGCAAGCCAAAATCAACAAAGAACTTAAAAAACAGATCAAACGCGACGGGGTAATTTTCCCCGCCCAATTGAAGATCAATGCCCAAGGCAAAATCACGGATGTGCAACTGCTGGATACTGGACAAGCGCAAAAAAGCCTCATCAGCCCCTACTTCGCTGAATTCCGCAAACTTCTGATGTCGGCCCCGCCCGTGCGTTTTCTCGACACCTTCCCGATGCCAGAAACCCTAACCATTCGATTCTCCACGCTCAATGAGAATTTTGCAACCATCAAACAGTTGCCCTTGCCTCCCGCCGTTGCTGGCCTCGCCAAAATGGCCACCGCACAAGATGGCAAATGGGTACTGGAATCCTACTCCACCCAGATGGTTAACTGCGACCGATTTGCGAAGTTTTCGAAGTCCGATGACAGCATTACTTATTCAGTGGATCGCGCCAAAGCGCTGGTTTATCTAAATTTCAAGGATTACAACGCCTTGCTTGGGCCGAGCAGCACCCGCATGGAAAACACAGGTTACAGCTATACCATGAAACAGTTTCCCGTTGGCGCCAAAGCAAGACTCATCGCAGTGGTTTACAACGATCAAGGGCAGGTTCATTTGGAAGTGGCCGATGTGAGCGAAGGCAATTATCGCATCGAAAAGGCGCAGCACTACCCCTTCAATCAATTGACGATCAAAGCGGCCTTTGAAATGATGCCGATGGATTTGTTTGAATCCAAAAAATAGGTTAATCGCGGGGTTTGAAGCGCGTAAAGGGCTTCGGAGGACCTTCGGTCTTGGGCTTTGGCTTGGGGGCGTCGTTGGCTGGTTGATCTCGGCGATCGTTCCGCGCCGGTGCTGAGAAGTTCGAATCTCTCCGAGCAGGTGCGGCAGATTTCCCTTCCTTGCGAAGGTTCTCTTTTTTCCTTGCCACCCGTTGGTTCCCATTGTTGCCATCGTTGTAGAAAGGTTTTGCATCGTTGGCCTCTGCCACATGTGTACCTGGCAAAAACGGATGTTCTGTCACAACCGGAATATCTTGCTTGATCAACTTCTGGATGTCGCGCAAAAACGGCACCTCTTCCCGATCCACAAAAGACCAAGCCACACCACTGTTACCCGCCCTACCCGTTCTACCAATGCGATGTACGTAGGTTTCCGGTATGTTTGGAATTTCGTAATTGATTACGTGCGTTAACTCATCGATATCAATGCCCCGTGCGGCAATATCCGTGGCCACCAACACGCGTGTGATCCTACTTTTAAAGTTCGACAATGCCAATTGACGGGCATTCTGACTCTTGTTCCCGTGAATGGCTTGTGCCGTCATATTCAACTTAACAAGGTCTTTTACCACTTTATCAGCGCCATGCTTGGTGCGGGTAAACACCAACACCGATGGAATCTCTTCAACGGAGGTATCCAATAAATGTCGCAACAAAAAGCGCTTGTTTTTTTGGTCAACATAATACACACTTTGAGATACTTTCTCGGCCGTGGTTGACACCGGAGCCACCGATACACGCACAGGATCTACCAAAATATTCTGACTCAATTTCACCACCTCGGCAGGCATCGTGGCTGAGAAAAACAGGGTTTGTCGCTTCGTTGGCAATTTCGCAATCACCTTTTTCACATCGTGAATGAAACCCATATCGAGCATGCGATCAGCCTCGTCCAACACGAAAAATTGTATATTTCTTAGATCGATGAAACCCTGCTGCATTAAATCGAGCAGTCTACCGGGTGTCGCTGTCATGATATCCACTCCACGCTTGATGGCATCCACTTGGGGATTTTGTCCCACACCGCCAAAAATCACCGCATGTTTCAACCGCACATTCGCAGCATACGATGCAATACTCTCGTCGATCTGCAATGCCAACTCTCTTGTCGGCGTGAGAATCAAAGCCTTGATGCCTTTGGTGCGTCCGGCATCGCCCATCAATTGTTGAATAATGGGAATCGAGAACGCCGCCGTTTTACCGGTACCGGTTTGCGCAGTTCCGAGGATGTCGTTCTGTGCCAAAGCTGCCGGGATGGCCTGTTCTTGTATGGGGGTTGGCTGTGTATAGCCTTGGGCTGAAAGCGCTTCGATGATTTCAGGCGCAATGCCGAGTTTAATAAAATGTTCCAATACTACAAAGGTAGTTCTTATTGAGGGCAAACCCCAACCAACGATTTCTGGGCGATTTCTGGGGGATGAAGCCCCTGAATTTTCACCGCGATGGTTAGGATACCGCCAAATTCTATTTATTTTGTTGCAGTGCGAAACAATTCAACATTTCTCGCGTCTAATCCTATCATGAAGTTAAAGTTAATTGGGATTTTTATCCTCGCAGCCTTTTCGGCTTGTAGACCCGATCCCGCAGATGTGATTGCAGGAAACAACAACCCCGATTGGACGGAAGCATCGCACGGAAACGCATCACCCAACTACAGCACCGTTTTTCCGCAAGACCAAGTCAATGAGCTTGAAATCACCATCGGAGCAGACAATTGGTCGGCCATTCGCGCCAACATGAAGTCGCTGTTTGGCTATGACTTTGGCGCTGGAGGCATGGGAGGACCTCCAGGTGCATTCCCCACCACCGAACCCGATTACGTTCAATCCACCATTAAATTCAAGGGCAAAACATGGCAACATGTAGGTTTCCGCCTCAAAGGCAACTCTACCCTCACCTCGGCCTGGCGATCAGGCATCTACAAATTGCCATTTCGCCTCAATTTCGACAAATTCGAAGACGTTCAACCCAGTGTAAAAAACCAAAAGTTTTACGGATTCAAGGATCTTTCCTTTTCTCCTGGGGTGAAAGACAATTCCTTGATTCGCGAAAAATTGGGGTCCGACATCTTCCGCATGGCAGGCATTCCATCGGCACAATCGGCCTTTTATAAGGTATACATCGATTTTGGTGCAGGCATGAAATACTGTGGTATATATTGTGGTTTGGAACTGCCAGACGATAAAATGATTATCCAACAATTGGGCGAAGACGCCGGCAATTTGTATAAACCCGAATCCAAATTGGCCACTTTTGTGCAAACAGAATTCGAGAAGAAAAACAACGAGCTTGCCGGAGATTTTGGCGATGTATCCGGACTGGTCAAAGCGCTTCAAAATGGCTCTAGAACCACCAATGCAGCGGCATGGCGCACAGGCTTGGAGGCGGTTTTCAACGTAGACCATTTCACCAAATACCTGGCCATCAACAACAGCATCGTCAATTGGGACACCTACGGCGTGATGGCACACAATTACTATTTGTACAACCACAGCAGCAAAGGATTGATGTGGATTCCTTGGGACAACAACGAATCGTTCAGCAAAAGTCCGGGCATTACGGGTATCACTGGCGGACCGTCGGGCCCAGGCAATGCCATTTCATTAACCATGAACGAGGTAAGCACCGCGTGGCCGTTGATCAATTACATCGCCAACGATGCGGTTTATTTCGCCCAGTACAAAGCCCACATGAAGGCGTTTAAAAACGGCATTTTCAACGAGACCGAGATGCATGCAATGATCGACAAATACTATGATTTGATTACGCCTTTTGTCGTGGGCATCAATGGAGAACAGCCCAGCCATACGCATTTGAGCAGCGCATCGGCATTTACTGCAGAGCGCAGTGCGCTGAAGACCCACGTAAACAATCGCATCGCCTTGATCAACCAGTTTTTGCCTTGATGATTCTATCCCAATCCCTGTCACAATTTGAATCCATGAGCATTGAATCGCTGATGGATCGGGCTGAATTGATGGATCGCACCGATAGAAAGTTTGTCTTTCACCGCAAGTTGTTATCAGACATACTGAATGATTGCGCCAATGAATACCGCATTTTGGAAATGCAAGGACAGCGGATGTTTGCGTACGAAACGGAATATTTCGATACGCCGGAGCGGTTGTTTTACTTTCAGCATCACAGGGGATTGGGCAATCGATACAAGGTGCGAAGGAGACTTTACGGCGGTACGGGGGAGGAATTCATCGAGGTGAAACACAAAACCCACAAAGGAAATACGCAGAAACTGAGGGTGGCCGGTCGAACGCTATCCACCGCTGAATTGCTGCTGCACGAACACATTGGGCCATCGGTAACCAACCAACTGCAACCATCGCTCTTGGTCCAATATACGCGCATCACGTTGCTACACAAGCAGAAGAACGAAAAGGTGACGCTGGATTTTGGCATCACCTGGGGATCTCCATCGAATGAGGCTGGCAGCGGCTTAAGCATACCCTTCGACAACTTGATCATCGCCGAGGTCAAAAGCACCAATTTGCATTTCAACACCTTTCAAGGCATCGCCAAGAAACTCGGCATTCGCGAGGGATCCTTGAGCAAATATTGCCTGGGCACACTGGCGGTTTATCCGGGCATCAAACAAAACCAATTCAAACAAACCTATAAACACATTTTATCCATTGAACATGCTTGACATACTTATACCCTATTTGATCAATTTTTCGGCGGTCTTCATCTTGATTCGCGGCCTATACTATCGCAGTTACAAGCGCACCGATTTGTTTTTGACCTTTTTCGGATTCAACACCATCATTTTCTTCGTGGCGATTGTTTTAAACCAAGTAAATCTGAGCACTGGCGCGGCTTTTGGAATGTTCGCGGTCTTTAGCATTTTGCGCTATCGCACCGAGGGATTATCGGCCAAAGACATGACCTTTTTGTTCTTGTCGATCGCCTTGGGGCTGCTTGGCGCCACCACACAGAACCTCCAATTACAGGCCACAATGGCGGGATTGATATTGGCACTGGTTTTCGTGTTGGAAAGCGGTTGGATTTTCGCCAAGGAACGGAGCATGGAGATACTGTACGACAATATCGCTTTGGCACATGTTGGGCAGCGAGCGGCGTTGATCGATGATTTGCGGGCGCGTACGGGTTTGAACGTGGTTCGTTGCGAGGTTTCTGAACTCGACTATTTGAAAGACGCTTGCAAAGTCACTGTGTTCTATGTGGACTAACTTGGGTGGGATTCGCGGGGCGATGTTCTTACGTTTCGGGGCGATGGCGTTGCTCCTGAACGCTGGCATGGGCGAGATTCACGCTCAAGCCACGAAAGCAGACCCAGTGGATGTGCAGGGTTGGATGAGCTTGGGTTTAAACCACAACATAGGCAAAAAATGGAAGTTGGAGATGGATGTCCAATCGCGCTATTTTAACAACATTCAAACCTATAGTGGCACCTATTTGAGTGCGGGCGTACAGCGAAAGTTGAGCAAACATTTTGACTTAACGGGCGAGTATCGCTTGGCGATGGTGCAACAAGGCAATTACAACCGTTTTTCAGGGGGATTGCTGTGCGATTACAAATGGAAGAATTGGGAATTGGGTGGCAGGGCTTTGATACTGAACCAAATTCAAGATTTCGATGATGCTGCGCGACCGGATCAAAGCGAAGGCTACTGGCGGGTGAGGGTGCAGGCCAAATACAAGATCAACAAACGGTTGGATGTATATGCATCCGTTGAGCCCATCATGAAGTTTGGGGCAGATTTTGTGGTCGATAATTGGCGCGACGAGTTTGGTGTAAAATGGCAAATAAAAAAGGGACTCAAATTGAATCCCTATTTCATTTACCGTCCGGATTATGGCAAAGCATCCTATAATCGGTTGTTTTACATTTACGGACTTCAGTTGGATTATTCTATCCGATAAGTCAATTAACCCAACAAGCGGGTTTTCAATTCTGGGTTTCTCCAAACAGCCACAATCCAAATAATGGCTTGAATCACACATGGAGCGGTGATATCCTGTCCGGTGGTCAAATGAACGGCAATGGCACCACCCATGTAGGCAGCAAGCAACAATGTACCCAACACGGCGGTTCGGGGAATCAAGAATAAAATGGCGCTGAGGATTTCAATCACGGCCAACGTTTTCGCAATTGTTGGGGTGATCCCTTGAGAGGCCATTTTCTCTACCATATCTGGGGGCAAGTTAAATTTCATGATGCCACTCATCACGAAAATGGCGCCCACTAATCCGGCAGCAATCCATTGGAGAAGGTTTTTGGTTTTATCTGTCATAATCACAAACTTACACAAATATTTAATTGTTGTAACAAATGATTTTCTGTAAACCCGTTTGCAAAAGAAAAAAATTAAACAAAAATGACAAAAAATCCTTGTTTGAGCCTTGAAACAATGCAACTTATCAAACTAATCTGCAAATTTGAAACATGCGCAAACCTCAGTCCATTCAAAGCCTCGAAGCCCGCAACCTTGCTTATCAACAAAGCATCGAAAACCCTGAAGCATTCTGGGGTGATATCGCCGAGCAATTCACATGGCAGCGCAAATGGGATCGGGTATTAGACTGGAATTTCGAGGAGCCCCGTGTGCGCTGGTTTGATGGGGCACAATTAAATATTACCGAAAATTGCTTGGACAGGCATTTGGTTGACAAAGCCGAAGACCTCGCTTTGATTTGGGAATCGAACGACCCCACTGAGCCCAGTAAATCATACTCTTATCGGGAATTACACGAAGCTGTTTGCATTTTCGCCCAAGCCCTTCGCAATGAAGGCATTGCCAAAGGCGATCGCGTTTGTTTGTATATGGGCATGGTACCAGAACTTGCCATTGCGGTGTTGGCTTGCGCACGTATCGGTGCGATCCACTCGGTCATTTTTGGTGGATTTAGCGCTCAAAGTGTGTCGGATCGTGTAAACGACGCCCAAGCAGTGGCCATCATCACCTGCGATGGAGCCTATCGAGGCGCGAAAGACATCGCCCTGAAATCGGTGATCGACGAAGCCTTAACCCAATGTACCTCAGTGAAAAAAGTATGGGTATACCAGCGTACAAGCACCGCAATCAGTATACAACCTGGCCGAGACATCTTGTGGTCTGACTCGATTGACGCCGTGAATATCGCCCAAGCGCTATCAACCCCGGCCGAGACCATGGAAGCCGAAGACCCCTTGTTTATTCTATACACCAGCGGCAGCACCGGCAAACCCAAAGGCGTGGTGCATACTTGCGCGGGTTATATGGTTTGGACCAACTATACATTTACGCAGACGTTCCAATACCAACCCGGATGGATCCATTTCTGCACGGCCGATATCGGTTGGATTACTGGACACAGTTACATTTTATACGGACCCTTGTGTGCAGGTGCTACCACTTTGATGTTCGAGGGGATTCCCACCTACCCAAGTCCCAATCGATTCTGGGAAGTGGTGGAGAAGCACGAGGTCGACATCCTTTATACAGCTCCTACGGCCATTCGCAGTTTGATGGGTGCCGGCGATGATTGGGTTCACCGTCATGCCATGCCATCGCTCAAAGTTTTAGGAACCGTGGGTGAGCCCATCAATGCGGAAGCTTGGCATTGGTACCATGAAAAAGTTGGAAAAAGCAGGTGCGAAATCGTAGACACCTGGTGGCAGACCGAAACAGGGGGTATACTGATTACCAATTTGGCAGGTGTTACCCCGAGCAAACCCACTTATGCAACATTGCCATTGCCGGGTGTGGAACCGCTGCTGGTCGACGAATATGGCATTGAGATTTTAGGGAACAACGTGTCGGGAAATTTGTGTATTCGCAGACCTTGGCCGGGCATTTTGCGGACGACTTGGGGCGATCACGAACGTTGCAAGCAGACCTATTTTAGCACGTATCCTGGTTTGTATTTTACCGGCGATGGTGCGCTGCGTGATGAAAATGGTTTTTATCGAATCACAGGTAGGGTCGACGATGTGTTGAACGTCAGTGGGCACCGCATCGGAACGGCAGAGGTGGAGAATGCCATCAATTTATTCCCGGGCGTGGTAGAAAGTGCGATTGTTGGATATCCGCACGACATCAAAGGACAGGGAATTTACGCGTATGTGATTTACCAAGGGGATGTGAGCGATTTCGAGGCATTGACGAAGGGAATCAATGAGATGGTGAGCAAAACCATCGGGCCGATTGCCAAGGCCGATAAAATACAGGTGGTTTCAGGGCTACCTAAAACCCGTTCTGGTAAAATCATGCGTAGGATTCTGCGCAAAATCGCGGAGGGAGAATTGGCTTCAATGGGCGATACCACTACCCTTTTGGATCCAACTGTGGTGGATGAAATCATCGCAGGCAGGCTCTAACCGTGTTGGGATATTGAGCAAACAATTTTCACCCGAAACCAATCGGCCGCTGGCGATCAATAATTATTTGTTGCGAAGGGCGCGCTTCATGGGCGTCATTTCCACTTGTTCGTTCGCGGGTACGGGTTTGTTTTTGAATATTTCAAATCGCGAAGGCTCCGCGGAGCGGGGCCATGTGTGATTGCTCTCGTCAATGTCCGATGTTTCCTTGAACGGATCCAACAAAATACTCGCCACTTCTTTGCGCTTTAGGAAGTTCTTGGTTACTTTCTGCTCATTCTTGCGCCAAATGTAAGCGTGTATATACTCCACTTCTGAGGTGCCATCTGTGTAATTCCATTGCAAAATGATGGGCATCACAAAGCCGCCTTTGTTACTGAAGGTAATTTCATACAAGTAGGCATTTTCGTAGGGCTTCATTTCCGCCGGTGTCAGCAACGTATAATCTTTATACAAGTCACGCACAGAGTTGTCCGGCTTCGGCTGTCCTTGTGCCGCCATAGCCGCTTTTGCAGCATTACCCACGGTGTCTTTGGCGGGATTGTAGTAAAAGTAGAAATCGCGCAGTGATGTATCGCGATCCACGGCGAAATCAATGCCTGCGACTTTGTTCCGGAGCTTGCTCACGTGTTGAAATTCTGAGGCTGGGAGGGCCGCACCGCCTCGGTTTCGATTCATTGCCAAACCACGACCACGACCGATACGCATGGTAGAATCCAATTTCACCGGCATCGATTCAGGTGTAAACGGACGGTAAGCCAGTACCGAATCCATGGAAATATCTACGGGCTGGATATCGAAAAACCAAGCACGCCAGAACCAATCCAAATCCACCCCAGAAGCGTCTTCCATGGTGCGGAAGAAATCAGCGGGAGCCGGATGCTTATAAGCCCAACGGTTGCAGTACTCTTTGAAAGCGTAATCGAACAGTTCGCGCCCCATGATGGTTTCGCGCAAAATATTCAATCCCGTAGCGGGTTTGGCGTAAGCATTGGGTCCGAAGTTGATGATGTTCTCCGAGTTGGTCATGATGGGTTCGAGTTGCTCTTTGGGCATCTTCATGTAGTCCACGATTTTGTGGGCCGGTCCACGCTGCGATGGGTAGTTGTTATCGAATTCTTGCTCTGTTAAAAATTGTACAAAGGTGTTCAATCCTTCATCCATCCAAGACCAGTTGCGCTCATCGGAATTGATGATCATTGGGAAGAAATTGTGACCCACTTCATGAATAATCACCCCAATCATGCCATATTTGGTGCGTGAGCTGTAGGTACCATCATCGTCGGTTCTGCCGTAGTTGAAGCAGATCATGGGGTATTCCATTCCGCTGGAAGCTTCTACGCTGATGGCCACAGGGTATTGGTAAGGCGTGGTGTATTTGCTGTAGGTTTTGATGGTATGGGCCACCACTTTGGTAGAGTATTTTCGATAGAGTCCGTAGGCTTCTTTTCCGTAATAGCTCATGCATTGAATGCGTTTGCCTTGAACAAATTCCGGCATGGCATCCCAAACAAACTTGCGCGATGAGCCCCAGGCAAAATCGCGTACATTGGTGGCTTTGTAGTGCCAAGTTTTGGTTTGAACGGTATCGCGGTTTTGCTCACGGTATTTGGCCTCTTCAAGGGTAACAATTTCTGTTGGTTCCAATACGGTAGTGGCCGATGGAACCGGCGTTTTCAATACCTGATTCCATCGCTGCATTTGGGCAGTGGTAAGCACATCGCCATAGTTCTGACATTCCCCGGTTGCCGCAATCACGTGATCGGCTGGAACCGTCATTTTCACATCGAAATTGCCAAAAATCAAACTAAACTCTCCTCTACCAGTGAATTGTTTGTGGTTCCAACCTTGATAATCGCTGTAAACACACATCCTAGGATACCACTGCGATATCGTAAAAATATGGTTCCCGTCTTTGGGAAAGTATTCGTAACCACCCCTACCCCCAATTTTCATGCGTTCAGGGATTTTATAATTCCATTTCACTTTGAATACATATTTCTGTTTGCTGACCAAGACCTTTGGCAAATCCACACGCATCATGGTTTGGTTGATGGTGTACGGCAACGCATTTCCAGCCGCATCGGTCACACTCAGAATATTCACGCCATAACCCGCCAAACGAGCCTTTACATCCATGCCATCAATCTGTCCTGGGGTTAACGGCAAACTCTTTCCGCTTTCATTGAAGTTATTGTTCTCGCCATTGGGATTGTGCTCATTTTCGTCCAACTGCAGCCACAGATACGTTAATCCATCAGGAGAGTTATTGAAATACGTGATGGTTTCCTCGCCGTGCAAGTATTGCTTCTTCTCATCCAATGTTGCTTGAATTTGGTAATCGGCCCGCTGTTGCCAGTATTCATGTCCGGGCGCACCAGAAGCCGTACGATAGGTATTTGCATCGGGAAGAATTGTACCCAATTGTTCAAATTTATTGCCATGGTTAGACGTTGGGTTGTTCTGAAGATTCTGGGCGATGCTAGGCGCAGTGGCTACAACGAAGAGGGCGGTTGAGGCCAACAAACTTTTCACGTGGTTCGATTTACAGGGGTTCATCACAAATGTCGAAGTCAACAAAAATAAGGAAATCCCCCCAAATGCCGACAAAGTTGGGCCTAGGGCTATTCATTACTTCTAAAATTGGACGATTACAGCATCATCAATCGTGACACCAACATCCAAAGCGACAGCAACAGAACAGGCGATGCCAAGAGGACAATGCGCTTGTTCTGATTGATATTTAGAATTTTATCCATGGCGGTAGTGACCGACAAAACCGCCAAAATGATGAGTATTTGCCCGAGTTCCAAGCCCACATGGAATGAAAAAAGCGGAAATGCGATGGATGATTCACTGCCCAACATCGAACGGAGAAAATTGGAAAACCCGAGTCCGTGAATGAGACCGAAAGCCAACACAGTAGGCAGAACCGACTTTTCAGTCAATACGTATTTTCCAGGTTTCAGCAGGGGCCACAAATGCTGAATGCACGAGAAGGCAATGGTAACGGGAATCATCGTCTCGATCCAAGATGAGGGCAATCGAACAACATTTAACACACTCAATGCCAATGAGATCGCATGTCCAATGGTGAACGCCGACACCAACCAAATCCATCGTTTATCGCCAAAGGTAAAGACGCAGCACAGCGCCAGCAGGAACAGCATGTGATCATACCCTTGCCAATCGAGGATGTGCAACAGGCCCATTTCCAACCAAAATGTAAAATCTTCCAAGTGTTGAGTAACTTTGAGTCGTGCAAAGAAACGAAAAGTTTGGGTTGAACGAGGGATTTGTTGGGTTGAACTCACTAGCGGAGACACCCTCGAGTCGTCGGATTTTTGTGCAGCGATATCGCTTTGCCGTCCATTGTTTACTCGCCCTTTGTTTTGTAGTAATAACCGCTATGCACCCCTATTTTGTTGGGGTTACAGAAATTAAAATCGAACCCAAATCCAAGCACATGAGTGTTAGTTGCAAGTTGTTCGTGGATGATGTGCAAGAGGCCATTTTTCAACAAACGGGACAGAAAATCAACCTATCGGCGAAGAGACCCCAAGACCAATTGCTATTAAAAAACTACCTATTATCGAAATTGAAGATCCATTGGGGCAATACCCATTTGCCTTTGACGATGTTGGGCTATGACATTGAGGAAGAGGGCGTTTGGTGTTATTTTGAATCGAGCATTCGGGGCAAAGGGAAAAGTCTGGTTGTTTGTAATCGCGCATTGTATGAAACCTTGGAGACACAGACCCACTTTTTGCATGTGACTTATGGCACGGTGAAGCAACATTGGAAAATATCCAATCCCGAGGACTGTCATACCTTTGGTATGCAATAAATTGACGCACTTTTTGATAACCTGTTGATGATTTCCTTGTTTTGGAGTCATCACCGCGTCAAAAACAACCAATTTTCACCTAAAAAGCAACGACAGGACAACGTTTTGTGGAACTTTTTGGTCTATTTTTGAAATATCAATTTACTATGAAAAAACTCATACAATTTTTGGCGTTGGTTTTCATTGGAACAATCTCGATTTCAGCCAATGCGCAAACCAAAGTTCGATTGGCCACAGGCGTTAGCAGTCAGTGTTTGAAAGGATCTTTTACAGCTGAGGGAACATTGTTGAATGACTCTTGTGCACAATTCAAATGGTTTATTACTGGGAATGGTTCAACAACCTATGCCTATGGACCCAAGACAACTTATAATTTTCCTGCTGCGGGAACCTACACCGTCTGTGGTAAATTATACAACGCTTGCACCAAATTTGACACAACCATTTGTAAAACCATTACTGTAGTGAGTTGCGATTGTAAGTTGACGACAGAGTTCAGCTTCACGAATGATTGCAAAAAGGTAAAATTCAAAGCTTCTTCCAACCAAACTGGCACCAAGTACACTTGGAACTTTGGCGATAAAACAACCGGCACTGGCGTTGATCCAGTAAAGAGTTATTTGTCGGAAGGCGTTTACAAAGTGTGCGTTACTGCCACTTGGACTGATTCAACAGGCAAAACTTGTACAGCCACTTTCTGCAAAGAAATCAAAGTAAGCTGTGGCAAGCCATGTGAATTAAAAGGTGAATTTAGCTTCGTAAATACAGGTGGGAAGTTCCGATTCAAAGCGAGCAGCAACACAGGACATACTTACTCATGGGATTTCGGCGATGGCAAAACTGGCAAGGGCATCGATCCTTACCATGAATATGCCAAAGCAGGTACTTACACAGTTTGTTTGACCATCACCGACAAAACCGGCAAGTGCAAAATCAAGATTTGCAAAACTGTGACTGTTGGTAACCCTTGCGGCATCATCGGCGGCATGACCTGGAAAAAGACCAACGACACTACATGGAAGTTCTTTGCAAGTTCAAATACTGGATCAGGAACCACCTATTTCTGGAATTGGGGCGATGGCACCACTTCAACAGGAAAGGATGCCGTGCATGTTTACAAGAAATCAGGCACTTATGAAGTGTGTTTGAAGATTTACGATACCAAAAAGAAGTGTTTTGTCTATATCTGCAGAAAGATTGTTGTTACAATTGGTTCGGGCACCGGTACCAAATGCAATTGGGCGGCCCATGGTGCTAACTTATCGTACAGCAACCAAACGGGTTGTAATACCTATGTATTCGAAGGCAAAAACTTGAACTTGAATGGCGGAAACTGCATCAAATACACCATCGTTATCGGTAATAGTGGAGCATCCAAAACTTACAATTCTAGAGTGGCCACGCATACATTTACTAACAATGGCACTTATAATGTTTGTATCAAGTATTACGATTCTTGCAAAGGTTGTGACACTTTGATTTGCGCATCCGTGAAGGTAGACTGCTGCAAGGCCAAGGCCGGCTTCCAAGTGGATAGTGTTTCTGCCAACGGAAAAATGTATGTGAAGAATACAAGCACAGGTGCCCATGCGTATTCATGGAGCTTTGGAGATAGCACAAGTAGCAACGACAAAACTCCTTTGCACCAGTTTGCTTCTTCAGGAACCTATGTGGTTTGCTTAACCGCATATGATACTGTTAGTAATTGCTCAAATGTGTATTGCTACACTGTGAAAGTATTGAAGACCCGCGGAAAAACATCGATTCAAGGATTGCAAGGTAGCGCTTACCCCAACCCGTCAGACCAAGGTTTCTATTTAGACTTGACTGGTGGTACCGAGTATACGGTTTACAACACCACTGGACAGGTAGTTACAAATGGCAAAGGCAACAAACTCACTTATGTTGAGACTGCTAACTGGAGCGAAGGAAACTACCGCGTGGTATTGAAAAACGCGAATGGCACACAGACCATTTCAACGGTCATCGCCCATTAATTAAACACTTTTTCTAAGCCCCTGAATGTTGTGAAAACACAAATATTCAGGGGCTTTGTGCTGAATAAATAGATTCGTATTGTTAAAATCTGATCGCAAACAAGCCCAATGACTAAAAACAACTATTCCCTCGTTACCATATTTGTAAGTTTGGCCAACATCGCCCTGGCACAAAACCCCATCCCCAATGCGGGATTCAACAATTGGAATACGCAGACTTACGAGGTACCCAACAAATGGATGATGATCGGCAACACGTCGAAGGACATTTCCAAAACCTTGGGCAACGTGGCTGGATTTCGATTGAGCAATGACATCACATCCAAAACCGTGAGTTTTGCAATGAATGTGGGATCGAAATACCCTGACCCTCTAACGGGCGGATTTAGCATTTCTGGCACACCCACCAGCATCAAAATCAACTACAACAGTGAGAAATTGGGCAACGATACTGCGATGGTCATTGTGGGCTTCACAAAAGGAACCGATCCTATTCCCATGGTGTTGCAAGAATTTTTTATTTTACCGGATGCCAATGGCATGGGTGATAACAGCATAACCGTTCCACTCACATACTCCAGTCCCACCGCAGGATTGGTGGCTGATTCGGGTTTCATATACATTGCCAGTAGTTTGCGTCGCCTCGCGCCCAACAGTAACGGCAGCATTGCCGTTTATGACATTTCTTTTCCTGGCGGACAAACATCATCGAATGGAAACTTGAACATCGAATCATGGGGCAATTTGCTCGTGCGCAAACCCAACCAATGGCTTACCTCTTTGGACGCTTATGAGGAGCGCGTGGGCAAAATGAACGGCCTACAGGAATACATTTTAAGCTCCACCGATTCACGCACGGGATTGGCGGCACTGCTCAAACAGCGCAGCATCAATACATCAACTGGCGCAGAAATCATTCCCGCTTGGATGGTAACCAGAGACACCAATTTGTCTTATGCTGATATGGGCACGCCTTCGTTTGCCGTAAACCAGCGTTACAACAGCATTCGTGGTTATTGGAAAGGTGTACTTACTGGGGGCGATAGGGCCACGGTGATGGTAAACTTTTTCCATGCCGATACGCTAGTTGGATCGGGCATGTTTTCTCAAGATTCAAAGAATACCGTTCCTGGCAACTATATGTTGTTCGCAGAGAACATCGTTTGGGATAGTCGTTTCACCCTCACCCCTACCAAAGCCACCGTGGGCGTATTCCTCACCGATTCTACGTTCCAAGATGCCAGCAATGCGGTAAGTCAGATATTTCTTGAAGATTTGTGGTTAGATCAAAATTTCGCCAGCGTAAAACCCATCGCTCAACCTTTAAAAACAACTGTAAACTGCTATCCAAACCCAACGAGAGGCAAAGCAACCATCACCGGGGAAGACGACATTCAACGCGTAGTTGTATTCAATACAGCGGGACAAATAGTTTTTGCGGAGTCATTGACTGTAAAAAGCAAAGAAATCAACTTAGACTTCAGCCAATTTGCACAACAGAAGCAAGCGGGATTGTCGGTGTATTTTGTGCGGATTGAAACCCAACATGGCATGATTACAAGGTCTGTGGTTGTAGAACCTTAATCTTTCGATCTCAGCAAATACAAAGCTTGCTTTAAGGCATCCAATTTGGCGGAGAAGGATTCTATATCCTCGCGCTCGGATTTGCTGAATTTACGATTTTCTAGATCCTCTTTGCTGCAGCTCAGAAACAGTGAAGACTTCATTAGGTCTTCGGAGGAGACTTTCCGCGACACCCACAATAAAATCATGGACAAATGAATACCGCCAAAGATACTTTGAAGCAATTCCACCGAGTACTTTTGAAACTGGTTATACCCTTGGGTAAAGTCCAAAAATCCATTCACAATTTCTCCAGGTACAAAGTCGATGTCTGCCTCGCGCATTTCCTCAACGGTCTGACAGGTATTTTCGGGCAACGTAACCCAATCGTCTTTCAAAAATCGAATTAGCGGTGCGATACTCTCGTATTGCAAGGCGGCGATTTCGTCGTCATCAGACAAACGGTATGCGGCATCCCACTGAAGGTCATCTTCCACAAACAACTCGAATTGCGGCTGCTTTTCTTCACAAAAGGTACTGAGTAAACAATACACCAAACTCTCACGCAAATCGGCGTGTTGTGGCAATGCGTTTAAGTCGTTGGCGAGCAATTGAGCGACATCAGTAGGCCAAGGGATAAACTCGCCTTGCAAATGGGTTTTTAACGCCGCTCCTTGCGCATTGACGACCACTGAGTAATCGCTGCGTAGCGTGCTAACTTTTAACGAAAACGGACCAAAGGAACTTTTCATGGGAGGACTAAGCTCCTACGTGCTTCAGGTGAAGCAAATGAGAGTGGACAGCGCTCAACATGGTTGGGAATTCTTTGTAGGTAATTTTGAATTCCTCGCAGGTTTCACGCACGATTTGGTTCAACTTGGGGTAATGAATGTGCGAAATTTTTGGAAATAAGTGATGTTCAACTTGAAAATTCAATCCGCCCAACATCCAAGCCAAAAATTTGCTCTTGGTGCCAAAATTGGCAGTAGTTTGAATTTGGTGGGTCGCCCAATCCGCTTCAACGGATGTAACTGGGGATGTTTTCTCAACAAACGTAACATCTTCAACCACGTGCGCCAATTGGAATACAACAGCAATGACAAAACCAGTTGTCATACTTACAATCGTGTATCCAACCAACGTTGGCGCCAACCCCACGTAGTACATTGGAAAGCCAATGAACACAGCAATGTATCCCAATTTCGTTATCCAAAAGGTCAAGTGATCGATGGTCGTGAATTTCACTTTCATGTCGCGATCGCCCACTTTTCCTGTGAAATATTTCACGAAATCTTGATAAAAAATCCACATCAAATAGGTTACGCAGTACAACAACAATCCGTAGATGTGTTGAAAACGGTGAAACCAATATTTGGGTTGAAACGAACTCACACGCATGAATGGGCTGATATCGATGTCTTCATCTGCACCTTCAATGTTGGTGAATGAATGGTGTGCTACGTTGTGCTTTTGATTCCAGAAAAAGGCATTTCCACCCATCAGATTTAAACTGTGGGCCATCATTTTATTTACCCAAGGCTTGGTAGAATAACTTCCGTGCGCCCCATCGTGCATCACATTGAAACCGATTGTGGCGAAATTCACACCCAACAATATGCACAAAATCACAGCAACAGCTGTGGCAGGAGTGAAGAACACCAAAGTCACATAGAGGGCCAACAGTGTGAGCCCTAAAATGATGGTTTTGCTATACAGCTTCCAGTTCCCTGAGGACTTGATGTTGTTATCTGTAAAGTACGCGTCGATCCGCGCACGCAAAGTCGAAAAAAATTGGGCATTTCTGCCTTCAAATCGTATTTGATTCATGCTTGAACACAAAGATAGGGTTTACAAAGGCAGTTTATCTGCTGGCTGTCACGAAAACAGGCAAGGTTTTCAACGCTTTGCCAACTTTTATGCGCACATAGTAGTAGCCATCAGGTATATTTTGAAGCGATAGTTCAACCTCAAAACCCTTGTTGGGCAGGAAGTTTGACGTTGTGAGTGGTTGCGTTTTTACGATCCTTCCTAAGGGGTCGACAAGGGTGATACTGCTATTGGTCGAAAGTTGATTTTGTGTAAGATTTTTTTGTAAACTCTCACAATTTCCGGTAATTCTGATCAAATTAGACGCTGGATTTGGGGAGATTACAGCTCTTAAGACAGCCAACTTTTCAATATTTTCGGCATTCAAAATATCGCCTTTCTTCACAATATTGGCCGTATAAACCCCGTTGCCGTGGGTTGCCAATGCAATGGTTCCATCGCTAGGCCTCACATCAAACATATCACAGACCATGTTACCAATTTCACCACTGGCCTGCTGCACCCATTTGGTATTCAATCCTTGCAGGGTATCGGTAGCGAAAAACCCAGCGCTGGTTGCTGCCAGATACACTGTACCGTCATCCACCGGCAAAATGGAAAGCCATCGCACAGAAGGACCATCGCCCAAACCCGTACCAAACTGCTCCAAGTTACCTGCCGCTTTTGTCCATGTTTTGCCGCCATCTTCGGATGAAAAAATGCTGTAGACGTTGTAATTGCTGAACGAGACCATCACTTTGTCGGCATTTCTGGGATCCACTGCCACGCAGCCAATATAGGCCGATGGGAATGCAGTTGCCGTGATGTCTTTCGGCTTCAAATTGGCACTCAGGTGTGCACTATCAACCCTGTACAATCGCTTCAATGTGGTGCCGTAATACAGACGGTGAGCCGGTTTGGTACTTACGCCCAATGCAGAAACAAATTCATTGCGAATCACCACAGAATCAGTACCCCTCACCCATCCCTGAGTGATGCTATCGTTGTTGTTAAGAAGCGGAATGTTCCGCAATTGGTTGTTGCGCCACAGGTATTTACCACCGGCCAAGTACATCACATTGTTATCAACCGGATCCAACACATATGGATTGATGAACAAGTATTTGGAACCACCAATCGGGTCGATGCGCGCATAGGCCGTGCGATTTCCTTTGGCATCTACCGTGGCCTTGATCATTTTGCCTTGCTGCTTCGAGAAATAAAACAACTTGGCACCATCCTCCACAGCACAATACGAACCATCACCAAAGTAAGTCTCTGTCCATGTGGCATTTGAAGCATCCGACACGGTCATCACTTGGCAATTGTCTTGGGCTCCTGCCACCAAGAGCGGACTTTGGGGCGATGCGTGATCCAACGCTACCGTATAAAACTGCGTGGTGAGGTATCCGTTATTGAGCGATTCCCAAACGAAAGGCAATGCGTTGATATTGGTTGATCGGAAAACCCCTCCGTCGTTGGCATTGAGGAATTTGCTGCTATCATTGGGATAAAACACCAGATTGTGTTGATCGGGATGGTGATTGGGATACACGCCCACATCGGGCCATTTAGCATTGAGTTTATAGCCCCCAATTTTCTGGGTATGTGTGGAATCTGAGAATGCCGCAGTTGACATATACAAGTTTGTTCCGCCGATGAACACGTGTTGAGAATTGCCCGGACGCACTTTCACAAGCATGTTGTAACTCCCTTGCACGTTCCAGCGATCAAATGCAGAACCCGCAGGTAAATTCGCTGACAGATCTTCCCAAATACCAGAATCACCGGTACCATCGCCACCGAGGTAGGTATATCGATACAACGCATTCCATTCAACCTCACCGCGAAAGTTTGCCAATGATTTGCCAAAATTCTCCGTATTCAGCAGGAAGTACACCACATTCTCGTTATTGGGATCCATACCAATCACAATGCGTTTGTACGTAGAACCTAAAAAGGTTGGATTGATATTGACAAGGGCACCATTGTCAGCACCGCGAAAAATGCCCTTCTTTTGTCCTTCAGAACTCGATGTCGCATACACAATCCCTTTACTGCTCACAGCCACATCGGTAAAATACCCACCGGCCAGGATATTGGTCCATGTTTTCCCACCATTGAAGCTGCGTTGTACTTGGTTATAGCACGAAGCATACATTTCTTGCACGGTATCGTGGGCACTGTGATCGAGGGCAAGATTCCACACCAATTGCCATCCTGTTGAAAAAGAAACAGGGTTACCAGCAGCTGTACTCGCTATGGGCGACCAACTTTTGCCTGAATCTTCAGAAACGAACAATCCATCGCCCAAATAATAGGCACCACGAGCGCCTGCACTCTGTCCGTATGCCTCCCCCGTTCCCATATACCAAATGTGTTGGTGGTTGGGACGAATATCTTGAATCAAGCACGTGGTAGAGCGGAGTTCATTGGTTTTTTGCGCTGCGTTCCATGTTTTTCCTCCATTGGTGGTGAGCCACATTCCGCCCGAGACGGATCCTGCCAAAATGCGTTGGGTATCTGCCACATCGATGCCGATGGCGCGGGTTCTTCCTCCAATAAAATATGGTCCCCTATGTTTCCAACCCGTTGATGTTCGGGCGATGGGATTCACATCGGTATTCTTGGGCAAGGTGGATACATAATTCAATTCGCGTTGACGCATATTTAATGGAATTTGTCCAGTCTCGGGATCTGCCAATCGCTTCAATTCCCATTGCCAACGGGCGGTGGCTCCGTGTTCCATGGCTGATTGCTGTGAAAACACGGTGGTTGCCAACAATACGAAAAGCGAAAATAGCATCGCACCTTTGCGAAAATCTTGTACCCTCATGACGTACGAATTTAAGGGCATACATTGAAAATGTTGTTACTTTGCTTCCATGAATCGCGGCAAGTTTGGTTTGATTTTGGGGTTTGCAACCGTATTGGTCTTTGGTTTTACACAGCAGCCGAGCATCAAACAGCTTTGGAGCAACACAAAATTAGAAAACGAATTAAATCATGCCGCATTCAATCAGAACGATAGTCAAATCACAAAGACATTTTTGATGGGCAAGTTTTTCGCGGCTCAGGATGCACGATTTGGCCTCGTTCCCGCGGGGATGTCGAGCAAGGCCATGTACCTGCAAAAAGATGTCATCATGGCATTTCAAACGATGCGTAGGGCGGCAATGTTGGCGGGGATTGATTTAAAAATCATTTCAGGTACGCGAAATTTCTGGGAACAGAAGGCGATTTGGGAACGGAAATGGACGGCCAATGTGAACCAATATGGCACGGGGGCCGGCAATGCGCGGCACATTTTACTTTACAGCAGCATGCCGGGTAGCAGCAGGCATCATTGGGGTACTGATTTGGACATCAATTCTTTGGAGCCGGGTTATTTCAAGATGGGTCGGGGATTGGCGGAGATCACATGGTTGAGGAAGCACGCAAAGGACTACGGATTTTGCGAAGTATATTCTCCTAGAAGCACGGGGCGATTGGCGGGTTACGAGCCGGAGGCCTGGCATTGGTCGTACATCCCGCTATCATCTGAATATCTAAAAGCATACGCAAGTACGGTTACTGTTGCTGATTTTACGGGGTTCTATGGTAGCAACAAGGCGGCCGAGGTAAGGATTATTGAGGATTTTGTGCAGGGCGTGGCCTGCAAATGATTGTTGGTTTGGTTGGTTGCAAAACACGTCCGGCCCGAGCAAAGCTCGGGCCGGACGGAAGAAATCTCTCTAAAATCAAATTAACCAACCATGGCCACGTAGTCGGCATGACTCATCAAACCATCTACTTCAGCAAGGTTGCTCATTCTTACTTTCACCATCCAACCAGCACCATAGGGGTCGCCGTTTACAGATTCTGGTGCAGAGTCCAAATCGCCGTTCACTTCAATCACTTCACCACTCACGGGCATGTACAAATCACTCACCGTCTTCACGGCTTCTACTGTACCAAATACCTCATGTGCGGCCAGGGTGTCGCCTTGTGAAGAAATGTCAACGAAAACGATATCGCCCAATTCACTTTGAGCAAAGTCGGTGATACCAATTGTGGCTACATCGCCATCCACCATAACCCATTCATGGTCTTTGGTGTACTTTAAATTATCTGGGAAGTTCATAGTGTTTAGTTCTGTTTATGGCTCCAAATCATTTGAAGCAAAGTTGATATTTTCTTTTTCAAATCGTTGCGATTCACGATAAAATCCAAGAATCCATGCTCTACCAAGAACTCAGAACTTTGGAATCCTTTGGGTAAATCGCGACCGATGGTTTCTCTGATTACGCGAGGACCTGCGAATCCAATCAGCGCCTCTGGCTCAGCAATATTCACATCGCCCAACATGGCAAACGAAGCAGTTACACCACCGGTAGTAGGGTTGGTCAACAACGAAATATAGGGTATGCCTGCGCGGTCTAGCAAAGCCAATTTGGCACTTGTTTTGGCCATTTGCATCAACGAAAACGCAGCCTCCATCATCCTCGCCCCACCCGACTTCGAGATCATCATGAAAGGGGTTTTGGTAGCCAAAGAGTAGTCAATGGCACGCGCGATTTTCTCCCCTACCACGCTTCCCATCGAACCGCCGATGAAGTTAAAATCCATACATGCAACGCACAAAGGCTGACCATCAATTTCGCCATGGGCTGTTCTTACGGCGTCTTTCAAACCGGTTTTGCGCTGGGCAACCACGATGCGATCGACGTAAGGGGCAGAATCATGGAACGATAGAGGATCACCGCTACTTAGGTTGGCATTGATTTCGGTGAAGTTGTTGTCATCGAAAAGAATATCGAAATATTCCATGGATCCAATCCGCTCATGGTAACTGCAAGATGGACAAACATAGTGGTTCAAAATCCAATCCTTGGTTGGAGCCACTTCTTTGCAACGCTTACACTTCTCCCATAGGCCATCAGGCGTTGGCTTTTTATCCTTGGTTTTTGTAAGGATACCGCTCCAGGTTCGCTGATACCATTTTGGACCGTCGCCGGCGAGATCGTCGTCGTCTTCGAAATCGAGATTCATGGAAGCAAATTAAGCCAATGTGATGCTGCTATCCAAATACACATCTTGAACAGTATTCAACAATTGAACACCTTCGTTCATGGGTTTTTGGAAAGCTTTACGACCCAAGATCAATCCTGATCCACCAGCACGCTTGTTCACCACCGCTGTGAATACCGCTTCTTCCATGTCGCCCTGCCCTTTAGATTCTCCGCCTGAGTTAATCAAACCGGCTCTGCCCATGTAGCAGTTGGCCAATTGGTAACGGGTTAAATCGATGGGGTGCTCAGAAGAAAGTTCACTGTATACTTTTGCATGCGTCTTACCATGCTTTGTGGCATTGTATCCGCCATTGTTCACTGGTAATTTCTGTTTGATAATATCCGCTTGGATGGTTACACCCAGGTGATTGGCTTGTCCGCTCAAATCGGCACTGGCGTGATAATCAACACCATCCACTTTGAAACCGTTGTTACGGGTGTAACACCACAAAATGGTAGCCATACCCAATTCGTGAGCGCGCTCAAATGCTTGTGCCACTTCAATGATTTGGCGACCGCTCTCTGGACTTCCGAAGTAAATGGTAGCACCCACAGCCGTTGCACCCATGTTCCAAGCATCATCCACCGAACCGAACATGATTTGATCGAACTTGTTGGGGTACGACAAGAATTCATTGTGGTTGATTTTTACGATAAAAGGAATTCTGTGTGCGTATTTACGGGCATGCATCGCCAAAACGCCATACGTTGAAGCCACTGCATTGCAACCGCCTTCGATGGCCAATTTGATGATGTTTTCTGAATCGAAATAAATGGGATTTGGTGCAAATGAAGCGCCAGCACTATGCTCAATACCTTGGTCAACTGGCAAGATGCTCAAGTAACCTGAGTTCGCCAAGCGACCGTTTCCGTACAATTGTTGCAAACTCTTCAAAACCTGTGGGTTGCGATTCGATTGTGCGAAGATGCGATCAACGAAATCATAACCGGGAGCATGAATCATCGATTTGTCGATGGTTTTACAGCTGTGATCCAACAAGAATTCTGCTTGTGAACCGAGCAAGGATTGAATTTGAGATTGAGCCATTGCGTATTTTTTTGTATTAAGTTTGACGCAAATTTAACCTTTTTTCTGATGATACATGTAAAACCCATAGCAAACCCACAGGATATGGCCAAAGCTTTTGATATTCGGCGCATTGTTTTTGTGATTGAGCAGGAATGTCCGCCCGACGAAGAATACGATGAGCACGAAACCATCAGTTCACATTTCTTGGCTACATCCAACGGACTTCCAGCGGGCACGTGTCGATACCGCAAAACGGATTACGGCTACAAATTGGAGCGATTTGCCGTTTTAAAAGAGCACCGCACCGCAGGGATTGGCGCCGCTTTGTTGCAGAATTGTTTGAAAGAATTGGGGGAATCGGGGCATATACTATACCTCCATGCCCAAGAACACGCCATGGGATTTTATGAAAAATACGGCTTCAAAGCCCTCGGGGAGCGATTTTTTGAGGCGGGTATTCCCCATTTCAAAATGACCTACCAACCTGTTAATCAGTAACGATAAACGTTGCTGTTCCCGCCGTTGATTGTATGTAATAAACCCCGGTTGATAAACCAGAGATGTCGAATTTCCACGTCGACATTTCCTCCCCTATTTCACCGCCTACACAACGAATCTTCCCGCCCTGCAGAAATTCTTCAGTCACGGCCATCGAACCAGGAATTTTAAACCACCCCAAACACTGTCCATTTCCGCTATACACCTCAATAAGATTGGGGTGACCCGAGATAACGGGCATGGAAACCACCATAAAGTCTCTGCTGGGATTCGGAAATACTTCGATGTCGGTGGTGGAAACTCGTGTGATCGGAAACTGCGACGACACCATGGCATTGGTGGTAAACTTCCAAGTTTCACTATACTTTTTGGAGGCCTTATCACCCATCGCCAGGACAGACCAACGGCATAGCACATTGGCTGGCAATCCTGAAACCATTGTCCAGTTTGAATCTGTGAAATTCTGATAAAGCAGATTCCCCGAGCTATTTGCGTATACCGAAATGAGATATTGGGTGGCACCTGGCACCGTATTCCATGTGAATTTTGAAATTTTCGAATCCACATTCGAAGCGCCATTGGCCGGGCTTCGCAAAATGGGGGGCGCCATTTCAGAAACGGTGGTAATTTTGAACGAAATCACAGCGGACCAGACACCAACAGATCGACTGTTGCGGTAGCGAACACGAAAGAAGTAGTCACCGGGAGCTGATACCGGCAAATTTCCCGCATTGCCTCCGTTGGCTGTGATAAACGACCCATCGATTTTCGTAAAAGCGGCATCCTTGGCCACTTGAAATTCCATGTCAGCAGTACCTGTTTTCCCAGCTATGTTGTAGGGCACGGTTTCTGCGAATGACTGTCCATTGCCGGGGCCCCAAATGGTGGGCACAATGGTATTGGTTATTTTAAACACTTTGGGGGTGCTCAACCCTGTGGTTGAACGCGCATAAACCTTGTAATACAAAGTGGGTTTATCCAAATAAATATCATCGACATTCACACTCATGGAGTTTTCCGAAGTGCTCACCTCAAAACGACTGGGTGTATTAAAGCTTGAGTCCACATCGGAGAGGATGTAGTAACCCAACAAATCGTTAAGATTAAACAAATCAAACCGCTGGTGCAACGAAAAATTCTGATTCAGCGTACTGCTTTGCAATTGCCAAAAAATCGTAGCGGAGGGTGCACTCCATGACATCCAGTCTGTGCCATTGCCCGTGCGATAACGCAAGTAACAATTTCTAAATTTCGCAAAATCATCGCTCGTAAAGGGCATATAACGATTGGCGTTGACGGGTGTAAAGGTGTTATCCCACTGAATCATCCTCGATGAATTAAACTTTGTGGTGGTATCGGCTTGCCATTGGATTACGGTCAGGTTGGGACCCAAATTGGCTTGGGCCGTTCTAAAGGCAGTACCTTGGCTCGACAAAATGGGTGCTGGCAATACTGTTATGGTGGTATATTTAACCACATTTGACCAGGCTGTAATAAGACCGCGGTGAATAACGCGATAACGAACAAAATTGACCCCAGGCTTCAGCAACAGTGTATTGAAATATTCAAATGTTTTAAACCCAGAGGGATTGGTAAACAACGAATCAGACGAGCGCTCAAACTCATAAAACACCGATGTATCGGTGTAATTGCTATAAACATAAATAGCCAAACTTACGGAGGGCGACACGATGAGGGTATTCACAGTGCCTCCCCCGCTCATTGATGGCAAATATTTCAGCGCAAATGTATGTGTGGGACCCCAAGCCGCTGTGTCTTTTCGCAAGAAATATCGTGAACGCATGTACAGGGTTTTATTTTGTGGCAGTCCCCGTAACCTGATATACATGTTATTATATTTATCGCCTTCAAATGAGTCATGCGGGTACATTTGTCCTTTGGTCAATGGCGATGCAAAATCCGCAGATTCACTCACTTCGTACTGTAGGTTTGTGGCTGAAAAACCGTACATAAACTCGGGCATCACTGCATTAAAATCTATGTGGGCTGAAGCATTTTGTTGAGGTAGTGCTTTGGATGCTGTGGTAAACTTTGTGGTGGTACACCAAGCACCTTGTAGGCCCGCGCGCCATGCCCTCGCCCGAACATACCATGTCTGCGACATTTTCAATTGGATCTTGGGCAATTTTGCGCAATTCGCACAGGTGTTGTAGTATGATTTATAACTCTTTTTTCCCACCGAATTAAAGGTGGCCAGACTATCTAGTTCCACCAAAAATGAATCAGCCAATCCAGTCGATAAATTGATGGAGAAATCGGGCTGAATTGCAACATTCACCGCGTTATTGGTGGGTGAATAAATGGTGGGTTTTACCGGCTGGGCATTGGCCAAACAGGCGAATGCCATCGCACAAACTAAATAAAAACATCCCTTGTTCATCGCTTTTCCTCCCATCGTAAATTCATTGAAAAATCACTGTTCACATCTATTCCATTCAAACGGTACATACAATTGCCACCACATAGTTCGATGTAGTGTTTTTCTCCATCGTGACGCACATAGATCTCATTCGCAGTGACAAAAATCGGATACGATTTCCCCGCCAACTGAATGGTTCCCGTAATTTGAACACCCCCCGCATCTTCGAGCTGATTCCATGAATTGTCTTCTAGGTTCCAATGGGAATAAGTAAAATAGGCCGAGTTCTCCTTGAAGATCAATGGAAATGAAAATTTCAAGGTCTTTTTACCATCATTACTCACAAAATTCAGCGCTTCCGAAATCCCCAAAATCTTGTCTGAATAACTCCATGAATCCCTCAAAAACTGATTAGCTGAAGCGGTGTATCCCTCGGCCAATCCGCAATTTTTGAATATATAGGGCTTATAAAATTGTGGCGCGTTCTGCGCTTGTCTGAGCGATACCTTGGTCTCAGAATACGGCTCCATCTTCTGACAAGCGACCATCAAAGTGATGACCCTCCAGAAAATTACCACCAAAAAGAATATACGAAATTTTGCCATCATTTCCAAATTAAAAGACCATACCAGCGGTTAGATTCAGGGTGAATAATTGTCGGCGCGTATCCATCTGTCGCATTTGCAACTCTAACGCATTTTGGGCATTATAATTGGGTCCCACTGTCCCATTGTCGAGCGAAGTCACATACATATTTGTATTCGACCAAAACATCCAAGTCATCCCGAATTGATAATCCAAAAAGAACGATTCGTTGAAAAACCGTTTATTGCCTACACCCACCAACACATTGAAAGCTTTGGCTGTCCTCGGCATCACGGCGGGTAATTCATAACGCAGCGAGGCGAAGGGATCGTTGTAATTATCCTCAATAAACACCAGTTGTGAAAAGGAATCTGTGGCCGATATCGTTCTGCGTTCCCCTCCCACGGTCACATACATTCCATAAGGTGCAATCGCGCCCCGATTGAGCACATAACGCTTCCATTGCCCACCCCAACTCCGTGATACCAACGCGGGTGGATTGCCAAAATTCAATCTGCCATAATAGTTGACTGTAGCACCTGAACCAGGTCCATCCACCGACAAACCCATTTCTTGAAAAGGCACATTCAACATCCCCACCGTGGCTCTAAGCGTAATGGCATGCTGTCGATTGATTGATTTTTCCGCGACAGCCGTTAGAAAGGCTTGGGTTTTGAATCCGCCATACCATCCCCCCGAAACCTGAGACCCCAAACCAAAGGTGATTGTTTTTCCCATGTATCCTGGATTTCCCACCCTTTGGGCCTGTAATTTTCCATCCACAAATCCCACGAGCATCAACAGCACAATCGTTATTTGTTTGTGAACCCCATGAATGTTACACTTAAAGTTCTTCACGCTTTGCCTCCCTTTCCTTTTACTGTTTTCGGTTTGGATTTGATTTGCAGCATGATATCGTACAAGTGACTTCGCAAAAAATCCCGAGACCACTCTGCCGCATATTTTTGCAAGAAAACCCCATCGATTTCCCCCGTTTTTGGGTCAAACACCAAGACCATGAATTGAAACTTTTTGGATTTGGTAGACTGCCAGTAGATATAGTAAGGCAGCGCGGGTGCATAGACAATGGCAACGGCCAGGTACAACGCATTGAATTTTCTCGCTTCGATGGTATTCACTGCACCGGCCCAAGCAAGATGTCCAATTCGTTCGTGACTCAGAGCCGACTGCAAAATACCTGATTCAAACAACATCATCTGCGTTAGTCCGTTGTTCAATCGCTCTTCCATCCAATCCTGCATGAGCGCATAGCGATTCACATCCTCGGTGGTGAGGTTATCACTGCCCATGTTTTTCAAGATGGTTAGGTCTATTTTCGCTGCCTCGGCGGCTTGTTGGTAATCGTTTTCAAAGGTTTGGGCAATGGCTTCATCGCGGATGTAATCGCGTGAGACTTTCCCACTGCCTGTCATTTCCAATTGGTCGTAATTGGGGGTAAACATCCACAAACTATCAATCCCCAATTGCTGGGTGTTTAGGTGGGTTTGGTTATCGACAAGTACCTTACCCAAGAGTTTTTTCTTTTGATTTTCTTTGTTTCGCTCCTCTTGCAATACCAATGAATCTTTTGAGCGCAATCGCTTAAAATGGAGGTATCCGCTGATGTCCGCCAAACCCAACTCAGCAAATGCCGACCGCCATTTGGCGCTGCCATCTTTCACTGCATCCTCCACCTTGATAGAGTAGTTATACATTTCAAAGATGGGGTTAGACAACATCAGTTTGATGCAAGAGTCGAGCAGATTTCGTCGAAACGGAGAACTGCCTTTTTTACGAATATCTAGCGCGATGTTTCTCACGGCCATCACAGACAATTGTTCTTTAGATAGGCCCTTCAATACTTCGTTCAAGTCGCGCACTTGGGGTGCATTTAGGTCGCGCAAATCATCTTGTAGACCGAATGCATTTAAATCTTCGCCGTTTGCTTTGTGGTGCAACAACCCATACCAAGCCATGGCTTTCACATCCGACGAAAACGACTGATTGGGCATCAGCGAATCCAGGGCGAACCCCAAATACATCGCATCCACAAAGTTTGCCTGCCTCAAGTGGGAGATAACATCTTCCACCCAAGCCCGTTGCTGTATATGTTGAAAGTATAGGGCATTGGTGAATTTGTAGGGGTCTTTTTGAATGGGTTTGTCGAATTCCGTTTTAAACTGCTCTTCTACCCGTCGCAGGCGGTCTATCACATCGGGGTGGGTTTTGAATGCCACATCCCCAGCCTCGCGCAGCGCAATCTCGGGAAAGGATTTGGGCCAGGTAAATTCGGCATTCGGATTCATTTTTCCGGGGACCGACAAATTGTTGCTTGATGGCACATCGGTGCGTTGAATTTTCCAATAACCCGATTCAAACCATGAGGGGTTCGCTTGTACATTCACAAAATGCTCATCGGCATGTTCCAGCAGGGCGAGCGCATCCAGTCCAAAATCGAAGCCATAACCGGCGGATAAAAAAAGATCCATACCAAGGCGATCGGCTTCCATTTCGTTTTCGCGCGAATATTGGTAGACGGTTTTAACGCGCTCTTCAAGTCCATTCGACTCATTCTTTTCATCGAATAAGCGATTCTTCAGCTTGGCCGATGCCAAACTGTGTTTTTGGGTAAAGTGGGCAATTTCGTGGGCCAGTACAAAAGCAAGTTCGGCTTCATTGTGCAGGTGCGAGAGCAAGCCGGTAGTGACAAAAATATAGCCTTGGTGGGTGCTAATGGCATTCACCAAATTCGATTTCAGGGTAAAAAAGTTGAGCTGTGTTCTGATATTAGGCTGTTGAGAGAGCAACCCATCGGCTACTTTTTGGATATATTGGGTAATGGTATCGCCGTAGAGAACCTTGCCACTTTTGAGAATTTCATCGATTACAAAGGTTGTGGCAAGTGCAAATTCTTCCTCTTCCGTAATCTCTTTTCGATTTTTCGTCTGCTTATCGATTGCTTGGACATTCTGCATCGCTTTGGCAGAGCTCGATTGGAGAAAAGCCGGCGGAACGGGACCTTGGCAGCGGAGCGGTCCGAAGGGCAAATTTTGTGCATTCATTGCACCGACCAGCAACAAGAGCGCCCCACAAAGTCTTCCCTTCAATTTCAACATGCTTCAAAGGTGATTCAAGCCACGCAAAAAACCAAGCAATTCGGCAGTATTTCGTTTGAGGTTATGATGCTGTTCAACATAAATACGGGCTTGGGTGGCGGTCTGTTGCGCTAGCGCAGGGTTGCTCAATAATTGGGCGATGGCTTGCGCAAACTCGGCGGGCTGATCGGCCAGCATGAGTTCTTGGGTATGGGTTACGTCCAACCCTTGCGCACCCACGGTGGTAGATACCACGGGGACACCTAGTGCCATGGCTTCTAGGGTTTTGATTCGGATACCGGATCCTGCTTGTATGGGGACAATCATGATGCCATGCTGTTGCATAAAATCTTCGGCATCGGGCACTTCGCCATGGTTAATGACGCCGGTTTGAAAGAAGCGTGGGTCGGATTTTGACAGCCCCTTCCCTGCCAGGTGGAACTTTGCTTGGGGGTATAACACGAGCAGCAGAGGCCACACTTTTTGAAGGAACCAAAGGACGCCTTGTTCGTTGGCTTGCCATTCCATGGAGCCGATATGAAACAGCGATAAGGGCTGATGGATAAAGGCAAACGGTCTTTCTATGGCGATGCCGGGTTGATAGGTTTGTATGGCGGGGATATTTTTATTGGATGATTTTTCCCGCGTAGCTTCCAGGTGTTTTTTGATGGCGATTTCATCGGTGGGTACGATGGGTACGATGGCTTGAAAGTTTGACCAGGTGTGTTGTTCAAATTTCTGCAGGCGTTTGGCTTGCAACTGAAGGTACCATTTTTTGAGGGGGTTGGCGGTGGCGGTAGCCAGGCGCGCCCAAATTTGGTATTCCAAATTGTGGGCGCGGTACGCCGCAGGCGTACTGTACCTGCGGGCGGGAACCGCCCGCAGGTACACTGGCACCGAATACAGTCCCTCAACCAAAACAACATCAAACCCCTCAACATCCATCAAACGCCGCAAAGCCAACGCCGCTCCTTTGTCCTCGTATCGCTCCATGTGGTAACTCCCACCAAAAACCAAATTCAATAAGGCTTTTCCTACCTTCACACCCGCATCCAATGGCTGTAAATAGACCCTACAAAACCCAAAATACTTTTCAATCGTTGCGTTTTCCGCAAAGTGTTTTTTTGTATTAAACGTGAAAAAATGCACCTCCGCACCATTCTCAGCCAACGAACGAAGCATCCCATAGGTGGCAATCGCCCCACCATCGTGCAGCGGCCATGGCACCCTGTTCCCTATCACCAACAGCTTCATAAATGGCTATTCTTAGCGCTGCGCTTGCGGTTCTGCCACTTTAACTTCCATCCCTTCACCGCATTCATCAACGGATTACTGCCCTGAAAACTCTTATCAATGCTCGCCCGATACGTAATCACTATCCCAATGGGAAATAGCAACATCGAACTCATCCAACTCCCAATCCAAACCGGCACAATCCCCTCTTTGCCCATTTTCTCACCGGTCAAATTCACCGCATAAAACAACACAAACAACACCACCGAAATCACCAACGGCATTCCTATCCCACCCTTGCGGATAATCGCACCCAGCGGGGCCGAAATTAAAAACAACAATATGACCAAAATGGAGAAGGCAAACTTCTTGTGCAACTCACTCCGATACAAATCCACATCAGTCTCCTCAAACTCCAAACTCGTAAACAATCCCTCCTCAGTCCCCTTTACCGAACGCGCGTGATTTACAGCAGCAGCCACTATCGTAGCCCGCTGCTCCTGGGGATAATTCTTGATCATTTGATCCTCCTTCAACGAAGCAAAGGCCACCGAATTCCGCCTAAAACGCTGCAAAGTGGTATCCTGCGTCATCACCCCCGGTGCATGAATATACTTACCCAAATATTTGGAATTGTCTGAACGCAACATCGCACATTTCATATCAAACGTATCAATCACCTTCAACAACTGCGACACATTCTGCAATCGGTAATCGCTGGCAATTAAATCGCGGTCTGAAAAAGTAAAATCAAGGCTCGACAAATCAATTTGCATTCGCTGTTTCTCAAAGTACATCTGATTGAATGGATGCGTTTTGCGATACTCGGGGGCTGTGGTCATCTCCTCATAACGCACACCCTTGTACAACGTAAAATTCAATACCGTTTGGTCTGGACTCAAAATCATCGTACCCCACTCTGCCCGCAACACATTCAATCGCTTGCTATCGTCCTTTTTGTATTCGTAAATCAACACATCGCGCACCGTTTGGTTATCGGCCTCTTTCTTGCCCACACGGATCGCAAATCCCTCAATGTTGTGATAAAACACCCCCTCAGCCAAATTGAATGTGGGCTTTTTCTGTCGAACGTCAATCATCAACCCCGCCTGCTCCAACTTCGCCTTGGGAATTACATAGTTCAAAAACAGGAAGTTCATCACCGCCAAACAACACATTAGAATAAAAATGGGCCTCAGCGCTCGCAACAAAGAAATACCGTTGCTTTTCATCGCCACCAACTCAAAACTCTCGCTCAAATTCCCAAAAGTCATCAAACCAGCCACCATGATTGTCAGCGGCATCGCCATCGGCACCAAATCCGCCAAGGAATAAAAAATTAGTTTGGCTAGAATGTCCGTAGAAATGCCTTTGCCCACCAACTCATCGATGTATTTCCAGAGAAATTGCATCAAAAAGAGGAACATGCTGAGGAAAAAAGTGACGGCGAACGGACCCACATAGGACCGCAACAGCAGGATGTCAACCTTTTTCAACTTTAGGAAATTCCACTTCATTTTTCGTCCCCAAAGATAGTAAAACTAACTTAGGGCAAACGCACAAAGCCGGAAGGGTTCACACCCGTTGTTAGCACAGACTTTTTCGACAGATCATCCATCGGACATCGCACAACAGCGCCATTGCTCACATAATCTTTGGCATCGGCAAAATAGAACGTATTCGATACCGCATCATAGTAGTAACCATAGAGTTGGGTAACGCCAGGCTCAATCAACACCGACATATTGGCTTCGGATTGGGCATCGGCACGGTACGAGTACAACTTGTTCTTGCGTGATACAAAGAGGGTTCCGCCATTGCGCGACAGTTGTATACTGCCCAAATCGCCCGTCATTTTCCAATGCGCCACTTCCACAATATCAATTTGCCCAAGCGCAAACGCCGACAGCGAGGATTTACCGTTCAACGAGCAACCCACCCAAAGCTGCAGTGCGGCATCTACCGCCAAATGCAATGCGCCAGAATCCACTTTCAGCGTGCGTTCAATCACTTGCGTGGTGGGATTCACCAACAGCACCTCCCCTTTGTACGCCGCCACGGCCACATAATCGCCCCAAAGCACCATGTTTTCCGTCCATCCGGGCACAACAATCTCCTTCACCGTTTTCAGGTTCGATGTATCTAGCACACTAATTTTATTGGCATACAGGTCGCTCACCCACAATTGACCGCCAACCATCAGCAAGTTTCGGGGCGATTTTAGGGTGTTGTTCGATTTGGTTTGTTTGAGCGATACGGGATCGATGGACAGTACTTTTCCGCTGTTATTGACCGATAAAAACAGGTTGTTCCCTGCCACCAAAGCACTTTGCAACACATCGCCAATGGGCTTATTATTTACTGCTTCAAACGCATTGTTCCAAATTTTCGTACCCGATGAATCCGTTGAAATCACGTCGAGCTTGGCATTCCCCCACATG
>Ga0255103_1000037_pt1 | contig 35575 bp, 26 predicted proteins | sample Law_Cont_RepB_0h_FD_188450 | JGI IMG/M metagenome (GOLD analysis project Ga0255103, IMG submission 188450) | Freshwater microbial communities from St. Lawrence River, New York, United States - Law_Cont_RepB_0h | ecosystem: Environmental > Aquatic > Freshwater > River | place: USA: New York...
CCCTATCCCCCATCCCCTATCCTTACGCCCTCAACTCGGGCTTCGGTTCCGGCATCTGGTTGCCTGACGGGTAAATGTAGGCGCGGTCTTCGAAATTACGCAGCTCGACGATGCCGTCGTGGATGGCCTGGACGTATTCTGGATTGATCGGGACCTTCCCCCCGCCGCCGGGGGTATCGATGATGAGTTGCGGCACGGCGTAACCGGTCGTGTGCCCGCGGAGCGCCCGGATGATATCGATGCCCTTCTGGATCGGCGCCCGGAAATGGGTCGACCCCTCGATGAGGTCACAGGCGTAGAGGTAATAGGGGCGCACCCGCATCATGAGCAGGCGATGGACGAGGGACGTCATCACCTCTGGGGTATCGTTGATCCCCGCCATCAATACCGATTGATTGCCGAGCGGAACACCGGCCAAAGACAAGCGCTCGCAAGCCTCGGCCAATTCGCGGGTGATCTCCTTCGGGTGGTTCGTATGGATGCTCATCCAGATCGGGCCGTGCTTGCGGAAGATGGCGGCCAACTCGGGCGTGACGCGTTGCGGCAGGAAGACCGGGATGCGCGAACCGATGCGGATGAACTCGACGTGCGGGATGGCGCGCAAGCGACCGAGGAGCGCGTCGAGCTTGGCATCCGAGAGCAAGAGCGGATCGCCGCCGGAGAGGAGCACGTCGCGGATCTCGGGATGCGCCGCGATGTATTGCAGGCCCTGTTCGAGCTCGGGATGGAAATCGTAGGCTTGGGCGTTGGAGACCAGGCGGCTGCGCGTGCAGTAACGGCAGTAGGAGGCACAACGATCGGTGACCAAGAAGAGGACGCGGTCCGGATAGCGGTGCACGATGCCGGGGACCGGCATGGTCCCCTCTTCGCCGACGGGATCGGCGGATTCGCCGGGCGCGACCACCGACTCATCGATGTGCGGGATCACCTGCCGGCGCACGGGGCAGTGCGGATCCTTCGGGTCGATCAGGTTGAAGAAGTGCGGGGTGATCGCCAAAGCCAGCTTATGGGCGGCGAAGAGGCACCCCGCCCGCTCCTGGGGGGACAATTCGAGCATCGTCTCCAGCTGGGCCAAGGTCGTGATCCGATTGCGCAACTGCCAATGCCAGTCGTTCCAATCGGACGCGGGCACATCGGACCATCGGCCTTGGCCGGCATGCCAGTTATCGCGTCGATCAGCGGGATACATCAGTGGAAGGCCCGAACGTAGCACGAACCACGCCCCTTGCAAACGGGTAAGTCGAAACGGGCCAAATTACCGAGGGAGGCGTAGCCGCAAAACAAAACGCCCCGGAAAGCCGGGGCGTCGATGGACCTTCCCTTGAAGCTTACTTCTTCTCGAGGACCCACATGTTGCGGAACTCCACGGGGTCGCCGTGGAACTGCAGGCCGATGGGGAGCTTGTCGGCGTGCTTCGCGTAAGGGGGGTTCTTCTTGTGGCTGCTCGGACCGATATACTCGACGTTGTCCTGCACCTTGACGCCGTTCATGACGACGGTGATGCGCGCCTTGGACAGCACCTTGCCGTCCTGATCGAAGCGCGGGGCCGTCCATTCGATGTCGTAGCTGTTCCACTCACGGGAAGGGTTGCAGGCGTTGAAGGCGGGCGGCTGCTGACCGTAGATCGCGGCGGTCATGCCGTCGGCATAGGTCTCGGTCTTGGAGCAATCGAGCACCTGGAGCTCATAGGTGCGCATGAAGAAGATCCCGCTGTTGGAGTTCCCCTGCCCCTTCTTCTTCTCGTTCTTGTCGTAGCCTTCGGCGGAGCGCCATTCGACGTGGAGCGTCAGGTCGCCAAAAGACTTCTTCGTGTGGATGCCGTTTTTGCGCGCGACCATCGAGCCATCCTTCACTTCCCACGTCACGCCCTTGGCGCCGTTGTCGGCTTGCCACTCGGCGGCGGCATCCTTGCCGTCGAACAGGACCACCGCACCGGCGGGCGCCGCGGTCGTCGTGACCTTCAGCTTCTCCTTGTCCGCACGCGGGGGCTGGGGACGGGTCGAGTCATGGACGTGCCACTGGGTGCCCGGGATAAGCGGGGTGTCGAGGTAGCCATCAGCCAAGAGGCTGGAGGCGGCCAAAGTCAGGAGAAACAGGGAGCGCATGGTGGGGTGAGGGTTCTGACACTCTGTCAGACGCTTGGTTCGTGGAAAAGAGCGAAAAACGAGGTTTTGGCCGTTTAGCCGTTTAAACTGCCCCCTATTCCCGTTGCCCTGCGGCCTAAAAATCCCCTATTTAGTCCCCCATGTCTGTCACGAAGCCCCGCTTCACGCTCGAGTTTGAGAAGCCCATCCGCGAACTGGAGGATAAGATTGCCGCTCTCCGGGCGTCGTCCGAGTCCGCCGGCATGGATGTCACCAAGGAAGCCGTCTCCATGGAGGCCAAGCTGGCCCAGACCCGCCGCGAGGTCTACGGCAACCTGACCCCCTGGCAGCGCGTCCAGCTGGCGCGCCACCCCCGCCGACCCTACTCCTTGGACTACATCGGGATGATCTTCGACGACTTCCAGGAGCTCCACGGTGACCGCCTTTACATGGACGACGAGTCGACCGTGGGCGGCACGGCCTTCTTCGAAGGCCAGCCCGTCATGGTCATCGGCCAGCAGAAAGGCCGCGACACCAAGGAAAACCTCCGCCGGAACTTCGGTTGCCCCAATCCCGAAGGTTACCGCAAGGCGCTTCGCCTGATGAAGATGGCGCATACCTTCAAACTGCCGATCATCACCCTCGTTGACACCCCCGGCGCCTTCCCGGGTATCGGCTCGGAAGAACGTCACGTGGCGGAAGCCATCGCCGTGAACCTCCGCGAGATGAGCCAATTCGGCGTGCCCATCATCACCTTCGTCATCGGCGAGGGTGGCTCCGGCGGCGCCCTCGGCATCGCCGTCTCGAACAAGGTCTTCATCCTCGAGAACGCCTACTACTCCGTCATCTCACCCGAAGGTTGCGCCGCGATCCTCTTCAAGGACCGCGCCCATGCCCCGAAAGCCGCCGAAGCCCTGCGCCTCGACGCCCCCAACCTCCTCAAGCTCGGCGTCGTCGACGGCGTCGTGAAGGAACCCCTCGGCGGTGCGCAGGAAGACCCGGCCGCCACCGGCTCGAACATCCGCAAGACCCTGCGCGAAACCCTCAAGGAACTCTCCAAGTCCAAGCCCGAGAAACTCATCGCCGATCGCTACGCCAAGTTCCGTAAGATGGGCGTGTACGCCGAGTAATCAGCCGACTCCATCAAACAGAAAGGGCGTCCCGCGGGACGCCCTTCTTGTTTGCAACGCCGGGCGCTTAGCCGCCGTTCGCCATCAGCTTGATGTAACGCGTGTAGTTACGACCATACTGATTCACGATGCGCTTGTAGTCGTTGTCCGAAGGCAGCTTGAGGCCTTGGGCCCCTTGGGCGGCCGTCAACTTCTGGAGAGCGCGGAGTTCCTTCGAGCCCTCAGGGGTAAGGATCGTCAGCGAAACCTCCACGGCCTTCACCGAGTAAGGAAGATAAGGCAGGGAGGTGGCCGTGGCCACATTGGCGGGCCCCAAGGAATCGGGGTACATGCGATCCGAGTAGATCCGCAGGCGGGCGCCATAGACGTCAAAAGGCTGCGTCGAGGTCACGCCCGTGACCGGCAAGGTCGAAGCGCCGCTGGGCGGACCGTAACGAAGCGGGGCCGCGTTGGTGGACGAGGCGGAAGTGTTCGTGCTGTACTCGGCGAGGTAGCCGCCGTTCGTCGCCGGCCCGAACTTGTAGGCATCGGCGGAACCGACGACCACCGGACGGAGCATCTCAGCCGGGCGCTTGAGCGGATCGATCAAGGCACCGGTCACGGTGGAGGACGCGGGCAAGGAAGACGTGCACCAGAAGGTCAGATGCATGGCGACCACGTTGGAGGCGATGAAGTTCTGGTCATCGAGCGTCCAGCAGTAGTTGGAGGTCGCCCCACCCGTCTGCACTAAGCCCTGGTCGATCAGATTGCGGGTCTGGAAACCGCCCGACGTGGCCGACACGGAATAATTCGGGACGAGGCGCGCGCCGTTCCAATAATTCCACGGAGAGGTGGGCGTGGTGGCCGTCGAAGCGAAGATGATCGGCAAGGCATCGCGGAAGGTCGCTTCGGGGTCGATGATCGTCCGGTAGATACCGTAGACTTGTTGAATCGGGTCACCCGGAGCATCAAACGGCGAGCGCTGGCCGATGCGGTAGGCGACGGCGCAAACATCCCCCTTGAAGGCGGTGCGGGGATTGGTCGCCACGGGAGACCAGCGCGGGCGATCCGGCGGCGCCGAGAAGAGCATGACCATGGGATGGTCCACGGGCTGGAGGTTGCCGACCGCCTTGGGGACACCGCTCGGGGTGGTCGTACCGGGCAGGATGACCTCCATCCAGCAACGGCCGTCGGGACGGATCACGGCGGTCTGAAAATCGTTTTCCAGGGCGTCGAGGGCGCCGCGGGCCTCCGACTGGGTCGTCAAGTCGGCGACCGCGCGGTCATAAGCCTTGAAGGTGTCGGCGGCGATGGTCACCACCGCGAGGACGATGACGATCATGATCGCCGTCGCGACCATGACCTCAATCAGGGTGAAGCCGCGCCGGGCGGCGCGAAGGAGGGAGGTTTTCATCGGCTGATGATGATGTTCTGCACGAGGATGGGCGTTTCTTCACGGGCCTTGAAGACCGTCGAATTGGCGTAATCGTGGGGGAAGAACTCCGCGACCACCGGCAGGTAAGCCAAGGCGTAGAGGTTGGGGTCGACCGGCAAAGCAGTCCCCGTCGCCCACTTCTGTGCGCCGGGTTCGCCGGTGGCGGTATCGATCTGGAAACGCTGGCCGACGAGCAGTTTTGAGAGGGTCAGGCGGACGCGCATCGGGGTACCGACGACGTTGCGCGTGTTGGCGGCAATCGGGCCGAAGTTATCGGCGTTGCCCGCGCATGAAGCCACCTCCATCGCCGAAGGGTTGGAGTAAAGGTTGTAGTTCACCGAGGAGCCGGCCGAGGCGGCATCGGCCACGGCAGTCACCATCTTGCGGTCGTACACATAGAGCCAGACCGCGTTGTTGGCGGTATTGGCCGGAGCCAGCAAACGGTAGGCGATGTCGAAGTTCGAAGCAGCCACCGCCGGAAACGGATCCAGCTTCGATTGGAGGCCTTGATGGATATACTTCGTGTTCGCCGGATTGCTGTCGGCGCTGGCGTCGAGGTAGACGATGGACCGCGGGTTATCGAGGGCCCCGATGAGGCGGGTCACCCCCGAGAGGGCCCGATTGGTCTGCATGATCTCGTCGACCTGCTGGAAGGTCGAACCGAGGATGCCGACGAGCGAGAGGATCGCCATGCCGAGGATGCCGATGGCGAGGGTGACCTCGATCAGCGAGAAGCCGGGGCGACGGCGGGACGGGGCAAGGACGGTGTTCATTACTTCAGGAGATTGGTGTTGAGCTCATCCGGGTCGGTGGTCATCGCGATGTCACCGCTCGGCCGGAGCGAAAGCGCGGCGAACTGGTTTTCGTTGGCGAGATCCAACTGGGCCTTGTTGGTCGTCGGATCCAGGCGCAGCACGCCGTTGGCGAGCACGAGGACCACGCGCCCAAGGTGATTGGAGGTGCCGCCGGTCTGGAGTTCGACGTAATACCACTTCTTGGCGTCGAGACCCGACATCGCGCTCAAGCTGGTGGGAGCAACGACACCCTGCGAAGCGAACATCATCCAGGGCGGGCTGCCCGGGTTGTCGTTCGAGTTCGCCGTGGCGTTATCGGCGATCTGGCCGATGATGCTGGCGCGACCGATCCAGGTACCCGTGAAGCCCGGGGGCTTGTTGACGACGGTGGAGGTATCGCTGGTGGGCGGCACGAAGTAGACGCCGCTGGGCAGCAGGGTCGGGGCGTCGGGCGTGTACCACTTGTAACGGCTGTCCGAAGTGCTCGTGACCGTGGTCGGGTCAACGCCGGCCGACATGGTGCTGGTATCGACGCTCCCCACGGCAATCATGTACTTGTGGAGGTGATTCACCGGATCCGAAGGGTCGTTCAAGATGAGCAGACGGTAGCGGGCGTTGTAGCTCACACCCGTGCCTTGGGCGCCGCGGTTCATCAGAGCCATCGCGCGCACGGAGCGAATCGAAGAGCCGACCATGCGCTGCCCACCCATCAGGCCACCTCCGTCGCCGGAGGAGATGTTGAGGAAGAGAGCGGAGATCAGCAGGATGATGGTGATGACCACCAACAGCTCGATCAGCGTGAAACCGCGGCGGGCGCGGGAGAGTGCGGCACGGGGACTCACTGGATGGCGATGATGTCGGCGACGTCGTCCGGACCAAGGCTACCGTCGGTCGAACCGACGTCGCGGATGGTGGTGAAGATGATCACGCGGGCCGGGATGCCGGTGGGACCGTTGATGCCATTGGGATTCTTGGTGGCATCCAGGTCGTCGGGCAAAGGCGTGGAGATGCCCTTGATCGTGCCGTTGCCGTCGGTGTCGAAGATCACGCGGATATTGGTGTTGCCGAACTTGTCCATGAGCTTGCCGGCGGCATTCACATTGGCGTCAAAGAGCTCGTAGTCATCCTTGCCGAAGGCGCAGAATTCCTCGGCATTACGGTTATACTTCGCGCGGTCGCCCGAGGCGGCCCCGGAGAGCGGCGTACCCGTCGGGTTCTTGCCGTAAAGCGCCTTCACGAAGGGGATGCCCGGGCCGGCTTCGAGCTTATGCAGGGCATCGGTGGTCGTGGTGTAGGAAGTGCCGATGTTCGGGTAGAACCCGTAAACGGACTTATAGCGGGTCACCCCGGCGCACCACTGCTGGAAGGTCGTCTGCCCGGTCGAAATCTTGGCCTTCTTGCGGACCGAATTGATGGCCGGGAAGAGGGCCGCCGCCAAAATGCCGATGATGGCGATGACGGTAAGGAGCTCGATGAGCGTGAAACCTGAACGGGTACGAGAACGCATAGGGTAAAGGGGCTAGACTTAGGGGATTTGAAATGTAGCCCCGCCTACATCGATTGAACAGTCAAAAAGGTGGTTCGACACCCCCTGGCCCCAACCCCTCCTCGCTGGACCAGGTCACTTACCTGAAAAGGAGAAAACTGGCGACGGCCACCAAAGTGGGCAGCAAAGCCCAAAGGAAAAGGCGCCCAGCGGACACCCCACCCTCGAAATGTTCCCCTAAAATGGCCTGTCCCGCTGGATTCGGGGCATTAGCGATGACGGTGAGACCACCCCCCGCCAACGCACCCGCCAAAACGGCGTGCCTCAGGGCAGCCGCCGCCGGCTCGGCCAAGGCAGGGACCTGCGCCGCCAAGTAGGTGATCGCAGCGTTGTCGTTGAAGGCGGTCAAACCAACGGAAGCCCACAGCAGGGACATCTCCCCCATCTGGAGGATCACCGGGCCGATCCACCATCCCTGCAGACCGCCTAGGACGACCAAGCCCGCCAAAAAGAACCCCACCATCAAGGGTGCCCGGAGCCGGAGCGGGGACTGCCAACGCGGGGTGGCGACCCCAAACGCCAAGAAGAGCAGGAAGCCCGCTACCATCAGGAAGGCGTGATGGCCCGACAACATCACGACCGTCCACGCGATCAACGCGAGGTGCACCGCGGTCACCCAGAGCGGCACCGTTGGCTCAGCGGGAGCATCGGCGGCGGAGACCGGCGGACGCAGGGCGAGGAGTTCCCGGCGGAACCAGAGGAAATAAGCGAGGTTGGAGACGAGGATTGCCGTCATGGCCGCCCAACCGAATTGCCGGAAAACCTCCGCCGTCCCCCACCCCCAACGCGTGGCGACCATCACCACCGGCGGGGCCGCGAAATGCGTCAAGGCGCCACCGATGGATACGTTGACGAAGAGCAACGCCAGCGTGGCATACCGCAATCCGGACGATGGTTTCAGGCAATAAAACTGGGCCGAAAGGAGAAAGGCGGCGATCGTCATCGCCGCGGGTTCCGTGATCAGCGAGCCCGCCAAAGGCGCCAAAGTCAGCACCACGAACCACCGGGCCGCCGGACTCCCGCCGAACCAGCCCGCGACGGCATTCAAAACCCGCCGCGCGGTTTCGACGATTGGTCGCGTCGAGGCCATGACCATGACGATGAAGACGAACAAGGGCTCCAAGTACTTGAAAGGTCCCGTGTACGCGCGGCCGGCTACGGCAGCGGCGTAGTCGCCGGACTCCAGATACGCGACGGCAAAGGCCCACCCTTTGCCGGGCCAACAGACGGCCAGCAGCAACATGAGGAAGGACCAGAGGCCGAAGACCGCTTCGACTTCACCCAAAAGGTGCAGCACCGCCGACCGGAAATCGGCGCGCTTCGCTTCGCGGCGGTGGGCGGCCCGGGCAAAGATCGGCGCGCAGAGGGCATGCACGACCGCCCCAAGAAACAAGGCTGTGGCCGCCGGCAAAAAGGGGTCCTGCGCCGCAGCCCCGGCAAGCGTCTGCATCCATGTGGCCGACATTAACATGCCGTCCATTGAGCCTCGCCGCGGGCCCGAGGCGAGTCTGTTCGGCCGCTCCTTCCCGAATCGGGATTGCCTCGACACTCTCCCATCAAAAATATGGGACCATGATCAAGCACTGGCCCCTCCTGCTTCTCGGCACCCTGCCCCTGCTGGCCAAGGACGAAGCCCCCAAGCTCGTGTACAAGGAATTCCACGGGCTCTACGCCGACGACCCCACCGCGCTCAACGGACTCCGCAACCCCGAACGCGGCTTCCGCCTGGAATGCCCCATCGGCTTGGGCGATGGTCAACTGCTCGTCCAGCGGGCCGACGGGCGCGTGGTTCGGCGCGCCGCCCCCGCCGCCAAAGACGAGAAGCCCGTCCCCTTCCTCGGCGTCGAGGTCAGCCGCAACGGCTGGACGGACCGCCAGCTGTTCGAAGCCCTCAAGGCTTGGGAACTGAAGGGCATCACCACGCACCTCGGCATCTGCTGGCTCGATGAATACCACAACCGCGTCCTCGACCAGGTCCTCTTCCAGCGACTCGAAAAATCCCTGGACACCTTCCGTCGGGCGGGCTGCAAACTCGAGCTGCGCTTCGCCTACGAGCTCGACGACAGCAAGACCAGCGGGCCCGACCTCGCGATGGTCAAAGGCCACTGGGCCCAACTGAAGAAGGTCCTCGCCGCCAACGCCGACGTGCTCGTCGCGGTCCAGCTCGGTTCCATCGGCCGCCGCGGCGAGGGCGCCAACGCCACGAAGATCCCCGAGACCCCGGAAGCCCATGGCGCCATCCTCAAGGAGGCGTTCGGCAGCCTGCCGAACGACCGCTCCCTGCTCATCCAGTCGCCCGATATGCGCGAGGGGCTCTGCAAGCAACTGGGTTGGCCCTTGCGCATCAACCAAGGAAACGCGTTCGAGAAAGGCAACCCCACCGCCCGGCTCGGCACCCACAACACGCGCTTCCTCTTTGACCTGACCCACGACGCCACCTTCGAAAAACCGCTCGGCGGCACCAACGAGGATTGGCAGAAGTTCTGCATGGAGAATCTCTTCGTGCCCTACGACGCCGAGATCACCGCCAAAACGGCGACGCAACCCACGGCGGCGGATGGCTGGCTCGTCGCCCAAGTGGCCTCGAATGAACGCGCCTTCGCCCTCGGCTTGGCCCACGGCTGGTCCGAAGCCGACCCGGCGAAGACCGCGGGCCTCGTCGATGGCTGGAAAAAGCAGCTAAAAACCCAAGCGGAGGTCACCCAACTGGGGTTGCCCATCTCCGATGGCTACTTCACCGACACCAAGGGCAACGCCGTCAGCCGTTCGGCCTTCGACTACCTGCGCGACCACGTGGGCTATCGCTACGAACTGCTCAGCGCCTCCTGGCAGAACAAGGTCAAGCTCGGCGCGAAGTTCGACATCAAGATCCGCATCTCCAACCGCGGTTTCTCCCCCTGCCCCACCCCGCGCGGCCTCGACCTCGCCTACGTGGATAGCCCGACGAAGTACACGCTCTCGCCCGGCGAGGGCGAGGCTTTCGACATCCGCCGCCTGCCACCGTATGTGGTCCTCCAGAACAAGGAAGCGGGGTACGAAATCACCATCAAGGCGACCGCGCCGAAGGATATCCAACCCGGCAAGTACCAGATCTGCGTGATGTTCCCCGAACTCGAACGCGCCAAGTACAAGCAAGACGCCCGCAACATGGTGCGCTTCGCGAACCGCGATGCCCCCTTCTGGCAATCGAAGGACGGCAAATGGGCGGGGAACCTGATGGGGGAGATCGAATTCGCCCGCTAAGCAAGCGGCTACTTGGCCGGCACTTCGACGCGAGCACCGCCCAGCGCCTTAATCAGGTCAACCTGTGCCCCGATGCGATCGTGGCGGACCCGGGCGACGGCGGCCGTGGATTCGGCCAGGAGTCGACGGGCCAAAAGGTGCTCGGCGAGCGGCAGCTGCCCGACCGCCCGGCGGGCCTCGGCTACGCGGAAAGCTTCTTGCGCGGACGCCTCGCGCAGTTCCGCGGCCCGCGCCGATTCGATAGTCTCGCGGACATCGCTCAAGGCGTCGCGCACCTCGCGAAAGGCCGTCAACACCGCCTTTTCGTAAGTCGCGGCCGCTTGGTGCTGCAACGCCACGGCACCCTCGACGCGCGCGGCACCCCGACCGAAATCGAACACGGGTGCGCGCAGGTCCACGCCGAGGCTCGACGTGGCGCTGGCGGCCGTGAAGAGCTGGGCTAAATCGCGGCTCTCGCTACCCAACGCCCCCGTCAGGGTGAAGCTCGGCAGATAGGTGGCCTTGACATAGCCGATCCGCGCGTTCGCCGCAACGAGGGCCTGTTCGGCGGCAAGCACATCCGGGCGCCGGCGCAGGAGATCCACGGGGAGACCGGCCGCAGGCGGCGGCGGCACCAGCGCGACCGAGCCCGCGGTTGGCAGGACGAGGTCCGGCCGCCCCACGAGGAAACCCAGGAGGTGTTCGGCGTTGGCACGCACCCGACGGGCATCCGAAAGGGTCGCGACCGCGGCAGCCACATTCACCTCGGCCTGTGCACGGTCGGAGGCGTTGGCCGAGCCGACGGCAAAGCGGGAGCCGACGATCCGGCGTTCTTCGGTGCGGATCGCCACCAGTTCCTCGGCCGAGCGTTGCTGCACGGCGGCGGACTGCGCCAAGGCGTAAGCCCGCACCACGGAGGCGGCGACGGCGAGCTCCACCTGGGTCCGCGCTTCGGTGGTGGCGAGGAGTTGGGCTCGGGCGGCTTCGGTGGCGCGGCGGAGCTTACCCCAGAAATCGAGTTCGAACGAAGTCGCCAAGCCCGCGCGATAGACGGTGCGGTTGCGTCCGTTGGTGGAGCTGATGGGCGTATACCCATTGTCACTGACCTTACTCTGCGCGGCCCCGGCAGAAGCATCAATCTGCGGTAACCGCGCGCCCGCGACATCCGCTAAACCGGCGGCGGCTTCCTCGACGCGACCGGCGGCGATGCGGACATCGACGTTGGCGAGCAATGCCTGCTCGACGAATGCGCTCAACTGGGCGTCGCCGAAGCCCTGCCACCACTTTTCGCCGACGGCGACGCCACCCGGGGTCGCCTCCGGAAAGACCCCGGCGGTCGGCGTCTCGGGACGGACATAATCAGGGCCCACCGCACAGGCGGAAAGCAGGAAGCTCACGGGGAGCAGCAACGAGAAGGAGGTTTTCATGCGCGGGGTTCCTTCCGATCGCCGGTCAGGAGTTTGAAGAAGAGCGGGATGAAGAGCGTGGCGACGAAGGTATCCAGGAGCATGCCGCCGAAGACCCCGGTGCCCATCGAACGACGGGCCCCCGCCCCGGCGCCCGAGGCGAGCACCAGCGGAATCACGCCGAGCACGAAGGCCAGCGAGGTCATCACGAGCGGACGGAAGCGCACACGAGCGGCCTCGATGGCGGCTTCCGCCGCGGACTTGCCCGCATCGCGCGCCTTGACGGCGAATTCGACGATCAGGATGGCGTTCTTGGCCGCGAGGCCGATGAGCGTGACCAAACCAATCTGGAAGTAGAGGTCGTTCGGGGTGCCGCGCACCCAGATGGCGACCAGCGCGCCGAGCAACGCGAACGGGACCGTCAGGATGACGCCGATGGGTAAGGACCACTTCTCGTAGAGCGCCGCCAGGATCAGGAACACCATCGTGAGGGCCATCAAGAAGGCCGGCAACGCGGAGGTCGCGGAGCGCTTCTCCTGGAGCGCCTGCGCCGTCCAATCGAGCTGGTAGCCTTCCGGCAGGGTGCGTTCGGCGACTTCCTCGACGACGCGCAGCGCCTCGCTCGAACTCAGACCGGCCGCGCCGCTACCCATCACGCGGGCGGCGACAAAACCGTTGTACCGCTCGACCTGCTCGGGCCCGGAGGACGGCTTGATCCGCACCAACGTCGACAACGGAATCATCCGCCCATCGGCGGACCGCACATGGATGCGCCCAACATCGGCGGGATCCATCCGTTCGGAGGGCTCCGCCTGCATGAGGACGCGGTAGGTGCGCCCCGAACGGTTGAAGTCGTTGACGTAGGCGGCTCCGATGGTCGCCTGCAGGGCTTCATAGATCTCCGGCAGGGGGACACCCAAGGTCATGGCCCGCACCTCGTCGACTTCCGCGGCATACTGCGGCACGGTCGTACGCAGGAACGAGCGGAGCCCAACAATGAGAGGCTTGCCGTCCTTGGTCTCCTTGCCGAGGGCCGCGATGAGTTCCTCCGTCACCTTGCCCAAACGGACGGGATCGTCATCCTCGCGCGCCTGCAGGTAGAATTCGAAGCCGCCCGCGGTCCCGATGCCGCGAATGGGCGGCGGGTTGACGATGAAGCACATGCCTTCGGTGGCGTGGGCCGTCGAAGCCATCAGCACGCCCGTGAGCTGTTCGGCGCCCATGTCACGCTTCGACCAATCCTTCAACGGCAGGAAGATCGTGCCGGCATTGGTCTTTTCGCCGCCGCCGATCAGGTCGAACCCGCTGATGGCGAAAGCATGGAAAACGGCCGGCTTCTCCGCGGGCGTCTGGAGCAGCGACGGCACGATCTTGGTCATGTAGTCGCGGGTCCGCGTGACGCTGGCGCCATCGGGCAAGCTCACCGAGGCGAGCACGTACCCTTGGTCCTCGGCCGGCAAGAAGCCGCGCGGTCGTTCCCAGAGGAGCAGCGCGTTGGCGCCGAGGACGCCCGCGAAGATGAGCCCGGCGGTCCAGGGACGCTCCAACAGCCAGCGGACGGTGCGGCCATGCCAAGCGGCCAAGGACTGGAAGCCGCGTTCAAACCAAGCCAGGAAACCCGTGGTCGGCGCATGGGTACGGGGCTTCAGGATCATCGCGCAAAGCGCGGGCGTGAGGGTCAAGGCCACGAAGCCCGAGATGATCACCGCGATCGACACAGTCACGGCGAACTGGCGGTAGAGGGTCCCCGCGATCCCGCCGAGGAAGGCGACGGGCAGGAAGACCGACACCAGGACGAGGACGATGGCGACGATGGCCCCCGAGACCTCATGCACCGAAGCCAAAGCGGCCTCGAACGGACTGAGCCCCTTCTCCTCCATGAGACGCTCGACGTTCTCGAGCACGACGATGGCGTCGTCGACGACGATACCGATGGCGATGACCATCGCAAAGAGGGTCAACGTGTTGATGCCGAATCCAAAGACCCACAGGCCCGCGAAGGTACCAATCAGCGACACCGGCACGGCAATGATCGGAATCAGCGTCGCGCGCCAGCTGCCCAAGAAAAGGAAGACGACCAAAATGACCAGCAGCCCCGCCTCAAAGAGCGTCTGCACGACCTCACGGATGGAGGCCGCCACGAAAAGCGTCGTGTCGAAGGGGATATCGTAGTCGATGCCGGCCGGGAAACGCTTCGAGAGTTCCGCCACGCGGGCTTTCACCGCCGCCGCGACGTCAAGGGCGTTGGCCCCGGGAGCGAGGAAGACGCGCGTGCCAACCGCCGTCTGGTTATCGAGGCTCGCGCGCTGCTCGTAGCTCTGCGCGCCGAGTTCGACCGTGGCGACGTCGCGGAGGCGCAGGACACCCTTGGCGCCGTCGGCGCGGAGCACGATGTTGCCGAATTGTTCCGGGGTGGCGAGACGGCTCGAGGTGATGATGGGGATGACGATGGCCTGGCCGTCGGCGGAAGGCTCCTGCCCGAGGCGACCGGCGGCGTATTGGTTGTTCGAAACCCGGATCGCGCGGGCGACGTCGCCGGGCGTCACGCCCAGTTGGGCCATCTTATCGGGCCGCAACCAAACGCGCATCGAGTAATCACGGGCCCCGAAAATACCCGCATCGCTGACGCCGGGGACGCGCTTGATTTCCTCGACGATGTTGACCGAAGCGTAATTGCTCAGGAAGACGGAGTCGCGGGTGCCATCCTTCGAGATGATCGAAATCGACATCAGGATGTCGTTGGTGCGCTTCTTGACGACCACCCCCAGGCGGCGCGCCTCTTCGGGCAGGCGGGGCTCGGCGATCTTGACGCGGTTCGTCAGGTTGATGACCGCCAGGTCGGGATCCGTCCCGGGCTCGAAGGTCACGGTGATCGTGAGCAGGCCGTTCGACGAGGAGTTGGACGAAAAGTACAGGAGGTTATCGGTGCCGTTGATCTCGTCCTCGATGGGTGCAGCGACGGTGCGCATGAGCGTCTCCGCCGACGCCCCGGGATAGGAGATCGCGATCGTCGCCGTCGGTGGCGCGATCTGCGGATACTGCGCGACCGGGAGCAACCGGAAGGCCATCAGGCCCGCCATCACGACGATCAACGAGAGGACGGTCCCGAAGATGGGCCGACGAATGAAGAATTCCCAGGACATCGGCGTCACTTGGCGGCCGGAGCACGCGGGGTGAGCTTGGCGCCGGGGCGGATCTTCACGAGGTTATCCAGGATGACGCGGTCGCCGGGCCGCAGGCCGCCGGAGACGACGGCCAAGGGTCCGATGATGACTTCGATCTGGACGGGGCGCATGGCGGCGACGTCGCCTTCACCGAGGACATAGACAAAGCGACCCTGCGCCGACTGCAGGAGAGCGGAGGTCGGCACCGTGACGGCGCCCTCGAGGGGCTTGCCCTCCAGCCGCAATCGGACGAACTGGCCGGGCAACAACCGGTTCCCGGCGTTCGCGAACTCGGCCCGCATCTGAATCGTGCCGAGGCGGGGCTCCACCTGCGCGGAGACGAAGTTGACCTTGCCGCTGAACGGCAGCGGCTTGCCGGCGCCATCGAGGATTTCGACCTTGGCGCTGGTGGCGAGGGCGGCATCGCCTTGGAAGAGCCGGGCGAAGTCCTGCTCCGCGACGCCGCAGCGGACCCAAACCTGCTCGCGCTGCACCACGGTGGTCAAGAGCCCGTCGGCCCCCGGGCTGACGAGCGAGCCTTCGGAGCGGGCCAGGCGGCCCGTATAACCCGCGATGGGCGCGCGCACTTCGCAGTAGGAAAGGTCGAGTTCCGCGCCGCGCACCTTGGCCGCGGCCACGTCACGGGCGAAACGCGCCGCCATGGCGACGGCCCTGGCGTCGGCGGCTTCCTTCTTGCTCGTGGCCTGCTGGCTCAAGAGCTTGTCTTGGCGGAGCGACTCGGCTTCCAGTTGCTCGAACTTCGCCTGCTCCTGGGAAAGTTGGGCCTTCGCCAGGGACAGCGCGACGGCATAGGGCGCCGGGTCGATCTTGAAGAGTAAATCGCCCGCCTGCACGAGGGCGCCTTCTCGGTAGGATTGGGCGAGGAGGATGCCGGTCACGCGGGCGCGGACCTCGACCTCGCGCGTGCCCTCCACTTGGGCCGTGACCTCCACCGTCTGCGGAAAGGGCCGGACCTCAACGACCTGCGTGTTCACCGGCAACGGGGGCATCGGCGGAGCCGCGACCGGTTTGCAGGCGCTGACGGCCAATCCGAGCAGGCCACAGAGAAGGACCTCGACACGCAAAGTTTTACATACAGACATGTATGTAAAGGTATCTAGACCACCATGGCTCGCAAGACGAAAGCAGAAGCGGAACAGACTCGTCACCGCATCATCACCTGCAGCCGACAGGTCTTCTGTCGGGCCGGCGTCACCAACACCTCCCTCGAAGAGATCGCCAAAGAGGCGGGCGTGACGCGGGGCGCGGTCTACTGGCACTTCAAGAACAAGGCCGACCTCTTCCTCGCCGTGCGCGCCGCGACCGGGCGCATCCTCAAGCTCGAGCGCACCGGCCCGGGCGACGCGTTGCAACGGTTGGAGCGTGGCTTGCTGGCGGCGCTCCACCGACTGGAGGACGACGCCGAAGCCCGAGCGTCCTACGAGGTGATGCTCTGGAAGTGCGAGTATGTCGGCGAATTCTCCGCCGTGCGCGACGACCTGATGGGCGCCGGAGCCGCCTTCCTCGCCGACACCGCGCAAATCTACCAGGAGGCCAAGGGGGCCAAGCTGCTGCCGCCGTGGATCGCTCCCGAAATCGCCGCGCTCGAGACGCTCTGCTTCTACACGGGGATACTGAAACTCTGGCTGGCCGACCCCACGGGCAAGCTGTGCCGACGGCAGGCCGCCGCCGCGATCGCGCAACACGTCCGGAGTCGCCGGGCCGTTACCCTTAGAAGCGCCAGCGCGAGGCGTAGCTGAACAGGGCTCCGGGGGCGAGGTCGTAGGTCGACTCGACGCCGCCCAGGTCACGGCGGGCGCGGGCGCGGAAAGCCCAACCGATGGTCAACTCATCGCTGCGCTCCGACCCGGTGCGGCGGAGTCCGAACACCGCGGCCACGCGTTCGCTTTCGTAGGCCTGCGCGAAGCCACCCAAATCCGCCAGCCGGGCTTCTTCCTGCTGGAACGCCAAGGTGAGCGAAGCGCGCCATGCATCGTCGAGACGGCGCTCCAGGACCAAGGACTTGCGGCCGGTGCCCAAGGACCAAGCGGGGGCGAATTGCCAACGGAACGTCGGCACGACGAGCACCATCGGTGAACGCACGGCACGGGACTCCGCGAGGAAGAGGTAGCCAAGCGTCCAGGTTTCGTTCAACCGCCAATCGGCGCCGTAAAGGGCCTGCACGGTCAACGCATCGCCGAGAGAGGCGCCGGTCGCGGCATCGGCATTGAGCTGCAGCACCGCGTAACGCGTCCGCCCGGCCTCGGTCGCGGCATAACCGCTCAGGTTCAAGGACAAGCCGCGCACGGCGGCGAAGTCCACGGGGGCATTCGTCCAGTCATGGCGAACCTCCGACGCCCGGAAGCCCCAATCGTAACGCCAGGCGCCGACTTGTTTCAGGGCGAAATTGCCGGTGACTTCCACGCCGGTCGAGCGGTCCTGGGCTTCGCTGGAGCCGCTGGCGGTGGCGGCCGTGAGCCGGACGTTGAGGCCTTCGAAGCCCGGCCGCGGCCGCGGGGCTTCCGCTTGGGCCCACGCGAAGACCAACAGGGGTAAGAGGCTTTTAGTCATGAGGGTAACTTTGCCGGCTGCCCGGTGAAGTCAATCGCACCGATGGTTGACCCTACCCCTAAGGCTGTTATCCCCTTTCCTATGAGGACCCTCCCCTGCCTCCTTCTGCTGGCCGCCGTGGTCCTCGGCGCCGAGGCACCGCCCACGCCCCCGCAGACGCCGCCCATCGTCTACCCACAGCCGGTGGCAAAATGTTTCCTCCTCCGCATCGATAACCGTCGTTACGAGTTGGACGACCAGTTCAAGGACGCCGTGGCCCGGTTGCTCGGCAGCGCCAATTACGCGCAGACCAAGGCCCTCTTCGACGCCTTGAAGCGCACCCTCTCCGAACGCGCCCCGATCGAAGGCGCCGTGACCCGCGCGCAGACGGCCCTCAACCTGGCGACCGCCAAGGTCGAAAAAAGCCGGCTCAACCTCGATGGCCTCAAGCAGCTGAGGAATACGTACCGCTCCAGCGATCGCATCGACCTGCAGGAACTCCTCCGCATGGATGCCGCCATCACCAACGAAACGCTCAACCTCGCGCGCTACGAAGACCTGGAAGAAAAAGCCCAACTCAAGTTGGCCGAAGCCCAGAAGGCCGTGCTGCCTTACAACGAGAAGGTGCAGCTCGCGCAGGATAAATACATCGCCGCCTTGAAGGACTACGAACGCACCCTCGGCGAGATCCGCACCATCGCGATCGCCCACGGCAAGGCGCTGTAATTCGCCGCCCCGGCGGGAGTCTTGGCCACCGCCAAGGGCCGAAATCTGCCTGTTTAGGCCCTCCATTCAGCCCAATTAAGGATGTTTGGGGTTTTTTCATGCCAACCCTTGACAGTCCCCGCACTTCGGCGAATAGTAAGCCCAGTCAATTTCAACTCAGGTAACGCCTCCCTTATAAAGGACGCCACAAGTCGCGAGGGCGACTAACGGAACTAGGATAAACAACTCTCCGTACCCGACCCCAGAGCTCCGTAGCTAGAGCTCTGGAACACTTTGTCCGGAAAACCACCCCCTCCCCTCGCGTTGGACGAATCAGGGCTTGGAGGGAATTGGGGTGTTCCCTTAGGAAATGAACACCCCATGAGACCCCTCTTCCTGTTGGTGTGGTGCCTGAACGCCTGCGTACTCAGAGCCCAGACGCCCGTCACCCATGACGTCGTGGTCTACGGGGATTCCGCCGCCGCCGTGGCGGCCGCAATCCAAGCTAAACGTCAAGGCCTCGACGTGGTCCTGGTCAATTCCACCGACTTCCTCGGCGGCATGACGTGCAGCGGTTTGTCCGCGAGCGACATCTTCCATCGCGATGCGGTGGGCGGCGTCGCCCGCGAACTCTATGGCCGGATCGGCCAACACTACGGCAAACCCTACGTGGATTACTTCGAGCCGCATGTGGCCCAAGCCGCCATGGATGCGATGGTCAAGGACGCCGGCGTGAAAGTCTTCCTCGACGAACAGCTCGATCGCGGCGCCGGCGGCGTGAGCAAAGAAGGCCCCCGACTGAAATCCTTCCGCACGCTCTCCGGCAAAGTCTTCGCCGCCAAGGTCTTCATCGATGCGAGCTACGTGGGCGACCTCATGGCCGCAGCGGGTGTCTCTTACGCGGTCGGGCGTGAGCCAAACACGCTTTTCGCCGAGACGCTGAACGGCGCGCAACGCGGCGACAACAAGCCCCGCAAACACTACACGCAGAAGGACAAGGATCATTTCATCAAGGATGTTGATCCTTACATCAAACCCGGTGATCCCACGAGCGGCCTGCTGCCTTTCGTCTTCGCGGAGGATCCGGTGACGGGCGAGGGCGACCGCCGCATCCAAGCCTACAACTACCGTCTCTGCGTCACGACGGACCCAGCCAACCGCCTGCCTTTCACCAAGCCCGAGGGCTACCGCGAACTCGACCACGAGATGCTGCTGCGCAACCTGGAAGCGGGTGACGTGCGCTTCCCCGCCCTCCTCCATAAGCTGCCCAACGGCAAAACCGACTGGAACTCCATGCACGCGGTCGGGACCGATTATGTCGGCGCCAACTGGGCCTACCCCGAAGCCGACTACGCGACCCGCCGCAAAATCGAGCAAGCGCACGAGCTCTACATTCGCGGCCACCTGTGGACGCTGGCGAATCACCCCCGCGTCCCGGTGGAGATCCGCACCCAAGCCGCCGCCTATGGACTTTGCAAAGACGAGTTCCCGACCCGCGGTGGTTTCTCCCCGATGATCTACATTCGCGAGGCCCGACGGCTCCAAGGGGCCTACGTCATGACCGAGCAGGACTGCAAAGGAAAGCGCCAGGCGGATGACCCCGTCGCCTTGGCGAGCTTCGGCTTGGATTCCCATGCGGTCCGCTACTTCGTCACGAAACGCGGCTTCTTGGAACGCGACGGCGTCATCTGGAACGTCCCGCCGCGACCCTATGGCGTTTCCTACCGCAGCCTGACGCCCAAGGCCGAGGAGTGCACCAACCTACTGGTGCCGGTCTGCCTCTCCGCCACGCACGCGGCCCATGGCTCGATCCGGATGGAACCGGTCTTCATGCAGCTCGGACAGGCCGCCGCGATGGCGGCCGGCGTTGCGGTCAAGGAAGGGGTGACCGTTCAAGCCGTACCCTACGCCCAGGTCCGCGACCTACTTAAAGCCGCCAAACTCCCCGTGGAATGGACGGCCCCGCCGGCCAAGAAGGCAACGCCCGCCAAAAAATAAGCTCGGTGAGTTTTTGACAAAGTCCAAATCTCGGCTTCGCTCTCACCTGATGCGGGACCCTGAAGCCACCTTGCGCCAACACGACCTGCCGGTCACGGCCCAGCGCGTCTCCGTCCTGCGCGCCGTCTCCCAGCATCCCCACGCGACCGCCGATGAGCTCGCCGAGGAGGTCCGCGCCGAGCTCGGTTCCATTTCGCGTCAGTCCGTCTACAACGTCCTGAACGTCCTCACCGACAAGGGCATCATTCGCCGGATCCAACCGGCGGACTCCGCCGCCCGCTTCGAAGACCGCATCGGCGACAACCATCACCACCTCGTCTGCCGCACCTGTGGCAAGACCGAAGACGTCTGTTGCGCCGTCGGCGAAGCCCCCTGCCTCACCGCCCATACGCATCACGGCTTCAAAATCGATGAAGCCGAAGTGATCTATTGGGGCACCTGCCCCAGCTGCCAGAAAATGAAACGCTGATTTTCCCAAACCACTAACCGCCCTCCCCTAACCGCTAAACACTTCCCACCATGTCCGACATCTCCAAATGCCCCGTGATGGGCCACCTGGCCCCACAAAAACGCCACACCGCCGCCGCCGCCATGAACAACGGCGACTGGTGGCCGAATCAGCTCAACCTGAACATCCTGCGCCAGAACTCGCAGAAGAGCGACCCGCTCGCGCCAGGTTTCAACTACGCCGAGGAATTCAAGAAGCTCGACCTCGAAGCCCTGCGCAAGGATCTCGCCGCGCTGATGACGGACTCGCAGGAATGGTGGCCCGCCGACTACGGTCACTACGGCCCCTTCTTCATCCGCATGGCTTGGCACAGCGCCGGCACCTACCGTGTGACGGATGGCCGTGGTGGCGCCGGTTACGGCACGCTGCGCTTCGCCCCGCTGAACAGCTGGCCGGACAACGCCAACCTCGACAAGGCCCGTCGCCTGCTCTGGCCGCTCAAGCAAAAGTATGGCCAGAAGATTTCCTGGGCCGACCTCATGGTCCTCACCGGGAACGTCGCGCTCGAGACCATGGGCTTCAAGACCTTCGGCTTCGCCGGTGGCCGTCCCGACGTCTGGGAACCGCAGGAAGACATCTACTGGGGCCCGGAGACCGAATGGCTCGGCGATAAGCGCTACACCGGCGACCGCCAGCTCTCCGACCCGCTCGGCGCCGTCCAGATGGGCCTGATCTACGTCAACCCCGAAGGCCCCAACGGCAAGCCCGACCCGCTCGCCTCCGCCCGCGACATCCGCGACACCTTCGCGCGCATGGCCATGAACGACGAAGAAACCGTCGCGCTCATCGCCGGTGGTCACACGTTCGGCAAGGCCCACGGCGCCGCGACGCCCGTCGGCCACGTCGGTCCGGAACCCGAAGGCGCTCCGCTTGAGGAGATGGGCCTCGGCTGGAAGAACACCTTCGGCAAGGGCAACGGGGTCGACACGATCACCAGCGGCCTCGAAGGCGCCTGGTCGAGCACGCCGACCCGCTGGTCGAACGAATACCTCAAGAACCTCTGGGGCTACGAATGGGAACTCACCAAGTCCCCCGCCGGCGCCCATCAGTGGACGCCCAAGGGCGGCGCCGCGAAGGACACCGTGCCGGATGCGCACGATGCCTCGAAGCGCCACGCGCCGATGATGTTCACGTCGGACATCGCGCTGAAGGTCGACCCGGCCTACGCCAAGATCACGAAGCGCTGGCTCGATAATCCGGCCGAGTTCGCCGACGCCTTCGCCAAGGCCTGGTACAAGCTCACGCACCGCGACATGGGCCCGCACGCCCGCTGCCTCGGACCGCATGTGCCCCCGGCCCAGCTCTGGCAGGACCCGGTCCCCACGGTCGATCATGCCTTGATCAACGAGCAGGACACGGAGTCCCTCAAGCAGACGCTGCTCAACTCCGGCCTCACCACGGCCCAGCTCGTCGGCACGGCGTGGGCTTCCGCCGCGACGTTCCGCGGCAGCGACAAGCGCGGCGGCGCCAACGGCGCCCGCATCCGCCTCGCCCCGCAGAAGGACTGGGAAGTCAACCAGCCCACCGAACTCGCCAAGGTCCTCGCCGTCCTCGAGAAGGTGCAGGCGTCCTTCAACGCCGCTCAAACCGGCGGCAAGAAGGTCTCCCTCGCCGACCTCATCGTGCTCGGCGGTTCCGCCGCCGTCGAAGCGGCCGCCGCCAAGGCGGGCGTGCCGGTCAAGGTTCCGTTCACCGCCGGCCGTACCGACGCGACCCAAGCGATGACCGATGCCGAATCGGTCGCCGTGCTTGAGCCGAAATATGACGGCTTCCGCAACTACCTCGGTCGCAAGCTCGACCGCCCCGCGGCCGAGAACCTCGTGGACCGCGCCCAGCTCCTCACGCTCACGCCGCCCGAGATGACCGTGCTCGTCGGCGGCATGCGCGCGCTCGACACGACGGTGCTCTTCCCGGGCCTCGGCGTGCTGACCAAGCAACCCGGCGTCCTGACCAACGACTTCTTCGTCCACCTCCTCGACCAGTCCGTGGTCTGGGAGAAGGCCAAGATCTGCGAACACTTCTTCGAAGGCCGCGACCGCGCGACCGGCCAGGTGAAGTGGAACGCGACCGCCGTCGACCTCGTCTTCGGCTCGAACTCGCAACTCCGCGCCCTCTCCGAGGTCTACGCCAGCGCCGACGGGAAGACGAAGTTCGTCCATGACTTCGTCGCCGCTTGGACGAAGGTCATGAACCTCGACCGCTTCGACGTCGCCAAGAAGTAAACGTCCGGAGCCCTGCCCCCTCAAGGCCCGCCGTTCGGCGGGCCTTTTTGTTCACGGCCGTAAAGCCGCGACAATCCGGCCGGAAACCCACCCAGAATTCCTGACGTGCAGATGTTAGTCCCGTTCAGGATCTCCTCATCGGACGGAAGTGACGCTAATGTGATCGAAGGCAACGTCCGCGCCGCTTACATCGGAGGACAGCGCGAGACCAACGTATGCGGTCTCGGCGAGCGGAATCGTCTCCTTACCGGTCTCAGCCCAGTCGCGACCATCGTTGGACCGGAACGCGGTGACGGTGTCCCCCCTCCTGACCAACCTAACCCAATAAGGACCGACGACCCTTTCATCCCCTGCGGCGACGTTCGCCCGCTGACGACCGCCATGCAGACCCCGCCGAATGGCCGGAGCCTGTCCGGAAAAATTGCCGATGAAAGCCATCGGCGCATCCTCCGTGAGGTCGCGGCGGACGACCAGACCAGCGTCGGCGGAAACGACCCCAGCCCCGGGGACGACGCGAGCGACGATCTCGCCGTCCCCGCGCATCGAACGGTAAACGAAGTGGAAGCCGCCCTCTTGGCGTCGGCCCGCGCCATGCGCCTTGCCTCCGGCGAAGCGACGCGAGCCGGCCTCACCAGGCGAAACGCGACCAGCGGTAGAAAGCCGGACCGAATCCGCCTCGAAGCGGACGAAAGTAGATGCCACGGTCGGTCCGACGTCCTGCGAATTCCATGGACGAGGGATGAGCGGCGTAGCGGCGAATTCAGATCCAGACCGGCGATCCGCCTGAGCGAAGAAACCTTCGGCGACAGTCAGTTCGCGGCCGTCATCCAGCCTTTGCCAGCGGGCGCGACCGGTCTCGACCTCGAGCCTGACCCCTTCGGGCTGCGCACGCAGGGTAATGGCACCCTCGTCGAAGAGGGCCACCGTATCACCGGCTTCGATTCTCGGTCCGGGGGCAACGGACGATGAAATGCGGAGCTCCCCACGATGCAGGCTCAGCCGGGGACCGACATCCACGGTACGGAAGGACATCGCCGCCGGCCCTAGAAGCGTCGACGACACACCTTGGTCCGGATCGCCGAAGATCGCGACCCCACCCGTGGCGACAGAGATGCTATCCCCGGCCCGCAGAGCGAAACCATCGGCTGGGATCGGAATCTTGCGTCCATCCCGCTCGACCTGGGTCGAGCGACTTTGCCCGGACAGAATAAGACCAGTCGACGGCATCAGGCTAAGCGCGAACCAGCTGCCGAGAGCGACGACCAGCAGGGGCAACACCAGACGCAGGACCGGACGGCCCAGCAGCCAGGAAAAGATGTCGTGCCACGGATAAGTCGGCTCAGCGACCGTTGTGCACAGGGGGGCGGAAGCAAACCGCTCCGCCGAAGCGCATGCGACGGTGGCGGCTTGCTGATCACGCAGCACCTCACGGACGAGGGTGTCGAAACGCAGCTCGTAAACGAGCTTCCGGCGGGCTTCCGGCTGGGAGAGCAACGCGTTGAGCTCCCGTTGCTCATCGTCAGAGAGCGAACCGTCCTGCCACTTCAGGAGGATTTCCTCGAGACGGCTCATAGGCCGAGTTCCCCAAGCTTGAGTTTCTTCTCTACGCAGACCGCCAGAGCCTGACGCAACCGTAGGAGCGCCTTGATCACGGCGTCGCAGGAATGCCCCACTTGGACGGCAATATCCTTGAGCGGGAGTTCTTGCTCGTACTTAAGGGCCAGAATCTGACGAGACTTCTCCGGCAGTGCCCGCAGGCATTCGCCGAGGGCCTGGCGGCGATTTTGGCCTGAGTCATCGGCGGCGTCATCCTCCGCGAACGCCTGCTCGACGCAGTCGAGAAATTCGATGAGGGTACTGTCCACGCGAACCTTCGAATTCCGCTTCGTGCGCCAGTGCATGAGGATGAGGTTACGTGCCACCGTGCGGCACCAAGCCGGCGGATTCTGGATGATGGCGCCTTTCCCGAGTTCCGCATGGAGCTTCAGCCAGACCTCCTGGAAAACGTCTTCGGACGTCTGGACCTCGCGCAACAAACCGAAGATGAACGCCATCAGTCGATGACGGTCGGCGAGAAACCACGCGGTGATTTGTTGGTTTGTGAGGCTCATCATCCGTTACCGCCGGAAACTCCGTGGCCGAGCGGGAAAACTCGGCCACGGTACCTGGCGTGAGTCAACGTCAATTGGCCTTACCCTTGCCGCGACCTGCGTCGTCAGCTCGGCCAACACCTTTGCCACCTGGACCGCCTTTGCCGCGACCCCCACCTTGGACATCGGGGACTTCCTTGCCGCGACCTGCGTCGTCAGCTCGGCCAACACCTTTGCCACCTGGACCGCCTTTGCCGCGACCCTCACCTTGGACATCGGGGACGTCCTTACCGCGACCTGCGTCGTCCGCTCGGCCAAAACCTTTGCCGCGACCAGGGTGGCCGTGATGAATGCGATGCCGATCGAGGGACGCGCGGTCCTCGGAGGTCAAGGTGGCGAGCTCAGTCGCATCGAGCATGCCATCGCCATTCTTGTCGTATTTGGCGAGCAAATCGGCGGGGGTATCCGCCCGGTTACCGTTTTTACCCTCAGCTCCGCCGTGCGCATGGACGGTGGCGGCAAGCGCGAGGCAGCAGAGAAGGATGGTGAGTGCTTTGGTCATGTTTTTGGTTGTTGGGAGTTAGTGGGGGTGTCTCGAGTGTTCTAGCCGGGTAAGCTGCGGACGAAGGGGGCGACGGCCGTATCCTTGCGGCGGGAGCAAGTCGTTACATAAGGGATGATGCCGCCGAGGGCCCAGCATGGACATTTAAGATTTTTTGTCCACATCCTGGCCATGCCGGCATCATGTTAGTATGCTGAAGTTTCTTCCGATTCTTCCGTTTCTTCCGTTTCTGACGGTCGTCGGCCTCTGGTCGACGGCGGCGGCCGCACCAGCCGGACGAACCGCGGCGGACCGTGAGGGGGCGGCCTTTTTCGAAGCACGGGTAAGGCCCGTGCTCATGAAGCATTGTCACGAGTGTCACTCGCTTGAGGCGGGGAAAAGCAAAGGCGGGCTCCGCGTCGATACGCCGGAGGCTTTGCTCCGGGGCGGTGATTCAGGGGCCGCGGTCATCCCCCGACGCGGCGAGGAAAGCCTGCTTTACCAAGCCTTGGTGTCGGCCGACGAAGATAAGCGCATGCCGCCGGACGGAAGGTTGCCCGCCGCGGTCATCGCGGACCTGCGCCGCTGGATCGACCTGGGTGCGCCGTTTCCGCACGACACCCAGCTCACCGGAGCGGAGGCAAGGACGGCACCGCCCGGCGATAAAAGCGGAAAACCTGCCTGGAGTCACCTGCCTTTGACGAAGCCGACGCCGCCCGTCGTCGACGGCTGGGCACGGACCGACCTCGACCGGTTCATCCGGGCCGAACACCTCGCGAGAGGTCTGACGCCCAACCCGGACGCGGATGCCGTGACACTGGTAAGGCGGCTCTACTTCGTGCTCGGCGGCATACCGCCGTCGGCCGAGGAGGTCGCGCGGTGGTCACGGAGGCTCGGTCCCGTTCCTGGCAAGCTCGACCAAGCCGCCGTTGCCGACCTCGTGGACATGCTGCTCGGAGCCAGGGAGTACGGGGAACACTGGGGACGTCACTGGCTCGACGTCGTGCGGTATGCCGAGTCCACGGGGGGCGACCGCAATAACATCACGATGCACGCCTGGCGCTACCGGGATTACGTCATCGACGCCTTCAACGCCGACAAGCCGTTCGACCGGATGATCCGCGAACAGCTCGCCGGCGACCTGCTGCCCGCTCCGGACAAGGCGCGCAAAGCGGAGGCGCTCATCGCGACGGGCTTCCTGGCCATCGGGGTCAAGAACGTCGGGGACGAGGATGCGCATAAATTCCAGGCGGACATGGTCGACGAGCAGATCGACGCGACGACACGGGCGTTCCTCGGGACAAGCGTCGCGTGCGCCCGTTGCCACGACCACAAGTCCGACCCGGTCACGCAGGCGGACTACTATGCGATGGCCGCGATTTTCCGCGCCACCGACACGCGCTATGGACTCATCAAAGCGCAGTCAAGGCACACCACGGCGCTGCTGGACCTCACCGGCATGGGGCCGCCTCCGGCCATGCCCGCCGCATCGAAGCAGAAGCTGGCCGAACTCACCAAAGCCCGCGATGACGCCGCCCGGGCCGTCGAAGAAGCGATGAAGGATATCCGTTCGGGCGAGAACGTATTCCGCGGGAAACTGCGTCGACTCCGTTCGGACCGCGAAGAAACCGCGACGGCCCTAGACGGCTTTGGCGCCGGCGGCGAAGCCCGTGTGCTAGCGATGGGCGTCCAGGCGGCCGCCACCGCGCCCGTCACCAGACTGCTGACGCGCGGCGACCTCGACAAGCCGACGCAGGTCGTCAGGCCCGGCGTGCCCGCGGCGCTCGGCCCTGCGGGCGGCGCCTTCGCGGCCGGGGTCAAGGCGGGCGGCCGGCTGGAACTCGCCGACTGGATCGCGAGCCCGCGCAATCCCCTCACCGCCCGGGTCATGGCGAACCGCGTCTGGCACTGGATGACCGGAGAGGGACTGGTGCGCACCGTCGATGACTTCGGCGCGACCGGCGAACCGCCGTCGCACCCGGCGCTGCTGGACCATCTGGCGGCGCGGCTGATCGATCACCGCTGGTCCGTGAAGGCGTTGATCCGCGAGATCGCGCTTTCGCGCGCCTGGCAGCTCAGTTCGGCGTTCGGCGAGCGACAGTTCGCCGCCGACCCCGAAAACCGTCTCCTCTGGCGGGCTAATCCCCGTCGGCTCGAGGCGGAGTCGCTCCGTGACGCCATGCTCGCGACCTCCGGAAAACTGGCGCGCGACCGACCGCTCGGCACGCTGCTGACCGAGGCGGGCGAGGGCACCGTCGGCTTGAACGTGTTCGAGCCGGTCATCCGGAAACTCGATCACGACCATCGCTCCGTATACCTGCCGCGCGTCAGGAATGTCATGCCCGAGATGCTCGACCTCTTCGACGCGCCCGACGCGAGCACGGTGACCGGAGCGCGCAGCGTCACGACAGGCCCGACCCAGGCGTTGTTCATGCTCAACAGCCCTTTCGTCGAGGCCCAAGCCGCATCTTTCGCCGGACGCATCGCCGCACAGCCTTCGGCGCACCGGGTCGATTTCGCCTGGCTGACCGCATTGGGCAGGCTACCCGACGCCCGTGAACGCGCGATCGCCGCCCAGCTCCTGGCTGGCCAAGGCGCCGCCGCGGACAAGGAAAGCGCGGCCTACGCCCCCCTCGCCCGCGCGCTCCTCGGCGCCGCGGAATTCCGCACCCTTCACTGAACATGTACCTCCCCCCCATCTCGCGGCGTGAAGCGCTGAAAAAACTCTCGGCCGGCTTCGGCTATCTGGCCTTCGCCGGCCTCGCCGCCGCCCAACAACCGGGCCCCACGCTCGCCACCCGGTCGCCCCATTTCCCGGCCAAGGCGAAGCGCGTCATCTTCCTGTGCATGCGCGGCGGACCCTCGCATCTGGACACCTTCGACCATAAGCCGCAACTGACCAAGGACGACGGCCGGGCTTCGCGCCGAGCCTCCATGCCGCTTTTCGGCTCGCCATGGGCTTTCCGTCAGCACGGCGCGAGCGGCCTATGGATCTCGGAACTCTTCCCGCAGCTCGCCCGGCACGCCGACGACCTCTGCCTGCTCCGGGGCATGCACTGCGACCAGCCCGCCCACGCTCAGGCTTACGTGCAGATGCACACCGGAAGTTTCCGGGCCACGCGTCCGTCGATGGGGGCTTGGGCCCTCCATGGCCTCGGCGCCGCCAACCAAGACCTGCCCGGCTTCATCTCGATCAACCCGCCCAGCTCCAACGGCGGCGCGCAGAACTACGGAAGCGCCTTCCTGCCCGGCGTCTGCCAAGGCACCCGCTTCACCTTACCGGACAGCAGCCAACGCAACCGGCCCGTGGATCGTCTGCGGCGGGGCGAACCGAACCCTGCCGGCATCGGCAACGCCGCGCCCCTGCTCTCCGCGAGCGCCCAGCGGGCGCAGATCGACGTCATCGCAGCGCTGGACCGCGAGAAGCTGTCCCGTGACGGACGTAATCCCATCGTCGAAGCCGCCATCGAGGATTACGCGCTGGCCTTCCGCATGCAGGCCGCGATGCCCGCGGTCATGGACCTCTCGAAGGAGACGCCGGCGACGCTCGCGCTGTACGGCATCGATGAGCAGCCCACCGACGGCTTCGGGCGCCAATGCCTGCTGGCGCGACGCTTCGCGGAAGCGGGGGTGCGCTTCATCGAACTAGGTCACGGCTCATGGGACCAGCACTCCAACCTCCGGAACGCGCTCGGCGAAAACTGCGCCATGACCGACAAGCCCATCGCCGGACTCATCGCCGACCTGAAACAGCGCGGCCTGCTCAAGGATACGCTCATCATCTGGGGCGGCGAGTTCGGACGCTCGCCGTTCTCCCCCGACGGCAACGGACGCGACCATAACCACAAAGGGTTTACGATGTGGATGGCCGGCGGCGGCGTGCGCGGAGGCTTTTCTCATGGCGAGACCGACGAGCACGGCTACGAGGCCGTCAACGGCAGGATGCATATCAGCGACTGGCATGCGACGGTCCTGCACCTGCTCGGACTCGACCATGAACGCCTGACTTTCCGCCACGGCGGTCGGGACGTGAGGCTGACCGACCTAAGGGGTCGGGTCGCGCGTGAGATCATAACCTGAAAAGAATATCCGGCCAGCTTACGCACCTCCTTGAAGCAGAGTTCCCCAGCCTGCCGTCTGGCTCCCTCGGTCCGATGCTCCGGCGCCCACTCGCGGGAGATACCGCAGCTCCGCGCCCTCGCGGAAGTCTACGCGAGCGCCGACGCCAAGGAGAAGTTCGTCCAGGACTTCGTCGCCGCGTGGACCAAGGTCATGGAGCTCGACCGCTTCGACGTCGCCAAGAAGTAAGCCGATAAGCATCCCGGCCCGCAGGCCCGCCAGATTCTTCTGGCGGGCCTTTTTGTTGCCCCGAGCTCCGCCCAAGGGGTTGCAAAAGCCCGGAGGAGGACTTGATTGAAGGGGATGGTCCGCCCCGCCCTCCTGCTCGCGCTCGTCTGGTCCGCCCTGGCCGACGCCAAGGTCTCCTTCAACCGGGAGATCCGCCCGATCCTTTCCGAGCAGTGCTTCTCGTGCCACGGCTTCGACGCGAAGCACCGCAAGGCCGACCTCCGCCTCGACACCCGCGAGGGCGCCCTGGCCGATAACGACGGCGTCCGTGCGATCACCCCCGGCGACCCCGCGAAGTCCGAACTCTGGAAGCGCCTCCTCTCGCAGGACCCGGAGGAAGTGATGCCGCCGCCCGAGGCGCATAAGCCGAAGCTCACGGCCAAGCAGCGCGAGACCCTCCGCCGCTGGATCGAAGAAGGCGCCCCTTACGAACCACACTGGGCCTTCACGCCTCCGCAGCGCCCGGCCCTGAAAGAGAAAGGTCCGGCCGCGATCGACGCCCTGATCGACCAAGGACTCAAGGAAGCCGGCCTGAAGGCTTCCGCCGAAGCTTCGCCGGAGAAACTCCTCCGCCGTCTCTCGCTTGACCTGACGGGCCTCCCGCCCACGCCCGCGGAACTCGACTCGTTCCTGCAAGCCCGCGCGAAAGACCCGCAGGCCGCGTATGTCGCCGCCACCGACCGCCTGCTGGCGTCGCCCGGCTACGGCGAGCGTTGGGGCCGCTGGTGGCTGGACCAGGCCCGCTACGCCGACAGCAACGGCTACTCCGTCGATGCCCCGCGTAGCATCTGGAAATACCGCGACTGGGTGGTGAGTTCGCTCAACGCCGACCTGCCCTTCGACCGCTTCACGGTCGAACAACTCGCGGGCGACCTCCTGCCCGACGCCGGCGAAAGCCAGCGCATCGCCACGGGTTTCCACCGCAACACGCCCCTCAACCAGGAAGGCGGCATCGACGTCGAGCAGTTCCGCATCGACAGCGTGATCGACCGTGTCGGCACCACGAGCACGGTCTGGCTCGGCCTGACCGTCGGCTGCGCGCAATGCCACGACCATAAGTTCGACCCGATCACGCAGAAGGAATTCTACCGGATGTTCGCCTTCTTCAACACCCAGGAGGAGCCGACGATGAAGGTGTCGGACCCTTCCCGCGATGATGCCAAGCTCGCCGCCGCCGTCCGCGAGGCCGATCAGGCGCTCGCGACCTTCCTCGATCAGCGTGCCCCCGCCCTGCAGCAATGGGAGAACACCCTGACGAAGGCCACGACCGCCAAGCTTTCCGGCCCCGTGAAGGCCGCCCTGCGCAAGCCCGTGGCGATGCGTAACGTGACGGAACGCGCCCTCCTCTTCGCCGCCGGCCCCGGCGCCACGGACAAGGCCTTCAAGGCCCTGCAGAAGAAGGCCAAGGATGCCGCCGACCTCCGTGACGGCGGCCCGACGACGCTCGTCCTCAAGGAACTCGCGAAGCCCCGCAAGACGCACCTGCTGACCGCCGGCGACTTCACGCGTCCGGCCGAAGAGGTCTCCCCCGGTGTCCTCGCGACCCTGCACGCCTTCAAGCCTGACCAAGGCGCCGTCGACCGTCTCGACCTCGCGCGTTGGATCGTCGCCAAGGACAACCCGCTCACCGCCCGCGTGATCGCCAACCGTGTCTGGCAAGCCTACTTCGGCCGTGGCCTCGTCGAGACCGATAATGATTTCGGCTCGCAGGGCACGTCACCCTCCCACCCTGAACTGCTCGACTGGCTGGCCGTGGAACTCGTCGAACGCGGCTGGAGCCTGAAATCCCTGCACCGCACCATCGTGCTCACGCGCGCCTATCGTCGCGATTCCGCGACTCGCGCCGACCTCATCGAGAAGGACCCAGATAACCGCCTGCTCGCCCGCCAGACGCGCCTGCGCCTCGACGCGGAACTCGTGCGCGACTCCGCCCTCGTCGCCAGCGGACTGCTCACCCACAAGGTCGGCGGACCACCCGTCTATCCGCCCATCCCGGATGGCGTGATGTCCCTCGGCCAGGTGAAGCGCGTCTGGAATACCAGCAAGGGAGAAGACCGCACGCGCCGCGGACTCTACACCTTCACCTACCGGGTGACCCCGCCGCCGGCCTTCGCGGTCTTCGATGCCCCGGACGGACTGTCCACTTGCACGCGACGCAATCGCAGCAACACCCCGCTGCAGGCCCTGACGCTCCTCAATGACCCGGCCTTCTTCGAGGCCGCGCAGGCCCTGGCCAAGGTGATCGAAAAGGAAGGCCTCGCCACCGCCTTCCGCCGCTGCACCTCCCGCACCGCCGAGGGCGCCGAACTCGCCGTCCTCGCCCCGCTCGACCGCCTCTCGGCCGCGCGCGCCCTCCTCAACCTCGACGAGACCATCACCCGTGACTGACCCCTTCCGCCTCCTCGGCCGCACCCGCCGCCACTTCTTCCGCGACTGCGGCGTGGGCCTCGGCTCGATCGCGCTGTCGTCGTTGCTCGCGGCGGACAAGCCCGCGCCGTCCGCCGACCCGCTCGCGCCGAAGACGCCGCACCACCGGTCCAAGGCCAAGAGCATCATCTACCTCTTCATGGCCGGCGGTCCCAGCCAGCTGGAGTTCTTCGACCACAAGCCGAAGCTCAACGAACTCAACGGCCAGCCCATCCCGGCCAGCTTCATCGAAGGCAAGCGCTTCGCGTTCATGGGCTCGAGCCACCGCGTCAACCTGCTCGGCCATGACAAGCATTTCAAGCAGCACGGCCAGAGCGGCGCATGGGTGAGCGACATGCTCCCGCATACGGCCGCGATCGCCGACGACCTCTGCTTCGTCAAGACCTGCAAGACCGACCTCTTCAACCACGCCCCGGCGAAGCTGTTCATGAACACCGGCAGCGGCCTCTTCGGCCGCCCGAGCATGGGCGCGTGGATGACTTACGGCCTCGGCAGCGAATGCGCCGACCTCCCCGGCTTCGTCGTGCTGCAGAGCGGACCGCGCGGCCCCCGCGGCGGAGCCTCCCTCTGGAGCAGCGGCATGCTGCCTAGCACCTACCAAGGTGTGCCCCTGCGCGGTCAGGGCGACCCGATCCTCAACCTGACCAATCCGCAGGGCGTGGCCGCGGCCGACCAGCGCAAGGTCATCGACGCGGTGCGCGAACTCAACACCGCGCGCCTGGCGAAGACCGGCGACGACGAGATCTCGGCGCGCCTCAACGCCTACGAGATGGCCTACCGCATGCAGACGAGCGCGCCCGCGGTCATGGACCTCAAGGGCGAGAGCAAGGCGACCCTCGACCTCTACGGCATCAAGGATCCGGCCGAGGCCAGCTTCGCCCGCAACTGCCTGCTCGCCCGCCGTCTCGTCGAACGCGGCGTACGCTTCATCCAGCTTTACGACACCAACTGGGACCACCACGGCGGCGTCACCGAGAACCTGCAGAAGCATCTGCCCATGAAGGCCAAGGACATCGACCAGGCCTGCGCCGCGCTCGTACGCGACCTCAAGTCCCGCGGCCTGCTCGACGATACCATCGTCGTCTGGGGCGGCGAGTTCGGTCGCACCCCGATGGGCGAGGTCCGTGAGTTCACCGGACGAAACCATCACATCGACGCCTTTACCATGTGGTTCGCCGGCGGCGGCTTCCGTCCGGGCATGACCTACGGCGAGACCGACGAGTTTGGCTTCGGCGCGGCCAAGGACCCCGTCCACGTCCGCGACATCCACGCCACCCTCCTCCACCAGATGGGGCTCAACCACGAGCGCCTCAGCGTGCGGGCACAGGGCCTCGACGTCCGCCTCACCGGGGTCAACCCAGCCAAGGTGATCAAGCCGCTCCTGGCCTGAAGGGTCCCGGAGGGGAACTTTGCGGCCTCCGACCTGTCAGATCGGGAGGCACTCTTCCTCCGACGCCACCAAGCAGGCCCTTCCCAACAAGGAAAGGCTCGCTTCGGGAAGTCCGTATATCGCAAAATATCACCACACCCCTTTAGCCAGCCCTGACATGAATCGCCGCCGTTTCATCCTCCGCTCCCTCGGTGCCACCTTGGCCCTACCGGGACTGTGCTCGCTCAGCGCGAAGGCCCTCAGCGGCAACCCCACCGTCCAGACGTCCAAGGGAGCCGGCATCGGCGCCCGCCGCTTCGTGGCGATCGGTAACCTGCTCGGCTACCAGACCAAGCAGCTCTTCCCGAAGACCGCCGGTCGCGATTTCGAAAAGACGACCCTGCTGGATCCGATCTGGGAACAGCGCGAACGGATGACCGTCTTCCGCGGCCTCGACCACGGCGTCAAGGGCGGCCACTTCGCGGTGCACTCCTTCCTCTCCGGCGTGCTCAACTCCGAAGCGCAGAACCGTCCGGACGGCAACGTCTCGCTCGACCAGTTCCTCGCCGAGGAGATCGGCCACCAGACCCGCTTCCCTTCCCTCACCGTCGGCTCCGAAGGCGGCATCCACGGCGGCTGTCAGATCGCCTGGACGAAGGCCGGCGTGCGCGTCCCGCCGATCACCAACCCGGCCGAACTCTTCGACAAGCTCTTCGTCAGCGACTCCGCCGAACGCCGTAAGCGTCGCGAGCAGGACAACCGCGTGCAGGCCTCGATCCTCGACTCCGTGCGCGAAGAGGCCAAGCGCCTCTCCGGTCAGGTCAACCAGGAGGACAAGGCCAAGCTCGAAGAATACTTCACCTCCGTCCGCGACGTCGAGAAACGCCTCGAACTGCGCCAGCGCTGGACCCACCTCCCGAAGCCGGCGGCCCCCTTCGGCAAGCCGGCCAACCGTAACCCGGTCGACGACCTGCCGCTGATGTATGAGCTGATCGCGCTCGCCCTGCAGACCGACAGCACCCGCATCGCCACGCTGGAGATCGGCGGCGACTTCATGCCGCAGCACCTCGGCATCAAGAAGGACTACCACGGCCTTTCCCACCACGGCAACGACCCCGAGTCGATCGCCCACCTGATCAGCCTCGAGCGCTACCAGATCGCGCAGTATGGCAAGTTCGTCGGCCGCCTCGCACAGATGAACGACGGCGACGGCACCCTGCTCGACTCCACGACGGTGCTCTTCGGCAGCGGCATGGGCGATGCCAACTCGCACCGCAACACCGACCTCCCGATCTTCCTCGCCGGCGGCGGCTACAAGCACGGCACGTTCCGCGAAGTCGCGCGCGAGGTGAAGCACAAGGTCCCGCTCTGCAATCTCTTCGTCGACATCGCCCAGAAGATGGGCGTCGAAACGGAAGCCTTCGGCAGCAGCACGGGGCGTTTCGCCTAAGCCTCAGCACATCGCGGTCGTGAGCCTGCTTCCGGTATTCCTAACCTTGGTATCCCGCCGACACGGCTTACTGGCCGTGTCCGCGATCCTGTCGGGCGCGACCCTGTCCGCCGCCGAGACGCCCGCCAAGCAGGTCGAGCACTTCCTGAGCCGTTACTGCCTGGAATGCCACGCGGCCGACGTCCAGAAGGGCGACCGCTCCTTCGACAAGTTCACGCTGCCGCTGAAGACGCTGCCGGAAGTCATCGAGGCCCGCGACATCATCGACCAGCTGACCCTGCGGGAGATGCCGCCGAAGAAGGCCGACCAGCCGACCGACGAAGAACGCCTTGCGGCGATCCGCGCCCTGCGCGCCGGCACCGCGGCGGCCCAGGCTACGCTCCAGAGCACCGGCTCCCGCACGGTCCTCCGCCGGCTTTCTAACCGCGAATACGAGAACACCCTCGCCACCCTGTTCGGTCGTCGCGTCGACACCCTCGGCCTGACCGCCGACTTCCCGAAGGAGAAGACCGCCCGCCACCTCGACACGATCGGTCAGTCGCTGGTGACCTCCGGTTTCCTCGTCGACCAGTATTTCCAGTCCGCCAACCGCCTCGTCGAGACCCGCC
>Ga0255103_1000080_pt1 | contig 27111 bp, 14 predicted proteins | sample Law_Cont_RepB_0h_FD_188450 | JGI IMG/M metagenome (GOLD analysis project Ga0255103, IMG submission 188450) | Freshwater microbial communities from St. Lawrence River, New York, United States - Law_Cont_RepB_0h | ecosystem: Environmental > Aquatic > Freshwater > River | place: USA: New York...
GTGCGAATCAGGCGCAGCGGGCGCTGGGGGCGTGGCGGGCGCCGGGGGCGCGGCGGCGGTGAACACGGGGCCCGACCTCGGGGACACAGAGCGCGAGCGCCAAGGGCTGGAACGCAGGCTGGCGCGGGCAACCTGGGAGGCGGACGCGGCGATCTCGCAGCTGAGCGTGGACGAGCTGGCGGGGGTGGTGGGCCCCAGCGCGGCGGAGGTGTTTTATCCCGCCCAGGCGCTGAGACGCTGCGCGTGCGGCTGGGCGCTGAACGCGAGCGCATGTGTGGTTTTTCCGGCGGTGTGCGCTGAGGGCGCGGCGGCGCTGGCGGCGGCGCTGGCGGCGCCGCTGGTTGCAGAGCCAGAGGCCGCGGCGGCCTCGGCGGACGCGGCGGCGTGGGCGGCGCTTTGTGAGACGAACAGCGGGGTGTACATGTCGCGTACGGCACTAGTGCTCGTTCTGCGGGTACTGCGACTGGACGCAGAGCGCGCTGATCGCACAGGGCCGCCTGTGTGGGCTGCGGATTGCGACGCGGCGCAGGCTAGTGTGGAGTGGGGAATGCTTGACGCCGAGGACGAGGCAGGATGGTTTGCAGGGGCGGCGCCGGGCGTTGACGTAGGCGCGTGGCGCGTAGACGCGCGGCGGCTGGCGAGCGCGGGCCCTGGCGGACTCCGCTTGGGTTTGTTGGCTGCTAACGGGGCGCAAGGGCTGCGTGCACACGCGGCGCATTTCAACCTCGGCGGCGACCTGCGCGGGACGTTTACCGTGCCGGCGGCAGGCGCTGAGTATGCACACACTGTTGGACAGCCGGTGTGCCGCCGCTCGCTAGAGGCGTACCTCGCACAGCCCCTCGACGTCCCGTTTGCGGACGTGCTGCTGCCCATGGCGCACTCGGTGCTGCTGGGGGCAGGGGCTGCGTGCGGTCGCTGGGCGGTGGAGGCGGGACTGGCGGCCGGGCTGGCGCGGGTGGCCGAGACAGCGGACGCGTCGGCGCTGGCGGCCCTGGATGAGGCGCGCGCGTTGCAGGCGGAGACAACAGCGACATGGGAGCGTCGCTGCGCGGCGAGGGCGCACGCGGCGGGGGTGTGCGAGCTGCGCGGCGTGTTTGCGGACAGCGCGGCGCCGCCCTCGGCGCGGAACGCGAGCGCGGGTGCAGGGTGTGCTTGGGCGGGCGCAGGGCTCTCTGTCTATGGGTGCGCGCGCTGGTTCTATGCGCCGGGATGCTTGCTGAGCTGCGACGAGGTGCTCTTTGACCCGTGCCTGTGCGAAGACGACCCGGCGGCGGACGAGGAGGGCGCCGAGTGCGCGCCGCGGGCATTCGACGCGGGGCGCTGTGCGCGCGGGCGCGTGGACGGCGCGCAGAGGCTCGCGCGCGCCGACGAAGGCTTCCTGCTTTCTTCGCTGCGCTGGCCTGGGGCGCTGGACGCCGGGGAGGCGAGCAACCCGGCAGAGCTTGAGCGGCTGCGCGCGCACCTCGCGCGCGCGAACGCGGACGCGGCCGTCTCTGGAGCCGACGCAGGGCTTTCCGCCGCGGCGCGCGCGGCGCTGCTCGCGGCTGCTCGCGCGTGGCTGGGGGGGGAGCTGGCGCGGCGCGGCGAGACGCTCTGGGCGGGGACCGCGAACGCGAGCGCGGGCGCGGGCGCGAGCGCGGGCGCCAGCGCGGGCGCGAGCGCGGGCGCGGGCGCCAGCGCGCGCGTGCACGCCTACTGCGACGACCTGCACGACTACTGGCCGGACGCGCAGCACCCGCTCGGGTACCACCCGACAGCCGCATGCCGGCGCGCGGAGACGGCGACGCGCGGTTTTGCGGCGTGGATGTCTCGCGACGCGGGTGGGCGTGTGCTTTTGGACCCGATGCGGCTGCGCAACGCGACGCGCGGCTCGGAGGCCTTCGGCGCCGGGCACCTCGTGTGCGACGCGAACGCGTACGCGGCGCCGGGGGTCGATCTGAACCCTTACTACATGCGCGCGCGCTGGCAGGGGGACGCCGAGGCGGACGCGGCCGTGCCGCGCGCCGCTGCGCGCGTGGGGGTCGAGGAGATGGACCGGGAGGGTGTGCCGTCGTTCAACGCGCGCGACGGGACGCAGCGCGCGAGTGGGACGGCGGGGGACGCGCTGATAGGACACTCGCTCGGGCTTGTGCGCAGTTGGGCGCGCTGGCTCGGCGGCGGGCCAGCGCGCGCGGGGCTGCAGGCGGCGCTCGACGAGGCGTGGCCGCACTGGCCGGTGAACGACACCGGCGTCGAGGAGAGTTCGTGGTTCCTGTCGCGCGAGGCGGCGCGGCCGCCTGGGTGCACAGACCCGGCGCTGCGACGCTGCGCGCGCGACGGCGACTGCGGCGGGGCGTTCGGGAACGCGAGCTTGGTGTGTCTGCTCAACTTCGCGGAGCCGGAGGCCGAGCGGCGGGGGGTGTGCGCGGCGCGGGGGACGTGCTACCAGCACCGGCACTGCGGGGGCGAGCTGCTGTGCAGCGGGGAGGGCGTGTGTGTTGAGGCGCTGCTGGAAGTGGCGAACGAGGCGGCAGAGGACGTAGAGCTGCAGCTCTTCGGCGCCGGGTGCAGCGTAGACACGCGGCGCCTCGGGCGCTCGGAGGCAGTCCCCGACTTCGCGCGGGCGCACGGGATGTGCTCGTTCCGGGACTGGTACCACTACCTGAATGTGACGCGCGACGCGCCGCGCTCGGTGGAGCGCAGTAGGCTGCTGGAATTCCCCGACCGCGTGTTCCACCGCACCGACGAGCGGCTCGAGCCGCGCTCGCTGCTGCAGCAGGGAGTGCTGGCGCACGCGCCGACGGCGTGCGACCGGAGCTACCAGCACACGAACTTCGGGGCGTGCGCGACGCAGGACCTGGGCGCGGCGCTTGGCGGGCGGGCGCGGCTGGGCGCGCAGGCGGGGTCGTTGCCGGCACGCGCGGTGAACGCGACGCGCACGTGGCGCGTGCGCAACGGGACGTGGCACGTGCGCTTCTGCGCGCTGGCAGAGCACGCGGGCTTCCTAAGCCCGTACTACTCGGAGCGCGAGCTCCGCGCGAGCGCGCGCGAGATCCAGCGCTGCTCGCGCTTTGCGCAGGTCTGTCCGGAGATCCCCTTCGGATTGCGCGGGCGGGTGGTGAAGGGGCGGCGAGTGCGTGTGCGGGACGCAGACGGCACGCCGGGGGCGACGACGCGCAGCTACTGCAGCATGGACTCGGCACGCTGTGGGGCCTTCGGGCAGCTGGCGGGGACGAGCTGCGCGGAGGCGCGGGCGGAGACGCTGTGCTTCGCGGACCGCCTGCTGCTGCCGCTGGTGGAGGCGATTTTTGAGCCGAGGGGTGCCGAGGGCCAGGACGCTCTGCGCTCGAACGCGGAGCTGCTCGCGGAGCTGCGCAAGCACTGCGCAAGCGCGTTCGCGAGTGCCGTCAACGGCGTGCGGAACGAGGAACTCTTTGCGGAGATGCGCAGTGCGCTTTTGGCAGCGTACCCCTCCGGGGACGCGGAGGCGCAGGAGCGTGTGGGGCGCATGGCGAACGCACTCATCTTCGCTGTGTTCGGGGTGGGCGGCGACTCGGCGCGCGACGGGGGGCGCGGGCTGCAGCGGGGCGCCGAGCTCGACACGTACCTGGCGCACGGGCGCTGCGCGCGGCACGTGGCCGAGCGGCTGCACGCGCAGGAGCGGCGGTTCTCGCGCGACGCTTTGCCGCGGGTCTCGTACTACGTCGACGAGGAGCTCATGCTTTCGCCCGGGAGCTCGCTGTACCTGTTCTCGCGGCGCGTGCCGGTGCTGGTGCCGCTACGCTGGCTGCTGCAGTGCGTGGTCTGGGCGCGGGACGCGTCGCAGGGCGTGGCTGGCGCTTCCTGGGAGGGCGGCGTGCGCGATGGCTGGGTCGCAATGGTGCTTGCGGGGCGCATCGACGTGGAAGTGGCGCGTTGTGCGAACTGGGAGTGGAACACGGCGGGACGCGGCGCGACGCGCATGAGTCTGAAGCGGCGGCTGCTGACGGCCAGGCAGCTCTTCACTGTTGTAGAGCAGGACGACGATGATATATGGACGGTGAACACGATCACGAGCGACGTGGACACGGCAGTCGGGTACGCGCTGGAGCAGCTGGGCGCGCGCGGACGCCCGGAGCTCTGGTGCGCGGGGGTGAAGGCGGGCGCGGCTGTGCTCACTGCGGACACGCCGGCGCAGGCGCTCGAGCGCGCGCTGACGGTCGACGGGCGCGTGGACCTCGCGCGGCCTGTGGTGGTGCGCTGGGGGACCCTGGAGGCGAACCTCTCGGTGGGGCAGTACAACAAGGAGATTCTTCTGGAGGAGAACAACCCCGTCGCCGGGCCTGACTTCTCGGTATACCGGGCAGTGCGGGAGTGGCTGGTGGGCGCGGTGATGGCGGGGGACTGGACAAAGCTGACGCTAAAGCAGCTGCTCGAGGAGAACGCCGTGAAGGAGCGCGACCCGGAGCTGACGGAGATGGTGAACGACACGGAGACGCACTGGTCGCTGTACGAGTTTGCGAGCCTCGACGACATTGCTTTCCGCGCGCACGAGGTGCTCGGCGACACGAGCGCGCTAAGGTACGACGCGTACGTCTCCGGAGAGGCGTGCGAGCGCCACGCACGGAAGGGCTTCTTCCTCCGGGAGGCGGAGTTCGGGGTGCGCGGCGCGGCGTTCCTCAATTGCTCAGAGGCCGGGGACTTTGCGGCGCTGGGCTGCGAGACGCTGCGGGCGGGGGTCGTCGACTACTTCGGGCGGCGCGCGTTGTCGCAGCCGTTCCTGCGGCGGCGGGAGCTGCTCTTCCTGGTGCTGGTGCTGGTGCAGAGCGCGATGCGGAACCTGGTGGTGGGGGGCGTGCAGGCGCTGCACGTGCCGCGCTCGGGGTGGCAGGCGGCGACCGAGCTCTTCGCGGACGGGGGCCTGGGCCCGCCGCTAGACCCGCTGAATCTCGCGGAGGTGGAGGAGATCAACGCACTCATGCAGACGCTGAGCGAGTCGGGGGTGGAGTGCAAGGGCGCGAGCGTCGACCTCAGCGAGGTTACGAACGTGCAGCACCTGCTGCTGGAGCAGTGCGAGCGCGATCTGCGCGAGGAGGTGGGCTGGGTGCTTCCCGGACGCGCGGGCGGCGGTGCGCACGTGCTCGCGCTGCCGGTGCCGGCGCGGCTGCTGCTCGGGGGCTTCTACCCCGCGTTCGCTGTGGCGGGCGCAGGGGGCGCCGAGGCCGCCGGGGCCGCCGGGGCCGCGCGGCCGGCGGACACCTTCCTGCGCGACCTGCTGGGCGCGACCTCGAACGCGGACGCGCCGCTCGGCGGCCGCGTGTGCTTCGGGGACGAGGAGGAGGACGCCGCGGCGGGTGTCGGCGCGGAGCAGCAGCGCGTGCACGTGATGCACCCGTTCTGGGGCGAGTTCTTCGACGTAGCGCACGCGGGGAGCGCGGTGATGGAGGAAGGGCGGCGTGCGCGCGGCTGTGACATGAAGCGCTCCGGGGCCGACAACTCGCTGCTGGTGTTCTCGACGCTGTGCGGCGAGACGACGGCGGGCGAGCAGGACGTGTGTGCGCTGCACCCGCACTACCTAGCAGAGCTGCGGCGCGCGCTGCCCGAGGAGTGCGAGGCGCTCGACGGCACGGCGGTGCACCGCGCACAGATTGGGGTGATGCGCGGCGCGCCGCTCTGCGAGCGGCAGCCGGACACAGGCAGGACAGCGTGCGAGCGCACGCACGGGCTGCTGCACGGGCGGCAGGGGCGCCCGGCTGAGGGCCTCGAGTCTGCGCGCGCGGTCGAGTACGAGCAGGCGGGGCTTTGGCGGCGCGAGAACACGCTCTTCCGCGGCGAGGAGGACGCCGCGCTCGCCGAGGAGGCGACGGCGCTGCGGCTGCTGGAGCACGACATCGGCGGACACCGCATGCACTTCCGCCTGAGCGCCGATGGCGTGCTGCGGCTGGACAGCGTGCTGATGGGCAGCGCGCCGGCGGCGGGGGCGCGCGCGCCGGCAGGGTGGCTCGCCGAGGCCGAGGCCGACTTTGCGGAGCAGCACCGGCTCTACGAGTTCGCGCACGCGCCTGGGGCGGCGCCCGCGGCGGGCGTGAGCTGGCGCTGCCCGCTGCACTGGCTGCAAACGTTTGTGTCGGACGAGGGGCACGACCAGGCGCGTTCGCCGGTGGCGGCGCGCAACGAGGCGCGCTTCTCGCACATAACTGGCCCTGCGCACTTCGCACACCCGACAGTGCAGTACTCGAGCCGCGTGGGCGGGCTGCGCGCAGCGCACTTTCTCAGCGACGGGCTCGCGTGCGTGGGCGAGCGCGCGGAGTGCCGTGGCGCGGGGCTGCTGCTGCGCAGCCTGGACGCGCTCGTGTCGCAGCAGGACCAGTGGCGCGTGGTCGAGTATGTGGGCGCAGAGAAGTGCGCGCGCGTGTTGGACTGGCCGGACCTCGCCGACGCGGAGGCGGCGCGGCCTTAAGGGGCGACGCCGAGGCTGCAGGGCGCTTGAGTCGATGCAGGGGTCTTGATTTATGTGCACGTGTAATGAATGCATCGATAAATGAACCCCGTGACGCAGCATAGAATAGCAGTCACTAAATCAGTAGATGCATAAATCAATAAAGTATGCAGAACGCATGTGCGGAAACGCGTCACACGCGCTTGCGCTTGGCGCCGACGGGCGCGGCGCCGCTGTCCCCGGCAAGCTCGCCGGCTGTGCGCACGGCAGCGACGCACAGGGTGAGCCTCGCGAGGGCGTGCCACGCGAGCCTGCGCACGGCGGGCGCGAGCGCCTGCTCCTGCTCAAACACTGCCGAGAGGTGCTTGGCAAGGGACGACGCGATGAAGGCGTCCACTGTCGGCTGCTCCGGGCGCTGGCCGAGGGCGCACACGGCAAACACGACGACAAGCTCTTTGCACCGCGCGGCGGGCGGCTGCGTGTGGGGCTTGAACGCGCAGAAACCACTGGCGCACGCGAGCTCCGGTGCCGGCGAGCGCAGGAGCACGAGCGTCGCGGCCATGGTCCCGAGGGCGTCGGCGGCGAAAAGCTGCTCGAGAGCACGCGCGTCGCGAAGGTGGTCGGGCTGGGCGAGCGGGTTGCTGGCGGCCAGGACGGGGCAGCTGGCTCCCCCCCGCGCGTTGCAGCCGCATGGACGGCTCGCGAGCAGCACCGCGACGCGCAGGGCCTGCTCGAGCGCGAAGAACGGGCACGGCCGCTGCTCGCCGAGGACACGCACCGCGGAAACGATCGTCATCGAGGCGGCGGCGCTGTCGCGGAGGAGGCTGCGCGGGAGCAAGTTAGCGACGAGGAGGTTCGCGAGCGTCTCACAGCACGCCATGACCACCAACGGAGAGCCCGAAACGCCGCACAGATTCTTGTCGATGTGCGCGAGGAGGCCCTCCACGATTTTCTTGTGGAAGCGCGCAATCCGCGGCGATGCGCGGTGCCTGGGAAGCACGGCGACGGAGTCGCGGAGCAAGGCCAGCACCGCGAGGTCCTGCTGCGCTGTGCCATCCCCCGATTCGAGCATGCGCCAGAGCCGCGCGTGGTCGCCGCGGCGGAGCATCTCGGCGCGGAACGCGTCATTTGCGGCCGACGCGCCGCGCAGCACACAGAAGCGCGCAGGCTCCTCTGCGGAACAGACAAGGGCGTGCAAGAGCTCGAGGACAGGGAGGCAGAAGCGGCGAGCAAACTCGTCGTCGCGCAGCTCGACGAGCGCCAAGAGAGTGCGGCAGAGGCTCGTGCAGCCCAAGTCGCGGTACTCGAGGCGCAAGCAAAAGGTCTCCAGGATCACCAGGGCGTCGGCGACAAGGTTGTCGAGTCCAGCATCAGCGTCCGTGGCGTTGTGTGGCTGCAGACTGCCTTTGGCGAAATGAAGCACGTCGAGGCACGCGCCAACGACGTCGGTCTTGGCGACGACAGAGATCTGCGCAAACTCTGCCGGGCTGATGAAGCGCGTGTAGTGGCGGAAGAATGAAAAGGCCTGGAGGCACGCGGCGTGCCAGCGCGCCTGCTGCGGGTACCACGGCTGGGCGCCGCCCGCGCTGTACACATCGGTGATGATGCGCCTGGTCGTGGACTCGACAACGGCAGTGACTCGCTCGCCCTGCCCGCCGAGGAGCCGCTGTGAAATCTGCGTAGGCGGAGACAAACGAAGTACGTCTCCCTGACGCGGCTGTCTCTCGCCCATGGCAGCGACAACATTGGTCAGCAGCCGCAGGCCGTGCTCAAGACTGTCGGCGTCATCGGCGCACTCGATGGCCTCAAGCACGGAGGCGATGTTGCGACACACGTAGTTGACCACGTCGAGCGCGGCGGGGCACTCGCCATATGCGGCGCCGTCCGACGCGGGGGAGCGGCTCGCCGCGGCGAGAACAGCGAGCGCGGAACCGCGCACGGGGCCGGTGCTTGAAGGAGCACCGAGCACGGAGACTGCATCCATGGCCGCCCGCCGGGGGCCAACGACGACGGAGAGCGCTTGAAGCGAGAACGGAACTCCCGCGGCGATTCCGTCCATGAGGGCGGTGACAAGCCGCGGCGTGGCCCGGAGCTGCTGCTTGCTGTTGTCGTGCAGGTCTCCGAGCAGTGAGAGGAACCAGCAGGCCAGAGCGGCGGGCGCAGCGGCGGGCGCAGCGGCGGGCGCAGCGGCGGGCGCAGCCGCAGGCGCAGCCGCAGACGTGCGCTCGAGCACGAGCACGGCGAGCTCCACCAGCCCCGCGTCGAACAGCCGCTGGCAGGTCTCACTGGCCGTGTGATGCGCCATATGCACAGCAAACCAGAGCACAGCGGCGCACCGGTTGAGCGGCGCGCAGTCGCAACCTGCAACAAAAGGCTCCAGGAGCTTCTTCAGCTGGCCCTCGAGCTGGAGCTGGAGGGTTCCGCCGTCCGCCACGAGTGCGGCGAGGATGTGTAACCCGCGGGTCTGCATGTCCGGGTCGCTCGAGTGCAGCGCGGCTTCTGCCTCGCGCGCAGTGAACTGCACCTGCTGCTGGTTGACGAGCGAGAATGCGAGCATTCGCATGAGCAGCGCCGTGGCGGCTGCACTGCAGCTGGAGGCGAAGCTGGTCGCAGCAACCTGCAGCGCGCCGCAACGGGCTGCAAAGTCGCGGAGGTGCTCGCTGTCGAGGAGCTGGAGAAGCCCGTGTAGCACCTGCTCGGAGGGCGGCACCGCGTGCGTCAAGATCTGCTGGAGCATGCGCTCAATTTCCAGCGCCCTTGGACCGGTCTCTGCGAGGTTGCTGCCGGCGAGGGCCGCTGCTTTCCCGCTCTTGATCTCGCTCTGAACAAAACTTTCGATGAAGTTCTGCACGATCGTTGCTCTTCGAAGACTTGTGTTCGCTAGCTGCAAATTGGTGAGCGGCGAACGGGCTTCGCCCTTCTCTGCCCAGAAACGCAGGATCAGAGACTTCTCGTACACGGCCCCGTCGCTAGTCATCACCGGCTCATTGAACACGGCGAGCGACAAGCTGCAGTTGAGGTCGTGGTGGCGCAGTCCGACCATGTGCAGAGCTGCTTCCCGCTCAAGCACAGCGTCAGCATGCACGTCTCTCGGCGCCCGCGGTTTGAAAACAGGATCGATGAGGGCACTGGCCCCGCCGCTCTCTGCAGCCGAGCGCGTGCGGCGCCCCACCGCGTACATTTCAGAGCGTGGAGTGTGCGACTTCGGAAGCGGCAAAAGCGAGTGGATCGATCTCAAAGTTTTAAGTAGTACGTGATCATGAGATTCTGAATTTCCGTGATTTTGATTCCGTGATACGGGTTTAGTACTATTAAAATCATGTGTCTTGGAATATAGGTTGGGCGATTTCCGGCTGGTACGCGGGGAATTGAGGTTGGGCGATCCGGGAATTAGAATCGTGATCAGGTACAGCGATAAACTACTCGTGGTTAGTTTCAGTCAGTAAACCCGTGCAATGAACTAAACGTAGTTAGTTTCAGTCAGCAAACCCGTGATCATGTACAGAGGGAATTAGCACTAGGTATTGTTAGTCAACAAACCCGTGATCAAAACAAGATAAAGTTGTACTGAAACGTCTCTAAAAACCTCAGTATCTCGGATCCAAACATCATTTTTAACAAATTATTATCAGATTTTTTTGAGGTATCGAACAAAAAAGTAGGTTCTTTTCATTTTGATTGAGATTTTTTGTATTTGGTACGAATAGGTCGATTTTGAAACGAAGTTGGTCGAAATGAAGTACGTCTAAATCGAGATTCTACATTTCATCGATTGTGTTTAAACATTCGGCGGTAAACTTTTGCTGATTCCCGCTCGATGTCTGATGGCACGCAGATGTCTGGCAAGTGTGCTATGCCGCCGCCCCCGCCGCCTGTCGGGCCGCCGCCCTCTCAGCAGTTCGACGTGATCCTGAACGGTCAGTACACGTCGCTTTCGATGCTATTCACGCGGCTCGTGTGTATGCTGCGAGACCAAACTCATGCACTTAGCGGCGTCACCGACGCGCTGAGCACAGACATCGTCTCACCGTGCGCGCTCACGTACGAGATCTTCGGGCGGATGGTGCGCACGGCGCTCGATAAGATCGAGACCCGGGATCTCGGCGCCATCAAGGGCGCACGGGTGCTGCAGAGCATGCTCCACAACATCAAGATCGAGCTCGAGGGCTTCAGGTGCGAAGAGGAGACGCTGCACGAGCAGCAGGCCGTGGCCTTGATCGAGCGCGCGGTTGGCGAAGCGAGCGCGGCGGTCGACGGGGTGTTCAAGAAGCTGTACGAGTCGTCGGTGGAGCAGAGCCCTGGGAAGCGGCCGCGGTGCGAATTGGCTACCCATGGCGAAGTCGACGGGGTGGTCGTGGCCGCTCTGCCCGCGGTGCTTCGGGTCGTGGTGTGGCTCGTGCACGCTGTGGAGAACAACTCCGTGCTCAAGTCCGAAAACGAGGAGTCGCGGCGCGTGCTCGACGACCTTCGGGGGCTCGTGCTCTCGCTGGAGATCGCGAAGACAAGTTTGAAGGGTATGATCGACATGAACGAGCAGCTGGTGGCGGGCTTCACGCGGCAGATGATGCTCGCCGAGAGGCGCGATGTGGTCCGTGAGACGTCTGAGCAGCAGCTGACGACTGAAGTGAGCGTCGTGCGGACCTCGCTGGCGGCGGCGGAGCAAGAGGTGAAGACGTACAAGAGTTTGTTGGACGTCTCCATGTTCATGGTCACCGACATTGACGGGCGCGTCTGTGAGTGGGGCGAGGTGGCGCACCACGTGACGGGTATCATGCCGATCGAGGGCGCGAACATCGACATGCGCGCCGTGTTTTGCGAACCCGGTATCTTCGACGAGACGCTGGCGATGCTGAAGCGCGGGGGGCAGGACGGCCCGGTGCTCATCGCGAACCGGGTGCAAACGTATACGTTCGACAAGGACGGGATTCTCGCTGAGAAGAAGGGCTTTGTCTCGCTGAAGGCGGTCGTGTTCACCCGTGACGAGGACCAGTGTGCATCTTCGATCCTATGGATCGGCGAGGACATCACGCGCGAGAGCGACATGATCGCCAAGAACGCGGGGCGGGTGGTTCGCGTGCGCTGTGAGCTCGATGCGGTGAAGACTGAAAACGATGCGCTGCGCGCGCGGCTTGGGGAAGTCGATTTGGAGAACAATAAGATGGTTCAATTGGTACAGGAAAAGGAGGGTGAGCTCCGAACAGTCACGACGGCGCTTGAGCAGGAGCGGGCTGAGGCGGAGAGCCTGAGGCACGAGCTTGCCAAGTACAAGGACTTTGTGAGCAGTCTCGAGAGTCTGAAGTCGAATCTTGGCGGCGCGTAGTGCGCGCCTCCTCGGATTTCCGGCAAATTTACTTGCTTTTAGGTTTGAAATTTACATTTTTCTATTATACTTAATATTTATGGAAAAAATAAAGTTTCCGAATGCACAGTGGCTTGCAAGGCCCCGAGCGCGGACGTGCGAATGTCGCGCCATGGGGGGCATGCTGGCGATAATTTCTGCCCGGAGTGCCAGGCGTCGTTCGACGCGCAGCCGCTGGGCGCGCTTGTTCGACGGTGGAGCGCCGAGGCTGCCGACGTGGACGGCCGGCAACTGGGGCTGGTGTGCGATAGGTGCAAGGTCCTTGTTCGCAAACATAACGCGCGCGCGGCGCTCGGCGGCCTGCAGTTCCACTTTGAAAATCCGAACCGTGCAAGCGCGCGCGCGCCGGCGAGCCCGGTGGGCGCGACGGCCCTCTTTGGGTTGCTCCCGAAGGACGAGCAGGCGACGAGGCGCGGCGCACACGAGCGCGAGATGCGGGAGCGGTTGGGCTGGTGCCTGCAGCGCGGACTGGCGCCCGCGCACGAGCACGTGCACCTGGCGCCCGGGTGCGACGCCAACTTCATGGTGTGTCAGCGCGCGTGCGCGTGCGCGTGCGCGTGCGCGTGCGCGCGAGTTCGCGCTAATTCCACGGCGCGGCAGTTCGGGGAGCCGCCGTGGCGCGCCGACGGGGCCGTGAACGAGCGCGGGGTGCCGTTCTGTCGCGCGGAGGAGCTGCAGCTGGCGAAGGAGCGGCAGCTCGAGGACTACGACGCGCGGGGCTTTTCCTGCAGGCGCTGCGGCTCGATGGTGCGCGTGACGCCGCGGGAGTTCCAGGGCGCGGTGGAGCCGGTGGACTGGTGGTGGTGCACCGAGTGCAAGGCCGCGGGGGCGGCGAGCGCGGCGGGCAAGACGCTGAAGGAGAAGAGGGCGGCGCAGGCGGCGCAGGGGTGCATGCGATTGGACACGGCGTGGGGCGTGCGCTCGTGAGCCTCAGTTTATTCGCTGGGAAAAGCGCCGCGCCGCGTTACGGGCCGTACTGAAACTTGGACATGAAAAGCCGGTATGCTAGGCTGTGCTCGCCCTGCCTCGCGGCAAGCTGCGCCGTCTCTGCGGTGAGTCGGTCCTCGAGGGTCTGCAGGTTCTTGAGGTCCAGCTGCAGGTTGCGCACAGAGTGCTCGTCAGCGTCGGCCTCGGGGGCGGCGACCTCGCTCTCGAGGAAGAGCTTGAGCTTGTGCAGGTGCTGAAGGTCGAGGTACGCCTGGCGCAGCGCGCGGTCTTCGCCGGGGGGGGCCTGCGGCGGCCCGGGCGCACGGCAAAAAGGCATGCGGCGCGGCGGTGGTACGGTGCGGCCGCGGGCGCGCTCGTCGAATTTAAAGGCCCAGCGTCGGCGAGACCTCGGCAGACCTTGGGCGGACCTCGGGGTTCGGGCGGTTAAAAACACCGCTTCGGATTGTTGCGCCCGCGAATTTGCCCGCGGATTTCGGGGCGGTTAAAAACACCGCTTCGGATTGTTGCGCCCGCGAACTTGCCCGCGGATTTCGGGCGCGCTTCCGAAGCCGGGCCACGGGCCGAATGTGTTTCGAGCGGACAACGCAGGGGGCGCGCGCGCTGGCGCTACTGGCGCTTCTGTCCGCGGCGTGCGCGCAGCGAGGGCGCACCTCGCTGGTGGGTCTGTGCTCAGTGGAGTGCGCCGAGGGTGCTGTGCGGGTGTTGCCGTGCTTTGTCCTCCCCGTTGCCGGGTGCGCGCTCGCCGCCGCGCGCTCAGGTGGATTCGAATGTGCTCACAGCCGCGCTGATGACCTCCTGCGTGAGCATGTTGGGGAATTCCTGTTGAAATAAATCGCACAGTGATCGGAAAAAGGTGCGCGGCGTCTGGATGAGGGGGTGGTCCTCGGTGCTGAGCACCTGCGCGAAGTCGCGGAGGACCTCGCTCGACTCGAAGTTGAACTTGCGGCGCTTTTGGCCCTCGAGCACACAGTCCACGTGCAGATTATACTTAGATTTGCGTGAGCGTTTCGTCGCGGGGCGGCGGGCCTCGGCCGGCTCCGGGCCCGGCGTGTCCACCAGCGACTCGTCGGCGTGCACTGCCAACGTCTCCGCGCACGCGGCGGGCTTCGCGGGGCCCGCTGCCGGCTTCGCGGGGCCAGCTGCCGGCTTCGCGGGGCCCGCTGCCGGCTTCGCGGGGCCCGCTGCCGGCTTCTCGGCGCCCGCTGCCGGCTTTGCGGGCGCGTTAGTCTTGCTTGTCCTGCCCTTGATCTTGCGCATCATGGAAACATTCTGTGAAATAGCGTTTGGTGAGTCGCAGGTTTTCTGTGGCGGCAGCGCAGGCGGCACACAGCGCGGCGCACGCGGCGCATGCGGCGCACGCGGCGCACGCGGCGTTCTGTGCACCCGGTTTGAAGTGCGCAGCTTCTCCTGGAACAGTCGCTGCGGGATGACGAGCTTGCGCGTGCCGTCGACGAGGCGCTCGAAGTTCTGGAAGTCGCGCGTGAGACGCACGTTGCGGAAGATGGCCTTTTCCAGCTTGTTGTTCAGTGAGTAGTACGTGCCGTTGACGCAGATGCACGCCAGCTGCTGCTCGATCGCGCCGCCCTTGGGCTGCATCCAGTAGACGTAGCTCTCGTTGCGCTCCATGTGCGGGAGAAGGTCTTCTACGCCCGGGCGCGCGACGGTGGTTGTCACGAACTCCATTCCGCATTTGATGATGTCGAACTCGGAGATATTGATCGCCTTCATGGTGTGCGAGTCCCGGGGCGCCGCGGATCAGCGCCAATGTTTTTTTGAAGGGCACTGTAGGGATGTGCGCCTATGAGAGCGACATTGTTGTCTTCACAAGCGGCATAAACATCGCTGTTTCGGTTGTGTTGCTGTAGTTTCTGGATGAGATATCGTCAAGTTGCTGTGTTTAATTTTGGTGTATTGGTGTCAGAGAGAACTCAGTGTGAAAATGTACACGAAACATTATGAACATACCTGTGAGTAGGCACAGCCTGGACACAAGCACGTTTGGAAACAGTCTACGATTTTTGAGCAACAGTAGTCGTTTTGAATAACGTTTTTACGGTACTCGTAACGTGCCATACATGGCAGTAAGCACGGAAGCATCAGGCTTGCGAAGACAAGGTGCAGAAAGCATGGAGCCCCAAGGGTGCAAATTGAAGGCCCGAGTTTTCCTGCACATCCAATATCCATGTTCCTTGTTCGTGCTTTGTCAACAAGATGTCCAAACGCGAAACACGGACAAAAGCAGCCACACAGGCAATCCGCACTCGAATAGTTTCCAGAGCTCAGTAAGCCCGTTCGCCACTCCGATTGTGCGGACATGGCAGTGCGAGCCGTTAATAGTGTGTTTCATACTTTACTGATCCTTTTTAAAATAATGTCCTTTAAGTGCGTCACGAGCGTCGCGGATATGGCCGCGCCTGATATATCACTCGAGAGCCTCGAGTCGCTCACAAGCGCGCTGCGCGCAGGGAGCGCTCTGCCGTGGCAGCCGGGGTCGGTGCTCCAGCGCGTCTTCGACACATGGCTGGAGGACTACGATCGCGGGGCGCCGTTGCACGAGCCGCCGGAGGCGCCGCTTGCGAACGACATGCACATTGTAGGCGCGTGCGTGTGCGTGCTGCTGGGGCGGAGCCCGCAGCTGTGCGCGGCGAGCGGGCTGCGGGAGAGCCTGGGCGCGCTGCACAACAGCATCATCCTCAGCGAGACGCCGCTGGCGGAGTTCAGCCTCGACGATGTGCAAAACGCAGTGGCGGCGCTGCAGCTGGAGTTCACGCGGCTTTACGAGTACGCCGAGGGCAAGGGTTACCGCGCGCGCTGTGACGTCGAGCAGGCGTGTGTGCTGCTGCTCGCGCGGCTCGGGCAGTGGCTGGCGGTGCGCTGGCGCGGGGGCGCGGGCGCCTCGGGGGGCGTAGCGCCCTCGGGGGCCCCTGCCGGCGCCGCGCGCGCCGCGCGCGCCGCGGCCGAGATGGACATGCCCGGGGAGGCGCTGCGCGGGCACGCGACGCTGGACGCGGACGGCTTCTGCCACGTGCGGCTGGACGCGGCGGTGTTCGTGCTGGACGCGGTACACAGCATGCTCGGGCTGCACCGCCTGCTGGTGCGCGCGCGCGCGCGCGACGACGCGGCGGCGGCGGCGGGCGTGCAGCTCGCGGGTCACCACCTCGAGGCGAGCGGGGAGGTCTTCTTCACGCACTCGATGACCGCCGACTGCGTGGTGGGCACGGTCGCGCAGTACGCGCACAAGTTCGCGTATCTCTTCCACAGCATCTCGCAGACGATCTACTACAACCGCCCGAACTACCAGCGCAAGTTGCAGCTCCCGCTCGCGAAGCTGCAGGAGCCGAGCGCCGCCGGGAGCGGGCCCTCGGCGGTAAACCTGCTCGCGCTGCTGCTCGAGCTGCGGCCGGACGTGCCGGTGCTGTTTGAGCACACCGGGGCGGGGCATCGCCGCACGCACGCGCAGCACGCGTGGGCCTGGGTGCTCTGGACCGACTTCGTGCTGCTCGTTGACGCGCAGATGGGGGTCTCGGCGGCGATCGACGCGCGCGCGCTTGCGGCGCTCTTGGACGAGGAAAGTGCGCCTTTGGTCGCGGATAGTATATAACTGCAGAATGTCATGTGCGCGCGACTGCTGCTGGCGCTCGCGGCGGCTCTCGCGGTGTGTACGGTGCCTGCGCGCGGTGAGCCGGCGGTCGTGACCGTGTCCACGCCGGACGCCGAGACGATGAACGCGCTCACGGCGGCGGTTGACATGGACGGCGGCGGGCTTGTGCTCGGCGCGATCGAGGGCACGCAGTCGCAGGTGGTTGATCTGGTAGAGCCGTACCTCGTGACGGCGGTGCAAAGCGTGCCGACGCTCTCGCTGCTCGACGGCGTGAGCTTTGACAACGAGACGGCGATTTGGACGCTCGAGTTCGAGACGATGCAGGTGGACGCCTCGGAGCCCGACCAGATTAACGCGTACGCGCGCCTGCTGTACCTGACAAGCAACGACACGGAGCGCTCGCAGGGCGACGCCCAGAACGCGTGCCTACAAAAGAACACGTCGCTGGCGGCGTGCCGCGCGGCGCTCGAGGCGAAGTACGTGCTGCTCGGTGAGCTCGCGGCGGCTCCTGCGGCGCCGCTGGTGCGGCCCGCGGCGTGCGGCGCGGCGTGCGTGGAGGGCGAAGCCTCAGGCGCCGCGTGCAGCGCGGCGTGCCGCGTCAACGCCTCGCTGGAGTCGGTGGTGGGGAGCGCGCTGCAGACGCTGACGCTGCAGTTGCGGCATGAGGACGTGCGCCGGGCCTTCGGGCACTTCACGCCTCGCGTGAGCCCGCTGTACGGCTCGACCCTGACGGTCGACTTCGGCGTCGGCATGGTGTTTGTGCCCACAGCGAACGCAGACGCGGGCAGCGGCGACGTGGTTACCCCGCTCGCAAACAACATCCTGATTTTCAATCGCTTCTCCGTCGTCGAGAACACCTTCGAGCAGGTCGCGATCGTGAAGCAGAGCGCCTACAGCATCGCGACGCACGTGGCGTTCTGGACGGCGGTCGCACAGCAGGACCCCGCCGTGCGCATCGCGACGATCGAGTACCTGCTCGACTTCGGGCACGCGCTCGAGAACGTGACGGCCTCGCTGAACGCGGACGCGCAGACGCCGGTCACGATGCGCGCAATCGACGCGCAGGACTGCGCGGAGATGCAGGCATTGCTCGACGACCTCGACGACAGCACGTGTCTGACGAAGCAGCCGCTGTGCACGCCGTCTGTGTACGTCGACGGCGTGGGCTCGAACATGCAGGTGTGGGCGACGATTGTGTTCCCGATCCCCGCGTGGCACACGGCAAGCACGATCCAGTTCAACACGCTGCTGCGTACGCGCGACTCCCAGAGCGATATGCTCATGCTCTCGACGCTCAACTTTGCGACGAGCCACACGCCGCGCATCGCGTGCCAGGCGACCAAGACGACGGCGTTCGACGCGACTCAGCACGTGCGCGCCGAGGTGTACCGCGGCTCCAACCTCGTCTACGAGAAGATCGCGGGCACCTTCAGCGTGCTCAACGACACGGCGCTCTCGATGGCGGAAGCGCTCGTGACGCTGGTGCTGCGCCCGGACGACTCAGACCAGGCGCTCGAGTACTTCCAGACGTACACGGACGAGGTGCTGCGCCTCGACGACCTCTACATGTCGCACGCCAAGGTCGGCGGCGCGCTGCCCTCGATGGTGGCCAACACGGTGCAGGGCAGCGGGGGCGGGCGCAGCACGCTCACGCTGGACCCGCAGCTTGTACACCTATGTCCGCATCGCACCGCCGAGACCCCGAGCGGCGCGGCGTGCGTGACGACGCACGACTGGGGCCCGTCGGAGCGCACGCGCCCGGAGAGCAACACCTTCTTCGTGCACAAGGTGCACACGTCCACGGACGCGGCCAGCGAGAGCGCCGACGTCGCGTGGCTCACAAACGTGTTCGGCAGCGCGGACATGGACATGCTGCGCCGCTTCCGCAGCGCGGCGCTGAGCCGGCCCTTTGCGCGCAGCGCGCGCGCGCAGGTGCGCCAGCAGTACGCCGCACTGTACTGGATCTGGCCGGTGTACGCGTGGCCGAACCTCCCGCCGATCGGGCTGGTGGACAAGACGCTGGTGAGCCTCGCGTGGTCGATCGCGCCGCAGTGAGCGCCGGCGAACGCGCGAAGCGTCCGCGAAAGAGTTTTCTGGATTTTATTGGATAAAGGAAATGAATAAAAGACATGAATAAAAGACACGAATGGAGCGCGCATGCGCCTCAGAGATTTGCCTCGATGGTCATCCCGCCTTTGAAGGGTCCCATGGTCATGCGCGTGTTAGGAGGACACACGGAGTGGATAGCCCCGCCCACTTCCTTCGCAAACGCCTCCAGGCTGCCGTCCTTCGGCTCCTCGGAGAAGGGTTGTTTCAGGACACACCCTGTCTCCATCTTCACTGTCATGAGTTGGATGGGTGGCACGAGCGTCACTTCTGAGTTGTTGGACAACATTGCACACCTGGAGAGCAAGGGGTTGACCTGCGGGAGCATGTTTTGCTCGGAGAGTGTCTTCATGTTCAGAGATAGTCCGGCGCCGATGCTCGCGAGTACCTGCAGGCACTCGGTCTCTCTGGGTCCCATCTGCGCCGTCAAGCGCAGCTGCGCCCAACCCAACTTCGCGGCGTCCTTGTCCATGGGGTGCCCGGGCTCCGCCGTAAATGAGTCTGTAAGACTTGTGGTGAAGCTGGCCCCATACGTATTGAGTTTGACACCGTAGAATGACCCTGTGCCGCTCGATCCACCGAGCGTGTAGTTCTGCGACGCGAGGACGGCGGTGTTTTTCGGCAGAAGCTTGCGCAGATCCGAGGACAAGAGTGTGCTCTCAATGTTGCACGTCAGATTCCGTGGCAGCACCGGATTTGCGCCTAGAAGACTTTGGATTTGATGGCGCTCAGGCGTGTGAGAGCCAAAGTAAGATTTCCCGAGTTCATTATCTCTACGGCGTACGGCGTTTGAGGTACTCTCAAAAACCAAGGGTTGGCCGTGGATGAGATCTAGCATGACATTCCCGACCGCGCCTAGAGTGGTGAAAGACTCTCGCACGCCACACGCGTGGCCCTGCAGGTTGCTGTCGGGTTTTTGGCCTGTGAGTTCACTCTTCCAGGATTCTGAGTACTGCTTGAGCGTCAGGTCATTTTGAATATCGGTTGATTTGAGAATGTTACGTTGTTGTAGAGTTGCATCTCCGAGCCTAGGGGCTCGGGCCAAAATGGAGGCAATTGAAGTTTGTTCGCACATGGGCGCGTCTGTCGAGCGAGTGAGTGCTTGCTTGAAGCACTGTAAAGAATGAAGTTGAAATCTGTACACTGGCACGGGAGACTGAAACGAGTCCCAGATCTTCAAGGCCAGCGCCTGCAGGGATTGAGGGTGTGCCGTGAAGTCGCTTGCAGCAGCCTGGTTCTTGAAGTACACGGGAATGGAGGTTACAGCGTTCGCTACTACGTTGAAGAACTCCTGGCGAGGCAGATCGAAGAGATCGGTGATCCCCAACATCATTGCGGTCAGATCCTCGCAATCGCCGAGCTTCATGTTAAGCTTGAAGAGCATGTGGTTGAGTACACTCTCGAGCGGCATACTCGCAAAGGTGTTCTGGTCCTCCTTTGGCTCAGACGAGCACACCAAGCGCGTGCCCTGCACGACCCATCCTCCGTCCGACTGGTACGCAGTAGTAGTCGAGTTGTGACGGTGGAGGTGTTTGAGGAAAAGCTGCTGGATCTGCTCGCGCGTGTTGAGAGACCACACGTCCACAGCGTTCTTCACCGCCTCCTGGCTGGTCATCGCCGCCGAGCTCTCTTGGGCGAGCTCGGACATCATGCCCGCGCAAATGAAGACCAGCATCACGCCGTTAAACTCGGGTTCCATGTGTACTGCAAATTTGCGCAGTGCGTTGGACTGCGCCATGTCGATCTTCATGCCGTTGAAGAGGCGGTTCATGCACAGAAACCACTCGGCGATGCCCTGCTGTTCGCCGAAGATCGTCTGGAACGATGTCTTGATCTCATTCCATCGCCCCTCCCGCCCCTCGTTGCACACCTTCACGAGTTCGGGCACCGTCATCAGGCGTTTCCCGTGCACCTGCTCCAAGCCCCGTACGTGTTCAGAGAGAATTTTCAAGGATTCTTGCAGCTGCTGTGGTGTGTCACGAGCGCCTGGCGTCGCACTCACACAGATCGAGTACGACTGCTGGTCCTCGTCTGTGGTGAGGTGCATCTGAAACTGCCTGCCGCTGTGCAGACACGGCAGGAGCTCGTGCAAGTGAAGAAACGCTGTGACTAGGTGCTGTTGTAACTTGGGAGCGTTTTCCTCGTTCACGCTGGGAGAATTCATAATCTCGTTTCCTTCTGCCGTGATGCGCAGGATCATCGCGGGTGATACCTTCGTGTACACAGTCGAATCGTTGCGCATTACGAGCTGTGTAGCGGGGATTTTGAAATTGTTTTCTTGATCGAGCGCAACGATCATCATTTTCTGCTCTGTGGACGGGAAGAGAATGGCAGTGCAAAAGGTGCCCTGTGGCATCTGGATGTTCGGTCTGCCATACAAACACACTTTGACTTGCAACGGAGGGACATTCAAAATTACGCCTGCCATGAAATGTTCCTTCCTAAATACAACACGTCCGAAAAATGCACCGCTGTCTGTGGGCAGCGCAGCCCGCTGCACATTTTTTGCTGGGAGGTGCAGGGGGCGCGCTGCGCGAGTGCCACACAGTGCCGGGCGTGATCGGAAAGTTTGGAAAGACTATTCGTGTTTATTTATGAGTCTTAAACCGCTAGTACGCGAGAGTATAAACACTGTGACACGCAACAACTTACGTACGCTAGTTAAAAAAATAGGTCCACAAGTTGCAGGAGCCTTCTTCGGCCATGTCCTGTCTGCTGTAGCAGAGCGCAAAGAACTGGTGCATTTTCAGGAAAAGGATGGAGACGATAATCGTCCAGCTGGTCCACATCATCTTCCGCGGGTGCTGCTGTTCGAGGTCGGCCTGCTCGTAGTTGACTGCCACGAGGATCTCGAAGAAGATGTCGTACGCGCTGAAAATAAAGAACGCACAGAACGCAAAGAGACGCGTGTGCTGCTCCGCATAGATCACATCTGGAGTCCATACCTGGATTGTCGAGGTGGCGATGGTCAGGTAGGCCACCAGGCCGATGGCCACGATAAAGGTGACCAGAACACGATTGTACGCAATACGGTACGTGCCGTGTCCACTAGCATCAGTGGTTTTTTTGTACTCTGCACGAAGTTGTTCTTGGACGTACTGCTGAATCATGCGCACCAGGTTGGACATGTGCTGAAGCAGGCCAATCACCAAGAAGAGTGAAAAACAGCTCAGAAACACATACTCGTCGCTGTCGCCACGCTGTAGCCTGAACGCAACGGCGATAATCGAGAGGCCGGTGATAATAGGCACGTCCTGTCCGATCTGTTTCCACACCAGACGCTCACTTTGGTAAGGGGTGTTTTCGTCATCTAGGAAATCTAGATATGAATCATAAACAAACAAAACTACTGAGACAATCGCGAGAATCCATATCAGAAAAAGGACAAATGTCACTGCATTCTCGTTTTCTTGGACGTTGGCATCTTCCCTTGTAGATATAGCGGCGAGCGCAATGAGTAAGAACAAAACCAATACCATTTTCTCAATAGAAGTGATAATCTTCATGACGGAATCATATGATTTGCCTTTTTCTCCATCTTCGCCCCTCGACTCGAATAACTTCCTGCGAAAAACAGTGGTGAATCCAACGACAGTGGCAATCATCAAGAAGCTCATCCCAACACTTTCATACTTGGACGCGATCACTTTGAGAATCGGTTTTGTCTGGTAACTCGGCACGCCCATCACGGCGCAAACCTGGTAAGCGCTCCTGTACTTCTGCATGTAGACTTCGTACGACTCGGCGTTCATCTCTGGCGGCGTTTTGCTGAGGTCCCCTGCCGGACTGTACTTCGGCGTCCGCAGTTTGTTATGCGAGTACATCCTTGCACTCACGTAGTTATCGAGATACGTCTTGAGATCTGCTAACTTGTGCATCGTCGGCGCGCTGGGCTGCAGAACGTTCATGAACACCCTGAACGCTTCGTCCGTACTCTTGACAACATCGATATTTACGTTTTTCCACGCCTTCGACGCGTTGAACTCTGCGTTGTCAGAGATCTGGAAATACTTGTCCTCGAATGTCTTGAAATAGGCATTGAGCTCGCTGACCATCGGATCCTCTTTTTCTTTCGCTGCCAGGGTGTAGTCCACGACGCCCTGTGCCGTGCACGTGTCGTGTGTGTAAGGGGTCTCTGCGCCCTTTTTGTAATTGGCTACCAAGGGGCTCGCAAAGTCCTTCATACACGAGCACACGCTGCGGTCGTTGCGCACAGTGACGTTCTCTCCGGCGGCAAGCTGCGCGGCAACTCCCTGCGCACCACCCGCTGCCAGAGCAGGCTTTGTTTCCCACACGTTGAGCAGGATGTTAAAAAGCACGGCGTTGGACGGTTTAGTGAGCAAGTTGACATCGAAGTCAGCGGTGATGCTGTGCAGGTTGCCGTAGCAACCCATGAGCAGCATCGCGCGTGTCATTGGAGAGAGTGGGTTCTTGGCGATGTCCTCGAAAGCCGCAGTGCTAGTTTCATCGGTGAACGTGTATTTCTCGAGGAACTCGTGCATATTCTTTGCGTCTTGGTTCTTGTTGTTTGCGGTGTAGGTGAAGGGTGGTAGAGAGTTTGCGGTATCCCATTTAATTTTCTGTGTGAGTGGATCGACGAGGCGCGAGAGCCAGATTTTGTTGGGCACCAGCCACTGTTTCCGATTGCCATCCAGTGGATGAGAAATCAACATCGAAAGTGCCAAAATGGCGATCACCAAAAGTTGCAAAGCGTAGGAGCCCGTACTCCAGCCTGCTTTCAGCATGCTTGCATACGTCTTTAATACTCGACTTACAAAAAATGTGGTGGTCTACGTCTGAGTGACTCACGTGATGCACGCAAAGTGCGTGCGCCCGTGCGCGTCGCGGCGGTACCCAAAATCTCGGCTGTGGGGGTCAGGGACGCCCTGGAGCAGGTTCCAGTACGCGAGTGTCCACTCGGTGTTGAGCGCATGTGCGCGCGCGCGGTCCGCGTCCCAGAGCGCGGAGGCGATCCGCGGGGAGAGGGTCTTGATGCTCTTGATGCGGAGCATGATGGAGGCGTAGTGCTGCGTCGCCTCGGCCTCTGGGAGCTCGGCGAAGAAGGCGACGGAGTTGACCATGCCGCTGGGAATCGTGTTCTTCATGACGAAGGTGTCCCAGTAGAGCATGGACATGGCGCAGAGGAGCTGCGGCGGCCGCGAAAGGTCGAGCTTCGCGAGGCGGTGGCGCAGCTTCCAGAGGCTCTTCGGCCCGAGGCGCGGGAGATTGAGGGCGAAGTCGCAGCCGCCGAGCGCGACCAGTGCGCAGAACTGCTCGACGGGGTGCTGCGCCTCCGACGGCAGCAGGCGCGTGATGCAGGTCATGAGCTTGGCGATGTGCACGAACTCATACTGCCGACCCGGCTTGCGGGGGGCGGCGGCGGCGCCGCCGGGGAGGCACTGGCGCTTGGCGGTCGGGGCGTCGTCGGCGCCAGAGCGCGTGAGCATGCGGAAGACGAAGACCTCGCAGGGCGGGTCGGGGGCGCCCTGCGCGCGCAGCATCTGGAGCATCGAGAGCGGGATGTAGTCGCCGTCGGTGGACACGACGAGGAGGCGGCGGCTGCACTGCATCCAGAAGAAGGCCTTGATGTCGCACTCGCCGCGGCCGCGCCAGACGGCGCTCTCGGGCGGCGGTAGGCGCGCGTCGAGCGCGGCGCCGGCGGCGGCGGCGGGCGCGGCGGCCTCGGCGGGCGCGGCGGCTTCGGCGGGCGCGGCGGGCGCGGGCGCCGCGGGCGGGGGGCTGAAGAGCACCTCGGGACGGCCCTGGTAGTCGAGCACGAGCGTGCGCGCGCGCCAGGCCGCGTCCTGGCGCTGCTTGTCGAGGAACCAGGCGCGCGTCTCGAGCAGGATCTTGTGGATGACCTTGACCTTGAAGGTGCGGTTGCGCATCGCCGCGCCCCAGTCGTCGGGCATGTACGCCGGCAGGCTGTCGCCCTCCGCAAACTTCATCGCGGGGACCTGCTTGTTGCGCTTGACCTGCGTCATGGTCTTGGACGTCGGGACGTAGGTGTAGTCGTCGAAGCCGAGCACGACGACGCGCGCGCCGTGGCTGAAGCAGCGCTCGAGCGTTTTGAAGAACATGACGTGCAGGAAGACGGCCCACGTCTTGACCTCGTCTGCTTTCATGAGCTTCACCTGCCCGTCGATGAAGACCGTGTCCGGGGCCTGCTGCGCCGGCAGCGTGCGCGTGAACGCATCGGGACACTCGTTCTTGAGGATCTTGACGAAGTCCGCGTGGATCGTCATTTGCGCGCCGGGGACCCCGCTGCATGCCCAACAGCGTTCTTTTTTTTTCGGTCGAGGTGCAGGACGCGCGAGTAGCGCTCCGAGCGGATTGTCGCGTACACGCGCAGGAAGGACTCGAAGACGTACTTGAGCGCGAGGCGGTACACCTCGGCGTCGGCGGGGTCGATGCGCTTCACGGCGTAGCGCTCGTGGCGGCGCGAGCGCTCCAGCATCGGCATGTGCGCGGCGAGCCACACGCACTTGACCCACTTCTCGTAGCGCGTGCTCACGAACGTGTTGTCGTTGATGTAGAGCGTCTTGCGGCTCGGGATGCCGCTGATGCTGCAGATCTTCCACCCGCTGTGCAGCTCGAAGACCGTGTTGCTGTGCTGCGCGACCGCGGCGTAGACGCCCATGAGGCTCTGCAGCCCCATGTCGCGGAAGAGGTTCACGACCTGCTTGATCTGCGCAAGCAGGAAGCTGATCGAGTCCGGGCCCTCGTCCTGACACTCGCGCTCGACGAAGTTGGACACGACCCCGAAAAAGGCCTCGCGGCTCGCGAGCACCGCGGGCAGTCCGTCGCTCATGAGCGCGGGCTCGGGACCGCGGGCCTCGGCCATTTTGTTCCGGTTCTTTATTACCGAAAGCCGCGCAAACGCCGAAGCGCGGCGCGCGCAATGCGCGCGCTAAACGCGCGCCACGCGCTACGCCTGCCCGAAGAAGGCCTCGATCTCCGCGGCCCAGTCCCAGCGCCGCGCGGGCAGCAGCACCGCCGCGTCGAGCCCCCGCAGCACCGCGGGGTCCACGTCCGCGACCGGCTGCTCGTACAGCAAGCGGCGCAGGCGCGCGAGCGCTGCCGCGCTCGCGAGCGCGGCAGCGCGCGCGGGTGCCGCGGGGGCTGGCCGGTGAACCAGACAGGCTCCTGCGGGCGCGGGCGCGGGCGCTGGCGCCGGCGCAGGCGCGGGCGCCGGCGCCGGCGCTGCGACGAAGGGCTGCGCCACCGGCACGGCTTGCGCCACCGGCACGACTTGCGCCGCGGGCACGACTTGCGCCGCTTGCGCAGCGGGCGCGTCCGCCGCGGGCGCGGGTGGCACGGCGGGCGCGCCGCTCTCGCACTGCGCGCACGTCCCGCGCATGCACTGACACCTGCCGAGCGCCCGCGTCGTCTTCAGGTAGTAGAGGTGGTTGTCGTGCATGTTGTTCACGATGCGCAGGACCACCCCTTCGTCCTCGCGCGTGAGCTGCCCCGTCTTCTCCCACGCCAGCACGGCGACGAGCAGCGCGTGCGCGTCGCCCCGGCTGGCATGTCTCCGGATGCTCTTGATGTACTTCGCCATCTCGTCCGCGAAGTTGCTCTCAGTCAGTGCCGTCAAGGAGCGCTGGCCGGAGCTGCCGCCCGCACCCCCCGCGACGAAAATGCGCAGCTTCAGGAAGTTTGCGCACAGAGCCTCGGTAACCGTCTTCGAACTCTTGCAGAAGAACTCCACGTACTTCACAGGAGCGCACTTGATTCGTTTGCGCGGCGAATGCATGTCCTCTTTAAGACCGTGGGCTGCTGATGAGGTCTCCCGTGCTTCCGAGCTTTGCCAGTGTTTGTGTCCGTTTCCGAAACCAAGGGACACTTTCGTGTTCGAGATCAGGTGCAGATGCAGCACCCACGTGCGCTTCGTGTCTCCAGAACCGGATTTCCAAGCACCCAGGATTTTCAGGGATTTGTAGCCATTCGCCCGCTTCGCCCAACTTTGGCCCAACTTCGGCCCGAGTTCGGCCCAAATTCACAACTTGGGCAAATTTGGCCCGCAACAATCAGAATCGGTGTGTTTAAACTGCTGGGAATTTATGACCTCCCGGAGTTTTAAACGCCACGCTTCGCATTGTTGCGTGCGGGCAAAGTTCGCGTCGTTGCGCAGACTCGCGCACAATCTCCGAAAATAAAACGCCACGCTTCGCTTTGTTGCGTGCGGGCAAAGTTCGCGTCGCCGCGCGCGGGCTGGCGCCCGGGCCCGTGCCCGGGCCGGGAACTGGCGCACTGCATACTTAGCACCCCCGCGCGCATGTTCCAGAAGCTCCTGCCGGAGTCGCTGCGCGACATGCCGCCCGCTGCTCGCGGCCCGATCCTGCGCTACACGGCGGCGGGTCTTTTTCTCTTGGCTGTAGTCTGGAGCGACGTCAACGTCTACGTGCAGTGTGTGCTGGTCATATACACACAGATTTTCATGGTCTTTGCAGCATTGAGACATTAAAATATTGTTAAAATACAAAAAAATATATGGTTGTCATACAATACTTTGTATTTTCAAACGTCGAGTACCCGCATCATGCGCTCGCGCGCGGCCAGCAGGCTCAGGTCGCGCAGCGGGAGCGAGTACGAGCCGCTGTACTTGCAGGCCACCATGAAACAGCCTTTTTTTTGTTCTATGCCGGCAGCACGTCCATCGCCCCCGCGCCCGCCGGGACCCCCGCATCAGCCTGTGGA
>Ga0255103_1000091_pt1 | contig 25274 bp, 23 predicted proteins | sample Law_Cont_RepB_0h_FD_188450 | JGI IMG/M metagenome (GOLD analysis project Ga0255103, IMG submission 188450) | Freshwater microbial communities from St. Lawrence River, New York, United States - Law_Cont_RepB_0h | ecosystem: Environmental > Aquatic > Freshwater > River | place: USA: New York...
ACTCAAAGCGTTGATCCAATGGAGTTTACTGTGTTTGTTGCTAGGAAAGGGGTAGGCCAATTGAACAGATGAAATGGAAGTAATTCCTTTCACCCACTCTTCTGAACCGCCCATGTCTTCAGCGCCGCGCATCAGCAACCAAAAATCGGGCGTAGGCTTCCCAGAATAGAGCAATCCACCGCTTCCCTTGTTCTCTAAAATCCACATTTCACAGGCGGTTTCATTGCCTTCCCAGTAGTATTCTACGTGCTTTGATTCTGTATTCTGAGACAAAAATACTGAAATTGGAGGGTCTTGACGCACAAAATGCGAAGAAAAAGTGTCATCTAGACACCAAGCCATCAAATGTGGCGGAATTTGGGCATGCACAGCGATGATCTCAAGATCAATATTGGCTCCTAGAAAGGTCGATTTGTGGCGTTTGATAGACAAAAGAATTTCTACAAAAATAATTTTAATGTTGGAAGTCATCAAAAAATTGTTTCTTTGCAACTCAAATCAAAAAATAAGATCATGTCAGAAATTGCAGAAAAAGTAAAGGCCATTATCGTAGACAAGCTTGGTGTTGAAGAAAGCGAAGTAGTAACCGAGGCTAGCTTCACAAACGACTTGGGTGCCGATTCACTTGACACCGTGGAATTGATTATGGAATTTGAAAAAGAGTTCGATATCAGCATTCCAGACGATCAGGCTGAAAAGATTCAAACTGTTGGAGAAGCAGTTCGTTACATCGAAGAAAACAAGAAGTAACCCATGCAACTCCGGAGAGTTGTTGTTACTGGACTAGGTGCGTTAACGCCCATCGGGAATGATGTTCCATCGTTCTTTAAAGGCTTGCAGGCTGGTACCAGCGGAGCAGGATTAATAACCCGTTTCGATACAGAAAAGTTCAAGGTGAAATTCGCCTGTGAGGTAAAAAACTTCAATGCTGAAGATTTTTTCGATCGCAAAGAGGCGAGGAAAATGGATCCTTTTACCCAATTCGCTATGGTGGCGGCCGATGAGGCTATCCAGCACAGCGGTTTGTTGCAACAATCCTATAACCCGGACCGCATTGGTGTGATTTGGGGCGCCGGAATCGGTGGCCTCTCCACATTCTTCGCAGAAATTGTAGATTACGCAAAGGGCGACGGAACGCCACGTTTCTCGCCCTTCTTTATCCCCAAAATGATTGTTGATATTGCCCCAGGGTACATCAGCATCAAACACGGATTCCGCGGACCCAATTTCTCTACCGTTTCCGCTTGCGCTTCTTCAACCCACGCCCTCATCGATGCGTTTAACTACATCCGATTGGGTAAAGCCGACGCCATTGTGGCCGGTGGGTCAGAAGCTTCAGTGAACGAACCGTCCGTTGGTGGTTTTAGTAACATGAAAGCCTTGAGCGAGCGAAACGATGACTTCCTCACCGCCAGCCGACCTTTTGATAAAGATCGCGATGGTTTTGTGATGGGGGAAGGTGCAGCTGCCATGATCCTAGAAGATTATGAGCATGCAAAAGCCCGCGGCGCAAAAATTTATGCCGAAATCGTGGGTGGCGGAATGACCGCCGATGCGTATCACCTCACCGCACCTCACCCCGAAGGTTTGGGTGCGTGCAATGTCATGAAAGTGGCCTTGCAAGATGCTGGATTAACCCCTGCCGATATTGATTATATCAACGTGCATGGTACCAGTACCCCCTTGGGTGACATCGCGGAAAGCAAAGCCATTCTCTCCGTGTTTGGTGAGCACGCCTACAATCTAAACATCAGCAGTACCAAAAGCATGACCGGTCACCTCTTGGGTGGTGCCGGTGCCATCGAATCTTTGGCCTGTTTAATGGCCGTGTGCGAGGATATCATCCCGCCCACCATCAACCACTTTACCGATGATCCAGAGTTTGATCCCAACTTGAATTTTACCTTCAATACGGCCCAAAAACGCACTGTGCGTGCCGCTTTGAGCAACACTTTCGGGTTTGGTGGACACAATGCCTCTGTGATTTTCAAGAAGTTTGAAGGTTAATAATCTCCACTTTGGTTCATTTGTTTTCTCGCTTCACAAACCACAGTGACCTGGCCAAACAAGTGTATCGCGTTACAGGGGTAAAACCCGGAAAATTGCGCATATACCAAGAAGCGTTAAGGCATAGTTCCATGTCGGACCACGCCAATACTGAACAAATTGTCAATAACGAAAGGTTAGAATTTCTCGGCGATGCCATCCTAGATGCCGTTGTTGCAGAACTCCTGTTCGCCCAATTTCCCCGAAAAAACGAAGGTTTTCTCACCGAAATGCGCACGCGCATCGTAAACCGCGAACAATTGGCGTATCTCGCCAGTAAGTTGGGTTTGGTGGAAATCATGGATATCAAACGCGACCTGCACCAAAATCGCATCGCACTGAAGACCATAGGAGGAAATGCACTTGAAGCATTAATCGGCGCGATTTATCTCGATAAAGGATTCAAAGCTTCTCGGGATTTTATCGTGAATCGTTTGGTAGGACAGTATCTAGATCTTGAGAAACTAATGACCACAGCTGTTTCTCACAAGGCGTTGGTCATGAAATGGGCCCAACAACAAAAGAAAGTCTTTCGTTTTCACAACGACGTGGCCCAAGATCGAAAGATTGAGTTGCATGTGGTCACCTTGTACATCGATGAAGAAGCTTGGTTCACCGAGGAAAACCACAGCCGGAAAAAAGCCGAAGAACTCTGCTGTGAAAAGGCCTGCCGAAAGCTTGGCTTAACGGCTTAATTCTCATTCTTCAACTGGGGAATCGCCTTCCTCCGTTTCTGGAATCAAGACCACCTGCTCTGTGGTTTTTGCAAATTTGCACCAATAACATTCGCTCTTTCCACAGCCGTGCATGAAATCCAATGTGGTCAACTTGCGGTTTGCTTCTGTGATCCATTGGCGAATTTTCTCATTGTCGTTATCATCGAAATGCAACTTGATGAGCGGAAATTCTCCGTTTTCATCCTTTTCAACACAATCAATCATCGCCATGTTACAGTCCCAACTCTTACCCGCTTGGTTGTTGGTCATCAATTGATACACCCCCAACTGAAACCAGTACGGATTGGGAAGTTTGTCAGCGGTACGGGGTCCAGGAGGGGCGGATTTTTTCTTGGAATTGTCAGGCTTACCGGTTTTATAATCGATCACTGTTGCCCGATTGCCATCAAAAACAATTTTATCCAAGAATCCTGTAATGTGGATGCCCTCAATGACCGCACTGATACTCTTTTCGGTTAAGACCACCTGATATCGCTTGAACTCTTCTGATCTGGCCGCGTAATACAAAGGCAACAAGTCTTTTCCTTGTTGCATCCGCAGTTTGAATTGCTTTTCGTTAAATCCGTGTCGCTGCCGGTACATCTCGCGTTCAAATTGCTGTATCACCTCTTGAAGCGATAACCATCGCTTGTCTTTGGTCCATGAATCTACCCAATGTTTCATTGCTGCGTGCATAGCCGTTCCAAAAGCCGCCGCAGGAGATGGGGCATCGGGAACCCTTACAATGCGTGTAAAATAGAATTTTAGTCCACACTCAAGAATGCTGTATAGGGTAGAGGGAGAGAATTTGAAATTGTTGATCCGACTTTGAACCCAATCCATACGGTCGTTGGCGAGTTTGGCCTTGGCGGTTCGTTGCAGCAATGCTTCTTGCACGAACAACAAATGTTCCGCGGCCGGCGTGTTGGCCTTTTCAGGCATCCCCAAGTTCACGTCAAACAGAAAGCTTGAAGGCGCAGAATCGGATACTTTGGTGGGCGTGATTTTTTTCACATTATAACTCAAATGCAACGTTTTTTTGGCGCGGGTCATCGCCACATAAAACAAGCGTCGGCGCTCCTCAACATCTTCTTCCGCTGTGGTGTCGTTTGATAGTTTGATGTCTTTCCCCTGCAACAATTTATTGATTCCGTATGGCATTTTTCCGGCTTCACTGTCTTCCCATTCTGGGCGATTGCATCGCACCACAAAAACATGTTCGAATTCCAAGCCTTTGCTTGAATGGGCTGTGATAAATTGAATCCCTTCGGCCGTGCCAATGCGTTTCTCCAACGGCACAGCAACTTTGTTGTTTTGCATCTTTTTCACGATACTGAGGAATTCTTGGGGTTTCATAAACGGATTCTTTTCGTTCATCCGAATGGCGAATTGCATGAACGTCTGCAATACTTCCAATACCCATTCTTGGTCCTTCGATTTGAGGGCATAAGCCAGGTAGCCACCCTCGCTGTATAAGCGTTGTATCAGTTCAGGCACTGTGATCCAACTCGCTTCTTTGATCCATGATTCAATGTTGGTCCATAGCGTTCTCAACGCTTCTGTGGGTGGGGTTTCAAACAAATCTGTTTGCTCTGGCGCTTGCAATTTTTCATGGATGTGTTTTCTCCATGAGTAAGGGTCGCCACTGCGGTTTGATACGCTTCGCTGGTGATAAATTTCTACCGATAACTGGTTCACTTCAAAGCTGCTGAGGTCATACAACGGACTCATGAGCAACTTGTATATCAAATGCTCGCCGCTGTTGGCCAATTCCAATTCCAGCGACAAGTATTCTATCCACGTAAGTATGTGTTGGATGACGGTTTCATTTAGAATATCTGCTGAGCGATGAATGACAAAAGGCACCTCCAACATCTCAAATGCATCCGATAAGGTGAGGGCGTGTTTATTCAAAGGGTATAAAACAGCAATTTCATTGGGTTTTTCACCTGCAGAAATCAGTTGTTTAATTTCAGTGCCTACACCTACTGCCTCGTGGAATTCATTGAGAAACAGTTTTACAGAGGGTTCGATGTGAGGGAATTCTAGGTTTTCGCCACTGGCTATCAAATGTTTGCTCAGGCCGGGTATTTGGCTGATGAGTCGCAGTTGGTTGTTGTCGATCAGGTTCTTCGATGCATCCAAAATGGCCTGGGTACTGCGGTAGTTTTGTGTGAGGACGATTGTCTTCAGCGCAGTTTTGTATCGCTTGGCAAAATCCAACATGTTACTCACCTTGGCTCCTTGGAAGGCATAAACGCTTTGGTCGTCATCACCTACAACGAAACAATTGGGCTCATCGCCCCAGAAACTGATTAGCTGGTGTAAAATGCGATTTTGTAATCCGCTGGTGTCTTGGTATTCATCCACCAATACATAGTGGTACTGCTCTTGTTGATCGAGCAAGATTTCTTCATCGTTGTCAAACGCGTTTGCAACCCAATCCAACATATCAGAAAACTCATACAATCCAGATTTGGCCTTTGCTTCCTTGTAGGTTTCAAATAGATCGGCGGCTTCGGTGGCACGCGCCCAATACTTGCTGTATTTTTCGTATTCGTTGGGTTTGATGTCGCCCGCTTTGTAATTGCCTCTGCTCACTTTGTAAACAGCATCGGGGAAGGCCAATTTAAACGCCTCTGGCTCGAGCAATCCCGTGATCCAAGTGCGGAAATCACTGGCTGAAATCCCTTCCGATTGCATCAAATCCCATACTTTGGATAAATCGCGACGGGTCACTTGGGCGTCTTCTTGGTAACTCTTCAGCAGCGATTGGGCTGGTAGCGATTCAATGATCCCTTGAATCAAATCAATTTTGTCCAATTCGTCCATCACCCGCAATTCTCGCCTTGAAAATTTTTCAGGTCGCTCCTGTATAATCTTATTGCACAATCCGTGAAAAGTGAAAATCGGTATTTTGAAGGCATCGGCACCCATGAACTGACTCAAACGCTTTTGCATGGCAGTGGCTCCAGCTTCGGTGTAGGTTAAACACAGAATGTTTTGGGGTTGGGCATCCGTCTTGGATAGGATATTCAAAATCCGTGTGGCCAAAATTTGGGTCTTTCCGGTACCCGGACCTGCGATAACCATGACCGGTCCTTCAATGGCGTTGACCGCATCTTGCTGTTGTTGATTGAGTTTGACGTAGAGTTCTTGGAACGACTGCATATTTGCAATATAGCCATTATCTTCGCATTTTTATGAGCCAAACGAAACAAGAATACAACGAGGTTTTGACTGCCTGTAGGGAGGTTTTTTTGAAGAAAAATCAAGATTATGGCACCTCTTGGAGGTTGTTTCGTCCATCCAGCCTCACTGATCAGATTTACATAAAAGCCCAGCGTATTCGCAACATTGAAGAGTCGGGTAACAATGCCGTGGGCGATGATATTCGCGGCGAATTCATGGGGATTGTGAATTACAGTCTCATCGCACTCATTCAATTACACTACATTCAAATCCAAAAAGACCCTACAGACATTGAGGAAATTGCGGGGGTCTACGATCTGTGGGCTGAGAAAACGCGGGATTTGATGTTGTTGAAAAACACAGATTATAGCGAAGTTTGGCGCGACATGCGCATTAGTAGTTTTACCGACATGATTTTGGTGAAAATCGCGCGGATCAAACAAATCGAAGACAACATGGGTAAAACCTCCGTGAGTGAAGGGGCCGATGCCAATTACCAGGACATCATCAATTACGCCATTTTTGCGTTGATTCGATTGTAAGGGTTGCCGATTTAGAATTTTATCGCACAAATCAAAACGATCGAAGGATGCATTTTGCATTCGTAAAGCGGTTGCTGTATCTTGCCAAAACGAAAATCGCCCATGAGAATTCCATACTTAATTGCCAGATTTTTGACCGGGGCCTTGTTTGTGTTTTCCGGTATCGTAAAACTCAACGATCCAAGTGGTTTTGGGATCAAATTGAACGAGTATTTTGATGTATTTGCCCAAGATTTGGCCACGCCCCAAGACTCGATGCGTTTGGTGGTGTACAGTGGAGGTCAGAAACTGATCGACCAAAAAACCGTGCTATACAGTTTTGATAGGGAGAAAGAAATGGTGTTGGAGGCCCGCGGAGTAGAAGAAGAGGGAGATTCAGGGTCAACGGTGAGAAAGATCAACTTGCGATGCTATTGGGGCGGATCATCCGTTTCGGAAACAACCATTGATGTCAAAGTGCCGCAGTCGGAATCGTTGGGTTTTGAATTTATGGCGTTAACGCCACGCTCGGAATTGCTGCCGCCATCGACCGTACACAATGAACCCAAAACGGGCGGACATCTGTCCTTCCCAGCGCCAATGCTCGGAATGTCAGACGGCGACTCTTCTAACGTTGCTTGGTCCGATATCTCCGTTTCAGAGAGTCTCTCAATGGATGTTTCTGCTTATGCAAAACCCAACGGCGTCCTCTTCGATTTTTTCAAATGGTTTAAGGATTACAGCTTATACTTGAGCGTCTTTTTCTGTGCTCTTGAGGTTTTGTTGGGCTTGGCGATGATCATCGGTTGGAATATTCGATTAACCATAGGTATTACGGCCGGACTGATTATTTTCTTTACTTTTCTTACCGGTTACAGTGCTTATTTCAACAAAGTAACCGATTGTGGTTGCTTTGGCGATTTTATCAAACTCAAACCCTGGCAATCTTTCTACAAGGATCTCGTACTCTTGGGTTTGGTGGGGGTGATGATCGCGGGCATAAAACACAATGTTCCTTGGTTCTCGAAATCATTCGAAGTAAAAGTGATGTCGGTATTTACCCTTTTGACCCTTTGGTTTGGTGTATACTGTTATCGCTACCTGCCAGTTTGGGATTTCTTGCCCTACAAGGTTGGGAATAACATTTTGAAAGTGATGACGGATGTTCCGGAAGGACAGCGAGCTACCGATAGTATAGAGATTTCATGGGCGCTCTATAGGCCCAACGCCAAGGGCGGCATCGATTCAGTGGTCTGTAGCACTTCGGAGTTCTCCAAGAAGATGGAGGAAGGATATCAATACGATGATAAAAAATCGCAACGCCGGAAAATGGTGATTGAAGGATATAAATCGCCCATCCATGATTTCGCCATCAATGACGAATCGAACGGTGCAGACATGAAGGATACCTTTTTGCAGAGTACCGGGTTTCAGTTGGTTTGGGTGGTTCCGTATTTAGAATCTGCGAATTTGTCGCAATTGGATGCGCTCAAAACGTTGCTGGAGTGGACAAAGCGCGAAGGCATGCGCGTGTATGGACTAAGTGCGGTATCTGCGGGGCCAACAACAGCGTTTTTGAAGGAACATGATTTGGCAATGAAGTTTTACTCAGCCGATCAAAAAATGTTGATTACAATGGCGCGATACAATCCCACCCTATATTTTTTCAAAGGTCCTGTGGTATTGGGTAAATGGAGTGGGGTAGATTTGCCATCGACCAAGCAATTGGAAAAATTGAAGAAGAAGGCATTGGGAGAAAAGACAGGTATAGCCAAGATGTTCTCTCGCAAGAAATAACCATGAAGGCACTACTGAAGAAGTCGGGATTTCTGTTGTCTGTGCTGCTTGGCCTCGTACTCTTTATATTTATTTTGTTTCAGGCGCTGCCCAATGCCGAGGAAATGCTAACAACCCAACGCACAGATGCCAAAACCAAACAGGCCATTGTGGCTGAGTTGGGCCTGGATAAGCCGCTGCATATTCAAGCATTGTATTATCTGAACGATTTGTCGCCCCTTTCTTGTTACGATACCACTTCTGCCAAACGAGTTCATTTGACGGGCCTTTCTATGAATACAGGTGGACTTGAGTGGTGGTTCAAGTTGCCGTATTTGCGGACTTCATTTCAATCGAAGCAACCCGTGGGCGCAATGTTGTTTCAAGCGTTTGTGGGAACCATGATTTTGGCGTTAGCGGCGATGTTGATTGCGTTGGCCATTGGAGTGCCTTTGGGTGTTTTGGCGGCGATGCAACAGGGTAGGTGGATTGATCACGGTATTGTAGGTCTGTCGGCAATAGGTATTTCGATGCCCAGCTTTTTCTCGGCGATGCTGTTTTCGTGGCTGTTTGGATTTGTTTGGCACGAATACACGCATTTGCCAATGACGGGAAGTTTGTGGGAGATTGACGAATTGGGCGAGAACCGACTTTGGATGTGGAGCAATATGATTTTGCCAGCCTTGGCTCTGGGGATTCGTCCTCTCGCTGTATTCATTCAATTAACCCGAAATACCATGGTTGAGATGCTTGCCCAAGATTTTGTACGCACGGCAAAAGCAAAAGGACTTTCTCAATGGCAAGCCACAATCAAACATGCGTTACCGAATGCACTGAATCCGTTGATCACCAGTGTTGGCGGGTGGTTTAGTAGTTTGCTCGCAGGATCCTTTTTTACAGAATACATTTTTCAATGGCGGGGTTTGGGTAAAGTAACCATTGAAGCGCTTCAACAATCCGATTTTCCAGTGGTCATGGGGGCCGTGTTATTCACAGCTTGTGTGTTTTTCATTTTGCACACCATCACTGAATGGTTGTATGTTTGGATAGATCCTCGTGTACGCTATGAATAAACTATACCTTGTTGGTTTGCCCGCTTCCGGAAAAACAACCACCGCAAAGTGGCTTTCCCAAAAAATGGAATGGACGTTTCTAGATTTGGATGAATACATCGAATCGAAAATGGGACTGTCGGTCCGTGAAATTTTCACAACATTGGGAGAGGATTCATTTCGTGAAATTGAGGCCAAATGTTTGCGTGAAACGGCGAGTCTACGCGATGTAGTAGTGGGTTGTGGGGGAGGAACTGCCGCGTTTCTTGGCAATATGGATTGGATGAAAGCCCATGGCTTAACCGTGTTTTTGAATACTTCCTTTGACATTTTGGTGCGCCGAATCGCTGAAACTGATTCACAAAGACCCCTGTTTCAAGGGTGCAACAAGCAAGAAATCATGGAAAAGCTCAGTGAAATTGCTGAAAAACGCAGTATTTACTATGGTTCAGCAAAAATTATTTGGAATAAAAGTGAGCCTACTGATTTTCTTTATCGTGCTGTAAATCAATTGGTTGCAATTTCTTAAGAGGCGTATTTTTTCAAATTGTTAATTTCTCGTGTAAAAGTTCATGAGGCTAGTGTAATTGCACTACTTGACAAACTAAATCCCTTGTTTACTTTTGGAACACTAACAAAAACTAAATTTATAATCATGAACAAATCAGATTTAATTGGAAGAATCGCTGGCGATGCTGGCATCACCAAAGCTCAAGCTGCTTCTGCATTGAACAGCTTCACCACCGCAACTGCTGAGGCCTTGAAAAAAGGTGACAAAGTAATTTTGGTTGGATTCGGTACTTTTTCAGTAAGTGAGCGTAACGCCCGCACTGGTCGTAACCCACAAACTGGTGCTGAAATCAAAATTGCAGCGAAGAAAGTGGCTAAATTCAAAGCAGGTGCTGAATTGAACGCTGGTATCTAATACTACTTTCAACAAAAAACCTTAAAAACCCCGCCTCGGCGGGGTTTTTTTATGTCCATCCAATGTTGCCTACCTTTGTAGCATGCATGCGTTCGCCCGACAAACATTTCTTGAAAACATGGCCCAAACCAGCCCCAATCCGTTGGCGCTGCACGTGGTTCGTGCCGAAGGGAATTATTTATTTGACGTAGACGGTCGGAAATATTTGGATTTGATTGCTGGGATATCCGTTTGCAATGTGGGACATCAGCATCCCAAGGTAGTGGCTGCTGTGCAAAAACAAGCCAGCGAATTCATGCATGTGATGGTTTATGGTGAAACGGTTCAAACGCCGCAGTCGACCTATGCCAAACAATTGATTCACTTGCTCCCCGCATCGCTAGACTGCTGCTACTTTGTGAATTCGGGCGCGGAGGCCATCGATGGCGCCATGAAATTGGCAAAAAGAGTAACACACAAAACCGATTTTGTTGCATTGGTGGATGCTTATCATGGCAGTACGCAAGGTCCATTGAGTTTGATGAGCAACGATTATTACAGTCAGGCCTTTAGACCCTTGTTGCCATCTGTACATTTTGTTAAACAGAACGATATCGCCGCTTTGGCAAATATTCCTTGGGATCGCGTTGCAGGTGTTATTACGGAAGTGGTTCAGGCCGAACGTGGTGATCAGTGGTCATCGGCTGAGTTTCTCCAATCGCTGCGTGCCTATTGCGATGCCCATTGCGCGCTCCTTATCTTCGATGAAATCCAAACGGGCTTCGGTAGAACCGGAAAGTTGTTTGCCTTTGAGCACGCTGGCATTGTGCCTGATGTTTTGGTTTTGGGTAAAGCCCTCGGAGGCGGAATGCCCATGGGTGCGTTTATATCGGATAGAGCCCTCATGGCGCAGTTGTCTGATCAGCCTATACTCGGACATATTACTACATTTGGCGGACATCCGGTAGTAGCCGCTGCGGGATGTGCCGCGTTAGAAGTACTACTTGAATCAACGTGGATCGATGAAGTATCAAAAAAAGAATCCATTTTTCGTGCAGGGTTGGTTCATCCATCCATAAAAGCCATTCACGGTAAAGGACTCATGTTGGCTGTTGAATTGGCCGATTTCGAAACTGTACAACTTTGCATACAAAAAATGTTGAACAAAGGACTCTTTTCAGATTGGTTCTTGTTCGCCCCCAATTGCCTGAGATTGTCCCCTCCACTCAGTATTACTGAAGCGGAAATACAGTTGGCCTGTACGCAGATTTTGGAAGTATTGGAAGAAATGTGAACATTTTTTTGGGGGTGAAACCCATTATCTTTGTTGTTAAGTTGTTGTTTTTGCGAAAATTGCAACAAATTAAAATCTACATGAAGATTCCGCAACCTAAATTGAGTGTGCTTGCAATCTTAACAGTGCTGATGCTGTTTGGAATGTCATCGTGTGAGCGCATTCACAACAATTCGGATACGCGTGAAGAAACCGCCGCTGATTTTGCGATGGTGATAACAGAACTTGGATCCATTTTAGAATTTGCCGACGAATCATCAGACCAAACCAACGGAAAAGGTGCACCGCTGTTCTTTAATTTGCAGAACTTTAGTAAAGACACCCGGATCTACATCATCGATTCTACTTTTTATGATGGCGACCCTGTAGAATTTACCATCGATTTTGGTCCCAATACACAGCCTTTGCGTCCTTCACAAAAATGCTTAGACGGTCGCTTTCGCGGTGGAAAGGTAAAGGTGGTTTTGGAATCACACTACATAGAAAACACGTCAAAATCACATGTTCTGGTAGAAAATGGCAGCGAATTTGTTTTCGGAACAGAATCAAAAGTGTTCATCGTTCACCACTTGGAAATTGATGTAGAACGGAAAATGCGTGAATTGCTATCGTTCAATATCAAACACCTTGAATTGGACGATAAGCACATGGAGTTAGAAGGTACTTTAACAGCGGAGAAAATTACTGGTATAACAACACCAGGGGTTTTTGGCGATCATTACCAATTGTTGGGCGATGGTAAGGCCGAAATCAACGACGAAGAATTTAAATGGAACATCGGTTCGCCATTGATTAAGAAGCTGGAACCGGGTTGTGGTATGATTCCAGTGAAAGGGTTGCTTAATTTGGCCATTGAAAAGACCAACCGCGACATTCTGTTGGATTTTGATCCATTCAATAACGAATCTTGCGATCGCATTCTGCGCATTACCAATGCCGGAAAAGCCACAGACATCGTGTTGGATTAATCAAAGCAATCATTGCTGTTCGCGTTGGGCGAATACCGCGGGGTCTGGGGGATTAATCAACTGCAAATTCCCATTTACCTTTTCAAACCATGCATGTTCTAGTCCGTTCGTAATCCACACGAATCTACTGTCTAATTTATTGTTATAAGTGGCCGCTTGTATCAGCGTATTGCGGGTTATTTTCACCTCTGGTGCTTTGCATTCAATCAAAATCAATGGCGATGCATTGTTTGCAATCACCACAATATCAAAGCGTTTGCGCATTCCATATGCTTGAATTTCCCTTTCAACAGCGATGACACCTTGTGGTATCGCATAGTGTTGAATTAAATGGGCGATACAGTGCTGTCGAACCCATTCTTCGGGAGTTAGGGGGATAAATTTTTTCCGAACAGGATCGAAAATGACCTTTTTTTGCTCTTGTTCTTGAATTCGAAACCCGTAATCAGGAAAATGTAATGTTTGCACTGCGGTAAAAATACAACCCATGGCCAAAATGAGCGATACCATATCGAATTATTTGGATTTGCGTCGTAAGATTCAATCCAAACAATATTCACCCGTGTATTTGCTGCACGGTGAAGAGGTATATTTCATTGATGCCATCACTGATTTGATTGAACAGAGCATCCTTCCTGAGTCTGAACGCAGTTTCAATCAAACCTTGATTTACGGAAAAGAGGTCAAAGTACACGACCTTATCTCGATGGCCCGTCGTTACCCCATGATGAGTCAGTATCAGGTGATCATTGTGAAAGATGCCCAAGACATTAAAGAGTTTGACAAATTGTTATCATATTTGGATAACCCCATGCCGTCTACGGTGTTGGTTTGCGCATTCCGTGGTAGCAAGATGGATATGCGTACCAAAGTGGGTAAACAAGCCGATCGTTTCGGTGGAGCCTACCATGCGGCCAAACTTCGCGATTATCAAATCAAAGATTGGCTTCCTGAGTATTTCAAACAGCAGGGTAAAAGCGTGGATACTTCAGCCATTCAGATGATTGTTGAGTTGCTGGGTGCTGATTTGCCCTTGATTCACAATGAATTGGATAAACTGTTCATCAACGTGAAAGACGAGTTTATCCGCACAACCCACATCGAAGCGAATATTGGTTTTAACCGCGAGTACAATGTATTTGAACTGCAAAGTGCACTCGGCGCCAAGAATTTCAACAAAGCCATTCAAATTGCCCATCATATGTCGCAACGCTCCGAAAAAGGCGAAATCTTGCGCATGGTCACCAACCTTCACAATTATTTTGGCAAAATACTCCTCACACAACAGATGTCGGGTGGAAGCAAAGGGGAATTGGCCAGTGCGTTGGGCGTGAATCCATTTTTTTTGGATGAATATTTGGGTGCAGCTAAGTTGTATTCAGCCAGTGATTTGGAGCGGGTATTTAATCAGATTAAGCTTCTGGATTTGCGATTGAAGGGCGTACATCGCGGATCTGCATCAGACGGAGAATTACTGATTGAAGCCATCGTAGGAATACTTCGTGCCCCGCAGCGGGTTTGATGCTGTTTTTTCCTTTATTTTTCTTTTATTTGTAAATAATAAATTAACCTATGAAAAAACTATACGCTTTAACCATTGCTGCTGTTGCTACTTCGTTTGCTTCAGCGCAAGTTGCTGCGACTTTGGAAGGTGCTAATCAAGGCACCCCCCAGACGTTGTCAACATCTAAAGTTTTCATCGACAAAGCCGATAACGGCGGATTCGGTGTAGCTCCTACCAAGAAAAAACCTTTGAGTGCCCGTGGCGTTGACTACAAGAGCTTCGTGAGAATAGGTTCTACCTACTACGATTTGCAAACCAACTTCGCGATGCCTCACCGTTTGGCCTTGCACTCAAACGGCGCTATTTCTGCCGCTTGGACAACCGCTAACAGCGATGCTGCTGGTTTCTCCACCCGTGGTTCGGGATACAATTTCCGCGATGCCTCGGGCAAATGGAACCCATCAGATAGTTCACGTGTTGAAAACGTGCGTACCGGTTGGGCCAACATTGGTGTATTGTCGAATGGTTCAGTATTCACCATTGGCCACGATGCAACCAACGGTGGTTTCTACATGGCGAAAAGTGCATCGGCCACTTCACGTCCTTCAACCACTACGAGCATCTTGCAAGAGCCTCCCTACAAGCCAATTTGGGCGCGTACTGCAAACAATGGGGATGTAATTCACTTGATTTGTTCCTACACAGATTCAGCTTCTCCAGGCGAAGCACGTGCGCCAAGGAGAAAAGGTATTTTTGCTCCCATGGTTTACAGTCGCTCTAAAGACGGTGGTACTACTTGGGATAAGCAACACGTCATGTTGCCTGATTACGATAGCACATTGACCAACAACGGCGGTGCGGATCAATACACCATCGATGTGAAAGGCAATACCGTTGCAATCGTGAATGCGGATTTGTTGCAAGGTGTAATCGCTTGGAAAAGTACTGACGGTGGCGATAATTGGCAGCGTATCATCGTAGATACCTTCAAATACGCTCCTTGGACGGGCAAAACAGAAATGTTGGATACCCCATACACCAACGATGGTACCGTAGATGTAATCATTGATAACAACAACAAATTGCATGTGTTCTTCGGTTTGGGTCGTGTATTGGATACTGATACCACCGATGAAAGTTATAGCTTCTATCCTGGAACCCAGGGTATGATGCATTGGTCAGAAGCTACAGACAAAACTAGCTTGATTGCTTCTGGTAATCAGTTCGACCGCGATGAAGATGGTTTCAATGGTTTGGAGCAAGCCACTTATGCGGCTTTGAGTGGAGGTAATGTGCCTTCAGGTTTGAGTACAGTGGCCCGTTTGGGAAGTACCTCTGCATTGCGTCAGCCAGCCTCTGCCATGGACGCCAACGGAAACTTGTATTGTCTGTTTAGTGTTCCCATCGAGCAAGATATTTCTGATTTGGGTGCTAACTTCCGTGATATTGGCGTAGTATATTCAACCGATGGCGGTGCTACTTGGAGCTTGCCACAAAACGTTACTCAAGTACTAGGTAGAGAAGATGACTTCGCTTCAACTTGTCGCGTAGCCAACGGTTTCTTGCACATGACTTGGCAGCAAGACGAAATCGCAGGTACCAATTTGCAGAACAACTCTGGTGCATTCGGTAACCACCCTGTGGTTTTGAACTTGATCAACTATCAAGCAATCCCGGTAACGGAAATTTTGAAGGGTAACATCGGTATGTTGTATGGTGTGAACGTTGAGAAGCCCAACACTGGTGCCGTAATGGTTGTAAACCAAAACTATCCCAACCCCTTCAGCAACGAAACCAATGTAATGGTTTACTTGACCAATCCTGGTGATATCAAAGTAGAAGTACGCAATGCCATGGGCGCTTTGGTGAAAACCCAAACCCACAGCAACTTGTACAAAGGCAACCACGAGTTGACCATCTCTGCCAACGGTTTGTCAACCGGTGTTTACACCTACACCCTCATCGCAGGTGGTAGCAGCGTAAGCAAGACCATGATGGTGAAATAATCTTTTTCATCCTAGTGATGATTTAAAAGGGGCCGACAAAACATTGTCGGCCCCTTTTCGTTTATTTTTGTAGTATGTTCAAAACCAACCATTGGTATCATTGGATTTCAGCGCTCGCTTTCTGGTCGTTCGCAGTTGTGTTTTACCTCAAAGGTGACCTCGATGTGCTGGGTTACGGCTCCAAGCCCATCGTGATATTTTTGGTGATTTGGGGCGCTTTTAGGGCATTGAATGGATACCTTCTGTTTCGTAGAAAAGACGAGCAATCATGAACCGATTGATGTGTACGATGTCTCTCCAAAGAAAAGGTCTTTTTACGGCTTTGTCCTTAATTGTAGTGGGATTGTTCTCCTGTTTGGATATGGAGCACAAAGGCAATCGCAACGATATCCCCACAAAAGGAGAGCTGGAGATTGGTATCGATATCAATGATAGCATGATGTTCAATCAATTGATTGCGCGGTTTCATGAACTGTATCCACAAGCACACATTCAACCGAAATATCTAGCGCCAATGCAACTATTGGAAGGGGTGAGAGATAAAACAATCACAGCGCTTTACATCAATTATTTGTTTGATACGTCCATGGTGAAGTCCCTGGAATCGCGGCAGATCAAAGTGCGGTCCCACATTGTTGGCAGCGCTTCAACCGCTTTTTTGGTCAATAAAAACAACCCCAATAACGGTTTGAGTGCCGATTCTTTGTATGGAATGATGGACGGAAAGATCAAAGGATGGCGGGGGATGGTCGATGCGCCTTTGGTTTGGGTATTCTTGAAAGGGGATTTGGCCTATAATTACCTGAATGATTGGTATTTGCAACGAGAAAGTACCCGTCAAAAAGCCAATGCTCAACCACCAAAATTTGTTCAGTTGAGTACGCCCACAGCAGTTTTTCAATACGTACAACAACATCAGGGTGCGATGGGATTTGTGGGCATGAATTGGATTGCCGATAGGGGAGATACCCTCGCACGCCACCTGCGAAAGTCAGTGAAAGTACTTGCCATACAAAATGATTCCACCAAAGAATATCATTTGCCCTATCAATCACAAGTCTACGCCAAACAGTATCCCTTCGTGGCGCCCGTTATGGGCTACGACTTGCAAGGATATTCTGGTTTGGCCCAAGGATTCTTGGCTTTTTGTTGCGATCAAGGCGGACAGATTCTGTTAAAAAAATGCGGACTTTCACCTGCGATTCCACCCACACGTACCATTCAGTTGTTTAATTAGTCATCTTTTGGAACAATTTTTGAAATTCGTAACACATATATAACAATTACATAGTTTTTTTGCACCAAAATGAAAAAGATATCCGTATCACTCCTGCTGAGTTCAGTGCTGTTGATGACCTCTGCTGTAGCTCAGACCCTGGCCGAGGGACAGCGTTTTTCACGCAACGAAGAATTTGAAAAAGCTGAACAGATTTATGCCAAATTGATTGCCACCAAACCCAAAGTAGGCGATAACTACTACTGGGCTGGTTTGAATTTCCTGGCAAAAGGCGATTCTTTGAGCGCGTTGAATATGTTCAACCAAGGATTGGCTATCGCACCAACCGGACCTTTAAACTTGGTCGGTAAGGGGCACATGGAATTGCGCAAACACAATGTGCAAGGTGCGGAAGCGTTTTTTGTACAAGCCTCAGTAGCCAAAAAGAAATTGCGTCCGTTGATTAATAAAGAAATTGCGCGTGCCTATCTATTGGTGGAGTTTGGTTCACCTGAACAATTAAAAACTTATGGTGCACGTGCCATCGATTATTTGAAAATCAGCAACAACGACTTCGAAGCGAAAATTTTGTTGGGCGATGCGATGATCATCAACAACCCCACAAACTCATCAGACGCCATTCAGCAGTATATCGTAGCGGGCTATGATGCCACCAGCGATCCCCGTCCTTTGATGCGTCAGGCAAAAGTGTATGCTCGTGCAAATGCGGCTACCTTGGCCTTGAGCAAATTGGATGAAGCATTGGCGTTGGACGTAAACTATGCTCCTGCATACCGTCAAAAAGCCGAAGTGTTCTCTCTGTTGAAAGAGCGTGATTCGGCTGTTATTTATTACGAGGAGTATCTCCGTCGTAACGACAACATAACTGCTCGTAAGTTCTACGTTCAGAATTTGTATTTGAGTGGTGATTTCGATCGCTGTATCAACGAAGGAAAAAAATTGTTGGATAAGAAATCCATCCCTGTGATTTATGGAACCATCGCCTATGCGATCGCTTCGAAAGAAAAAGCCAAGCGTCGTTTGGCCGATTCTGCCCAAATAGATTCGGGATTGAATTACTTTATGAAAAACTACGAAGAGTTGCACATCAAACCTTTGAATCGTGGTTTATTGCCCAGCGAGAGTTATTTCAAAGGTGTGTTGACCTATCGTTACGGATTGTCTACCACCGATACATTGTCGCGCAAACTTCGCACAGTGGAAAGTTTCAATTTGATGACCATGGCCTTGATGGATACCGCCAAAGCCGGAGTGAATACCTACCAAATGGCGCAAAAAATGTATTTCGATGGCAAAAACTATGAGCAGGCCTATGGAATCATCGAAATGAAGCGCAAAAAGCAGATGGGTAAATTGAACTCAGTTGATTTGTTCTATGCAGGTCGTTGTTTGGCCAATATCAAACGTCAGAAAGAAGCCTTGACCATTTTTAACGAACTTGTTACCCAGGACACCAACTATTTGTCCGGTTATTATTTGATTGCTACAACATGGGCGAGTTTGGATCCTACCGATTCATCAGGAAACGTAACCAAAGCATTTGACCGTTGGATGGGTAAGTTGGATTCAGCGCAGCGAGTGCGTTTTATACAAGACCGTGAAAATGCTTACCGCAACATGGCTTACTACGCCCAAAAGAAGAAGGATTATGAAAAAGCGAGCTATTACTATGGTAAGGTGATTGAATTGGTACCCGATGATCAAGCCACCATCGATGTGAAAAAGCGTTTCGATGACTACTTGGCGAAAGTAAAGGCGAAAGCCAATAAGCCAAAGCCAGCAGCAACTGCTACAGGTGCAGCAGCAACTACGCCAGCCACTGACGCTTCGGCCGCAGGAACTTCAACTACACCCGCTACCACCAATGGTGGCAATTAAGTAAGAATATTGTCCTTTTTTGGATGAATAAAGCCCCGATCTGCGATCGGGGCTTTATTTTTGAATCATACCGAGAAAAAAAACATGTGCATGAAGGTCGTTTTGGGAATCAGATTGTCAGCCATCCTGCTGTGTGTATTTGCAATCTTCGCTGGCAACAATGCTTTTGCCGTTGGTGCGGCTCCCGCATCGCCTAAACTGCCGCAACCGTATCTGCTGCAATGCAAAAACGCCGCATGGCTTTCAAACCAGCATCTGCCGGTCAATTGCGTAGACTACGCTTTCGGATTGTATCGCATCGCCTCAACCGAAGAACAACTGAAATACCTGCAAGCAAAGGCCTCCCAACTAGGCATCGCCCTGCAATACCAGCAAGAACACCCCTTGGAACGTCGAGCTTGGCTGCCCAATGACCCCTTGTTAATTGATCAAAGATACCTAGGCGTTATCCAAATGTCCAAAGCCTGGGACATGGGACGAAATGCCGTAAACCGCCTTCAAGATACCCTCGTGGTGGCCGTGCTCGACGATGGCTTGGATACCTCTCACCCCGATATCAAACCCGTTCTGTGGATGAATCGCGGAGAAACTCCCTGGAATGGCAAAGACGATGATGGCAATGGGTACACAGACGATTACCATGGCTGGAATGGCGGGGATTCTTCGGCGGAAGTCTTTAACAAAGAATCTGTTTTTTATGGTCATGGCACCAGCGTGGCGGGTGTGTTAGGAGCAGCTACCAACAATGGCGTTGGGATTGCCGGGGTGGCTTTTAATGTAAAATTACTGCCACTGCATTGTTATGCTTCCAAAGGATTGTCGAGCGATCTGGGAGTAATCCGTTCTATGCTCTATGTTTACCGACAAAAGAAGCTCTGGCTCACCACCAATAAGCAAAAAGGCATCAACGTGGTGGCGCTGAATATGTCGGTAGGACTCGACGCCACCTTTCCTATCGAAACACCCATGTGGTGCGAACTGTTCGATTCCCTCAAGAGTGTGGGGATTATGTCGGTTTCTGCCACAACCAATGCTGATAACAACGTAGAACAGGTTGGCGATATCCCGTCTTTGTGTCCCTCCGATGCCCTCATCGTTACTTCTAGTACTGGCTTGGATAAACAGTGGGTAAAATCGGGTTATGGAACAGTTTCAATTGATTTGGCGGCACCGGGCGATGAAGTATATACGATATCTCCCTTGCAAGATGCGCCGAGCAATCCGTATCGCAAGGAATCGGGGACGTCGTTTGCTGCCCCCATGGTTACAGGTACCATCGCATGGTTGAATTCTGTGGTTTGTAAAACCTATTTGCAATTGATGCAACAGAATCCCGACAGTGCGTTGAAACTAATGCGCGGATGGATTCTCAGTTCGGTGGAAAAGAACAGTTCTTTGACCGCCAAAACAGTGACGGGAGGCGTATTGCAAACCCATGGCGCATGGACAAAAATGGATGCGTGGTGCATGGCCAATGAGCCCACCTATGCCGACGATAATATCCAATGGGCACGTCCGATTTTGCTACCCAATCCAGCTTCGGGCGAAGGTTGCGTTTTCATGGGCCCGGAGCAGTTATCTTTGGTATTGACACTCCTAGACAATATGGGAAGGGTGGTTTACACGGGTCAGGCGATGACAAACGAGCGCGTGCAATTCAGCGAGAAACTCACTGCGGGGGTATATCACTGGCGCGTAAAATCGGTTCGGGGTGATTTTCAGCTGAGCTGGGTGATTCAATAATCCTTGGTTAATCGATGAGCTATTAGGACTTAGCTCACCGGCTTAAACGCTTCAAAGGCATTCAGGCAATTCTTACAATAGTGCATGCTCCTACAAAGGGTAGGTCCGAAAGGGGTCTGCATCTCTGTGTTGCGCGAATTGCAATAAGGACAAGGGGTGTCGCTCAGCACATCGAGCTCAATGTAGCCATCGTGTTTGGGTGGGGGCGCCAGTCCGTGTTGTTTCAGGGCGATGAGTCCTTTCTCTGAAATCATGTTGGTGTTCCACTGCTTATTGAACGTGGTTTTCACCTCGATGTGGGTGTATCCCGATTCAGCGAGTTTGTCGTGCACCATCTGCTCCATGATGCGCAGGGCCGGACAGCCACTGAAGGTGGGTGTTAGTTCGATGATGGCATGGCCGGGTTGGGGCGATGCGATCTCCGTGACGATGCCCAGATCCACAATGGAAATGGTGGGTATTTCTGGATCCATGACGGTTTCCAGGAGTGCTTTGATGGATTCGGGCATCGTAAGGATATGGTTTGTTAAAAGGGTAGTGGTTTGGTGGGATTACCAATCGGCACCTGGATCGATGCTAAATACTTCGGTCATTTCATCTAACAATGGCTGCAAATGGGGCGTATGGATTCCGTGGCGCCCGCCGAAAGCCGCTTCTGTATTTTCCACCTTGGGCACGATATACCCAAAAGATTCCAACAAAGGCACTACTTTATCCAACCAGCGCTGTTGTAATTCGGCTTCTCCACCGAAAATGCCGGCCTCGATCAATTCCGCTTCGAAATTGCCAGGTTCAAACATGCCCAAAGCCAATCCAAACGTTTCATTGATGGCATTTTGCATCCGTGTGAAACTCTCTTCGCCACCCGCTGCCAACTTCTTCATGAAAATATCGGCGTGCATCGTGTGATACTTGATTTCGCCCTTGAATTTTCTGGCTACCATCGAAAGTGGCTCAAAAACGCTATTGGCCAACATCTCAAATCGAATCGCCTCGGCGTGATCAAAAAAGAAATGACGAACCATCGAAAAATCATACTCCCCAATCGGTAGTTCTACCAACTGCGAGCAATGAAACTGGGGTGCGTTGCGCGTAAATGCCACCGTATCAGGATCGCTCTCGCCCAATTCGTGCAACAATTCAAACAAGGCCAACGACTGACCAATTTTGTCCTGTGCCATGCTGCTGAAAGCGATATCCTCTTCCAACATCGGACCCAAGCCGGTCCATTCGCTATTGCGATGTCCAATGATCAATAAATCATCGGCCATTTTATAAAGAAGCTCTTTCAAGCCCTCAACGTGTTTTTCTGTGAATTCCATAATGTAATGGTTTACTGTTTGTTAGCGTGTCAATAATTAAACTTTGCTCGTCCTGGCTTTGAACGCATTGATGCGGTCCATCACCTTGTAGCTGTTGGGGTCGCGATACAATTTGTCCTCCGTGGTCTCAAAAATATCCGCATCCACATACTCGGTAACGAATACGTTGGAAGTGGCAACAACCCATAGGTTCACGGCTGCACCGCGACGGCAATATTGCTCTTTGGCAAAAAGCATCGCCATTTCTGCGTTGGGTGCATGCACGTTGCCCACGTGTTGGTGGTGTGTGCCGCGCTTCACTTGCTGAAACACCTCATAAGTCTCAAAATGCTCATGCACGTTGAGTTCCCCAATTTTTGATTCGTCATCCAGTGCAGCGCGCTCGATGCGAGGGTCTAAAGATTTTACAATCATGATCGTCTCGTTGTTTCGGTTACCAATTATGCCAAAGGTGTTGCGTATACCGCGTCTTTGTTCATCAACGCTTTGCGTACCCAACGACCGTTTTCCTCAGCCATTCTGCGAACCGCCAAGCGCTCTTTGTTGCAAGGTCCGTTGCCGTTGATGACCTGTTTGAAGGTTTCCCAGTTGGGTTCGGTGTATTCCCACTGTCCGGTTTCTTCGTTTTTGCGCAAGTTGGTATCGGGGAGGGTTAATCCCAAATCCCAAATCTTGGGGACGTACATGTTCAAGAAGGTCTGACGCATAGAATCGTTTGATCCCATTTTTACTTTCCAACGCATCAAGATTTCAGAGTGTTGTGAAGCTTTGTCTGGCGGACCAAAGAAGTGCATGATGGGTTCCCACCAGCGGTTCAAGGCTTCTTGCACCATCGCACGTTGCACCGGTGTGCCTGTTGCCAAGAAAACCACGTTATCGTGTCCGTATTTCAAATGGAACGATTCCTCAGCACAGATGCGGTCCAAAGCCCTGCAATAAGGACCGTAAGATCCTTTGCTGTTGGCCAACTGATTCACGATAGCCCCTGCATCGATCAACCAAGCAATCACAGCGCTATCGGCCCAAGTGGGAGCGGGGTAGTTGAATACGTTTGAATATTTGCTCTTGCCGTTGATCAGGTCGTTGGTCATGTCTTCCCGACTTTTACCCAAGGTTTCAGCGGCGCTATACAGCAATTGTGCGTGGCCCACTTCGTCTTGAACTTTGGCCATCAATGCCAATTTACGACGGAAACCAGGTGCGCGGGTAATCCACGTGCCTTCTGGCAATGAGCCGATGATTTCAGAGTGAGCGTGTTGCTCAATCATTCTCACCAACTGCTTGCGATACTCTTTGGGCATCCAATCTTTCGGTTCGATTTTGTCACCCGCAGCGATGCGTGCTTCGAACTCTGCCAATTTGATTGGATCTTCGTCGGCCAAAATGCTGTTCACTTTGTTGCCGTCATTTTCGATGTAAGCGTTTCCGTACATATGAATGTGTTTAGTTTTTTTGTAGTCCTGAAAGAATGAAATGGGTCAATTTTTCTGCAATTTCTTTGGGTTGCATTTCCCCTTGTGGGCGATACCATTCACCGACCCAGTTGAGCGATGCGAGGATGGTGAGGGTGGCAAATTTGGGGTCAACGTCTTTGAATTCACCTTCTTCAAATCCAAGTATCACGATATCGCGAAATTCTTTTTCGTACAAGTCACGACGTTCTATGAATTGCGTGCGTTTGTCGTCTGATAAATGTCGCCATTCGTGCACAAACAGGTGCGATGCGTTGAGGTCTTGGGTGAGGGCTTTGATGTGGCTGTGGATGGCCATCGACAATTTCTCTGCGGCGTTGAAGTATATGTCGTTCACTTCTTTGATGCCGATTTCCAAGGTTTCTGCCAAGCCGAAGCAGGTATCGATCAGAATTTCCTCTTTGCCTTTGATATGGTTATAGAGGCTGGCCGCTTCCATGTTCACCGAGCTGGCGATGTCGCGCATGGAGGTATTGAGATACCCTTTTTTGCGCATCAATCCCAAAGCGGTTCCCATGATCTCTTGTCGGCGTGTCATTTCAATCGTTTAACAAAACTAACTAACACTCGTTAGTTTTCCAAATGTTTTGTAAAATTGTGTTAGTGTGGGGCTTTTTGCGATTTGAACTATTTGTGGTTAGTTTCGTATATCATTGTGATTTATCAATAAATCTCAAACTTAATCGGTGACAAAAAACGACAATAATATATAGTTCGAAATGATAATTGAAATAGACGAAAATATCTTACTTGAATTAATTCATCAAAAACACGCACAACCAATTTTTGATTTAGTGGATAAAAACAGATTGTATTTAAGGGAGTGGCTATCGTTTGTAGATCGAATGCAAACCTTGGGATTTGCTGAAAATTTTGTAAACAGCACAATACAAAGGAATAGTGATGGAATCGAATTTGCGTTTGTAATTGTTGAGAACGACAAAGTAATTGGACGTATTGGTGTATATGAAATTAACGGTCCAAATAAAATCGGAGAAATAGGATATTGGTTAGCAGAAAACGAACAAGGAAAAGGTACTATAACTAAATCTTGTAAAGTACTTATTGACTTTTGCTTTTCTTACTTACAGTTAAACAGAATTGAAATAAAATGCGGATCGAGAAACTTTAAAAGCAAAAAGATACCTGAAAAACTGAACTTTACGTGGGAAGGTGTTATTAGAGATGGTGAATTACTTCATGGCCAATTTATTGACTTGAATTTATACTCACTTTTAAAATCAGATGTTAAATAAAAAGCGGGGAAAAACAACGCATTGATAGCGTGGGTATTGCGCTAGCGATCGTGTGAGTAATCCTAAAATCGCAAAGACCAATACAGTTGGATTTCGTATTTGACATAAGATTCAAGTTTTTTATTTTGATAGTATCATTTGATACTATATTGTGTAGAACTTCCCAATCGTCAATCAAACAAACCTCAGCGCCTTCGCCACATCCTCTGGCGTGTCAATGGCAGGGGAGGCCCAAGAGGTTTCTTTTACGCCGATGCCCATACCGTTCTCCAACCACCGCAATTGCTCCAACATCTCCGTTTTTTCCAATGCACTGGGCGATAATTTAGCCACCGTGCGCAATGCCTCGGCCCTGAATGCATACATCCCAATGTGACGATAATACTG
>Ga0255103_1000092_pt1 | contig 25156 bp, 26 predicted proteins | sample Law_Cont_RepB_0h_FD_188450 | JGI IMG/M metagenome (GOLD analysis project Ga0255103, IMG submission 188450) | Freshwater microbial communities from St. Lawrence River, New York, United States - Law_Cont_RepB_0h | ecosystem: Environmental > Aquatic > Freshwater > River | place: USA: New York...
AATTAAAGCAATATATAGGATTTTTTTAGATTTTTCAACATGTTACAAAAAATTATACTAGGATTGATTGATTTTAACACTGATTCTCGAGGTTTTTAATCCCTAAAAAATTAAGGCTTATAACAACGAATCAGAATTAAATTTTGAGCTCAAAATAGGCATAAAAAAATTGCCCTTTTTATCTTGTCGACTTAATATCTCCAGACCGTTATTTAAGTCTAGCCAAGTAATTACACCTTATTTTTGAATTAAATAGGCTTGAGTCTAGTCTATTTGTCACACTCTCATGCTAAGATTTTGTCCATATGAAGCACTTAACAAGCTGTTTTTTAAAAAGATTTTAACATTTGAATTTTCCTCGTTTTTTTCTTACCTTTTCTTTATTAGGAGCCCTTATTCCAGCTCACGCGCTTGAATCAATATGGTATTCAGACAAGGATTTAAAAGAAGGAAATATTCAACTTATCCCAGATGGTTATATCGATTCATCAGGAGGTGACCCATGCAGTCAGAAGGCTTATGACAAACCTTTATCTTTGGTTGAAGTCACCGAAGCGGCACTTTGTCATAACCCTCAAACAAGAGAAGTTTATGCAAACGCTAAAGTTCAAGCAGCACAAGTTGGCGTAGCGCGATCACTCTTCTTTCCATCAGTGACAGATACATTATCCGCAACAGAAAATAAAAATAGGACAACGAACTATTCAAATGCTACAAACAGAATTGTTGCATCTTATCTTTTGTATGATTTCGGCAGTCGCGATGCTAATTTTGAAAATGCTAATCAGCTTTTAAAAGCAGCAAGCGCTACTCAAAATGCAATAGTCCAAACTGTTCTATTAGCTTCAGTGAATGCGTTTTATCAAGTCCATGCAAGTCGAGCAATTCTCAATGCCTCGATTGAGACTGAGCGCCTTTCCCAAGAAAGTTTTAAATCAGCCGAGGCTAAGTATATTGCAGGTGTTGCCACCCCTGCAGATAAGCTTCAAGCGCAAACCTCATTTGCTAATGCCACACTGACTAAACTTAGAAACGAAGGCACATTGAAAGTGGCTTATGGAAATCTTGCTAATGTCATGGGAGCGCCTGCAAATATTAATTTTCAAATTGCTGACAGCAAGCTTGATGATATTCCTGAATTAATAGATCAAGATATTGATGCTTTAATTGAGCAGGCAAGACTTCAAAGGCCTGACTTAATGGCTAGTGAAGCACAACTAAAAGCTTCATTAGCTAAAATTGAGTCCGTCAAAGCAGATGCTAAACCTAAAGTTAGGATTGACGCTTCCAATCAATATGATGAAAATTTATTAGGACAAACCTCTCAAAATACTTCGCAACTCGGCATTTTTTTAAGTATTCCTCTTTTTGAAGGATATAAACCTACTTATCTTATTCGTTCAGCTGAAGCCACTGCAGAACTGAATGCTTCAAAAAGAGACCAGCTAAAACTTCAGGTATCCCTTGATGTTTGGACGGCTTATCAAAATTTAAAGACAGCAAATGAATCGATTACTGCGTCTAATGTCTTACTTTTGAGCGCTGAAGAATCTTCGCGCGTAGCATTAGGACGTTACAAAGAAGGCGTTGGAAATATCATTGATACGCTCAATGCACAAAGCGCTTTAGCCAATGCAAAACAACAAAAAATACAATCGGTTTTAAATTGGAATATTGCAAGAACAACTCTTGCTCAATCGATAGGCGTCCTTGATAATGCAATGATTCAAAAATTGCCCGAAAAGAAAAGACAATAAAACATATGAAAAAATTAGCCACCCATTTAATTAATATTGCTTTAATTTTAGCTTTTCTATTTGGTGCTTATTATGTGTATCAACTCTCGAATAAAAAGAAACCTGAAGATTTATATCGACTCCAGCCAGTCACGATGGGCGATATTGAACAAAATGTGACAGCCAATGGTACGATCAATCCTGTGTCACTTGTGAATGTGGGTACCCAAGTTTCAGGTCGTGTTAAAAAAATCTACGCAGACTATAACGATCAGGTAAAAAAAGGCCAAATCCTTTTAGAGCTTGAAGATGAATTATTTAAAGCACAAATTGCACAATCTCAAGGTAATGTAAAAAATAATGAAGCTTCACTCGAATTAGCCAAAGCGAATGAAGCAAGAATGCGAAACTTATTACAACAAGAATATGTATCTAAACAAGAGCTCGATCAAGCGATTCAAGCTCTAAAATCTGCCGAAGCACAATTAAGTACGACCAAAGCACAACTCAAACGTGATCAAACGAATTATGGTTATTCAATTATTAAGTCACCTGTTGCAGGTGTTGTTGTGGACCGTGTGGTGGATGTCGGTCAAACGGTGGCAGCAAGCTTACAAACGCCGACTTTATTTAAAATTGCGCAAGACTTATCCAAGATGCAAATCGATACAAGTTATGCAGAAGCAGATATTGGCCGTATTCGAGTCGGCCAAACAGCTAAATTTAATGTAGATGCATTTCCTAATCAAAATTTTGAAGGTATGGTTAAACAAATTAGACTCAATCCAACAAATACAGCGAATGTTGTGACTTATGACGTCGTGATTTCAGTGGACAATCCAGATCAACTTTTATTACCAGGCATGACAGCGTACGTGAATATTAATTTTGCAAAACATGACAATGTTTTATTGGTACCTAACGCGGCTTTACGTTATCGACCTAAAAATGAAGAAATGAAATTAGCCATGAAGAAAGATAAAAAATCAGATGACAATAAAGCTAAAACAAAGAACGACGGTTTAGGTTCTGGCAAAGTTTATGTCTTAAGAAATAACAAGCCTGAAATGATTAGGGTTAAAACAAGCATTACGAATGGCAAATATACTGAGATAGTGACTTCAGATATTAAGCCTAATGAATTTGTGATTACGGCTGACATGTCAACAGATCAAAAACCGGGCGGTTCAAATGCACAAGGCCCTAGTCGTCCGCCACGAGTCTTTTAATCTATGACAAAAAAAGTCATTGAGATTCAGGGTCTTTATAAAGATTACGATACTGCTGCAGGCGTTTTTCCTGTTCTCAAAGATGTGAATCTTGCGATTGATGATGGCGAATATGTTGCAATCATGGGCCCTTCAGGCTCAGGTAAATCAACTTTCATGAACATCTTAGGTTGCCTAGATCGGCCTACCAAAGGGGAATACATGCTCGATGGACATTCTGTTAAATCTTTAAGTAGTAATGAGCTAGCAAAACTTCGTAACAAAACCATTGGGTTTGTTTTTCAGGGATTTAATTTACTTGCGCGATCAACATTAGTTGAAAATGTATCATTGCCATTAGTTTATGCTGAAGATCAAAAAGAATTAAGAACAAAGATAGCTAAAAATATTTTAGAAAGAATGGGGCTAGGCAATTATTTTGATTCCAAGCCGAGTCAAATTTCAGGGGGACAGCAGCAGCGAGTCGCTATTGCAAGAGCTCTTGTTAATCAACCGCGCATTATTTTGGCTGATGAACCTACAGGTAATTTAGACAGTAAAACGAGCGATGAAATTATGAAAATATTTGATGAGCTTAATCAAATTGGAAACACCATTATTATTGTTACTCATGAAAACGATATTGCTGATCACGCGAGCCGACAAGTGCGTTTCTTAGATGGAAAAATTGTAGAAGATCACCGCAATAAAAAAGAAAAGGTAGAGGCTTAAATGTTTTTTCCCATGTTGAGCGAAGCTTGGCATGCCATGGGTGCAAATCGTCTTCGCACATTCTTAACTATGTTAGGTATGGTGATTGGTGTAGGCGCTGTGGTATTGATGATGGCCATCGGGGAAGGCGCTCAACAATCTATTAAACGTTCTATTGATTCGATGGGTAGTAATCTATTCGTGATTTTGTCGGGCTCTTCAAGCGCCTCAGGCTCGAGAAGTGGGTCAGGCAATTCTTCAGCGCTCAATATAAATGATGCAAATGCTGTTGGGGACTTGGAAGATATTGCAGCCATTGCTCCGATAAGTACCGGCAATGCACAAATCATTTTTTCAGGGAACAATTGGAATACATCGATTATTGGCACTTCCCCTACCTACTTTTCTATTCGCGGATGGAATGTCGATAGCGGAGAATTATTTTCAGATGCTGATATTCGCTCTGCAAATCGTGTGGCACTCATTGGAAAAACAGTTGCTGAAAATTTATTTGGTGATGATATAGATCCTATTGGTAAAACGATTCGTATTAAAAAAAGCCCATTTATGATTTTGGGTGTATTAGAAAGTAAAGGACAAAGCTTCGATGGCCGAGATCAGGACGATACTATTATTGTCCCCATCACAACAGCGCAGAGAAAATTATTTGGTAATCAAATTCCAGGAAGTGTTCGTATGATCATGGCGCAGGCCAAATCAGAAAAATATATGGGGGTTGCTGAAGATGCGATTAACGATTTGATTCGTCAGCGACATAATATCCGTGAAAATGCAGAAAGTGATTTTTCAGTGAGAAATTTAACGGCTATGGCCAAAACTGCAAGTGAAACTGCAAAAACGATGTCGATGTTATTGGGAGCCATTGCTTCTATCTCGCTTCTTGTAGGTGGCATCGGTATTATGAATATCATGTTGGTGTCGGTCACTGAGCGCACACGTGAAATTGGTATTCGTATGGCGATAGGCGCGCGTGAAAAAGATATTCTGCTTCAGTTTCTTTTAGAGGCGTGTGTGATTTCTATTGTAGGTTGCGTGATTGGAATTGCGCTTGGATTGGGCGGTGCACTTATTGTAAAAAAAATGGTGGGCGCTGAAATTTTAATTTCAATGCGATCCATCGTATTAGCTTTTTCAGTGGCCGCGAGTGTGGGCGTCTTCTTTGGTTATTATCCAGCAACTAAGGCCGCCAAGCTTCATCCAATTGAAGCTTTAAGATATCAATAAATTTATTTAAACGTCATGCGCTTTAAAGTGCCATCTTTATTCACAAATGTATGTTTAAGAACACCAAGCACGTGAAGGGCAAAAAGAGCGAGTAGTAATATACCAATATTTTCATGTATCACTTTAAAGAAGTCTCTCACACTTTCATTGCCAAAGCCTTCTGCTAAAGGGATACCAAACCATTTAATGCCGTATTTACTAGAGAGTGCCATTACTACACCCGATACAGGCAATAACACCATAATGAGATATAAAGCATGGTGGGTAGCATTCGCTAATTTCTTTTCCCAAGCTTTCATGGTTTTAATAAGCGCTGGTGCTGGATGTGTAATTCTCCAAAAAATTCTAAATACAATAAGAGCTAAGATCGTAATACCAATTGATTTATGTAAATTAAAGTAAAAAGAACGCGGTGAAGTTTCTTCAGATAATTGCCATGTATAAATGCCTAAATCAAATAAATCAAAACTCATAGCTTTAGGAGCTTCTTTCGGTAAGCCCTCCATATACCAGCCTAATAAAAACATAAAGATAATGCCAAAACCAATGAGCCAATGAAGGACGATCGCGGTCTTTGTATATTTTGTGGATGCTGCTGCCATAATAAATTCCTTAATATTAGTAAACTATAAGTTCTATTCTAACTTAATGAGATATTTTAATGCTAACCATGATTGATAACAATATGTGACATAGATCAATATAAAAAAAGCAGCCTTGATGGCTGCTTTTTTAAATGCTCATAAATCTTATTTACGTTTTTTTGTGTTTGTTACATTATCAAGCGCAAAGATCGTGACCGGATTCTGCATTAAAATAATAAGGCCGCCTGTAATCGCTGTGTACTGAAGTGCTTGTTGAAGCGGAATGAGGAACACCGGAGAGGGCAGTAATGTAGCGGTATAAAAATAAGACAATGCATTGATAAATGTATAAATCGTTAATATAAGTGCAAACAGTCTTGTCTTAAAACCCACAAAAAGAGCAAAGCCACCCAAAAGTTGCACAATGACGGAGATCGGAGCAAAAATACCTGGAAGACCATGACTCATCAATCCATTTTGGTAGGCAATATAACCATCAGGTGTGTTCATAATGCCGTTAAGTGATATAAGAATGGATACAAGAAAAATTTGTGCAATAAATACACGTCCAATAGCAGGTAAAAATTTATTCATATAATCCTTAAAATTAGATATAAAGAAAACACATCATGCCTCTAACAGCATTAAGATGCAAGCATTTCACTTATGAAAAATAATCTGAAAGTTGAGATCGTACAGTGGATAGATAGCCATGTACAACTCAAGAATATTCGCGAGAAAGTATTTATTCAAGAACAAAAAGTGACGCCTGAATTAGAGTGGGATGGCATGGATGAAAAGGCAATACACTTTTTAGTTTTTAAAGATGAGGAAGCTATTGGGTGTGCGAGGGCTATTGTAATTAAAAGTCAAATGCAATTAGGACGCATGGCAGTATTAAAAAAATATCGAGGTCAAGGTGTTGGGAGCACTTTAATAGAAAATGCGATTGTGACTGCAAAACTTAAACAACTCTCTAGTATTCATATCAGTGCTCAATGTAACGCCATCAATTTTTATGTGAAGTTTGGATTTGAAGTTACGGGCGACACATATTTGGATGCTGAAATACTGCACCGCGATATGACATTAGAGTTTTAAAAGTATTTTCCTGATGATGGCAGGAATGGCTGCACCCTCAAGAGTATTTATTGAGAGCCACGTGTGAGGAGATTTAGCGCGCTGTGATTTAGCTTCCAATATACTGTAAGTAATATCGAGCTTGTAATGCGTGAATGTCGTTGAAGCTTTAAGATCCTTTTCTATCAAGCTCGTTTCTAATCCGAAATGTTTTTTAATCCAAGCTTTAGATGTCGCAGCTTGATCTTCATACTGAGGTAGCGACCATAGCCCACCCCATATACCTCCCTGAGGTCTCTTAATAAGTAAAACTTCGTCATGATGTTTAACAATGACCATGTGTGTTGTTTCATTTGGAATTTTTTTATGAGGTCGAGAAGCTGGTACCAGATGCACTTTATTCTTCTGAAATGCAAGGCATGTTTTTTTTAATGGGCAAGTTTCACACAAAGTTTTTTTGCTGCATACGGTAGCGCCTAAATCCATCAGTGCTTGCGTATAAGTTGCAATGTTTTTATCTGGAAGAAGCGACTCAGCATAACCCCATAATTTTTTTTCTGTTTTAGGTAATCCTGTCCATTCTCTAACTAAAAAATAGCGGCTCAAGACACGTTTTACATTACCATCGAGAATTGCTTTTTTTTGATTGAACGAAAATGCTGAAATGGCACCTGCGGTAGAGCGTCCAATGCCAGGTATTTTCATCATCATATCGAATTGAGAAGGAAAGACACCTTCCATCTCTTCCATAATCATTTGAGCACCTTCGTGTAAAAAACGCGCACGGCGGTAATATCCTAAACCACTCCATAATTGCATGACTTCTTCTTCATCGGCATCTGCCAATGCCTTAATGGTCGGGAATTTTTTCATGAATCGATGATAATAATCAATGACAATTGCAACTTGAGTTTGTTGCAACATGATTTCTGATACCCAAACATTGTAAGGGTCTTTTGATTGCTGCCAGGGTAAATGGTGCCGACCTGACTTGGCATGCCAAGCAATTAAGAGGTCAGCAAATGATTTCATGAAACGAGTTGATGGAGCCAGTGGCTGAAACTATGCAGTCCTTCTAGCCCTAAAAGATAGAGACCTATAAAAAATGCAGCAAAATAAAGAATGGTAAAAAGAATCCAAAAGAATGCAATCAAAATAAAAAATCCATCTTTATGGAGTTGACCTAATGCACAAAATAAAATGGCAAGGCCTGGGAAGAAATTATTTAATGGGAGTATGCCAAAAGGAACTGCCATGAGGACACCTGAGAGAATGAGAATAGAAGCTTCAATTTTGACACCTAAAGAACCTCGAATTAACAAAGCTAAACGTGGCCTAGTAAATTTTTCAGTCCACTGAATAATTTTAATGGCAGCATTTGTAATGCGTCGCCAATTATCAGCACTTAAAACAATCCCGTTTATTTTCTGAGGCAAATGCGGGACGGTATACCCTTTTAAAATTTGCCAGCCAAATGCTGCGAAAGTAACCCCTCCTAATACACTGATAGGACCCACTGGAAATGGCTGCATAAACGGGAGTGCTAATAAAAAACTAATGAGTGAAAATCCAAAATGATTGAGTGCTGACAAACCTTCTTCGATGGTGACAGGTTGACGTGCCGCTTTTTTAGCTATGCCATGGATTTTTTGAATAAGTGCTCGATGGTTAGACATGATCATCCACTAAAATAAATAAAAACAAGAATGCCTAAGATGATGCGATACCAGGCAAAAGAAATAAAGGTATGTGTTGCTACAAAACGAATAAAAAGTTTAATGACAGCATAAGCGCTTAGAAATGCAGTGACAAAACCTATCGCAAAAATAGGTAAATCTTGCATGGTTAAATCTTGGAAATTTTTGAGTAAATCAAAAAGGGATGCTGCCGTAATGATGGGGATCGCAAGATAAAAAGAAAATTCAGTGGCTGTTTGACGATTTAATCCTGTGAGCATGCCACCCATGATTGTTGCAGCTGCTCTGGAAACCCCAGGAATTAATGATAAACATTGCGCACAACCAATTTTAAATGCCTGCATCCTGTTGATATCGTTTGTACTTTTTGTATTTACTTTTAATGGACGTTTTTCAATGGCTATCATCACAATGCCACCTAAGATGAGCGCGAGTGAGACATAAAGCGGTGAAAATAAATAAGCTTTAATCGGTTTATGAAATAAAAGACCTAAGATTGCTGCAGGCAAAAATGCAATGAAGAGACGTAAGACAAAGTCTTGAGAAGTTTTATCATGAAGGGCCCCACTTGCGACTTTAAAAAGTATTCTGCGATACTCAACCACAATTGCAAGAATGGCACCTAATTGAATGAAGATTTCAAAAACATTGGCGGAAGTTTGTTTAAAATTTAAAAGCTCACCCGCAATAATCAAATGCCCTGTAGAGCTCACAGGTAAAAATTCAGTAGCTCCTTCAATAAGCCCTAGAATCAAACTTGAAAAATAAAGTGAGAGATCCATTTAAGTTTTTTGGTAGATCTCAACGCCCTTTTTAATAAACTCAATTGATTTTTCTTCCATACCTTTTTTCAATGCTTCATCTTCTTTCATGCCTTTAGATGCAGCATAGTCTCTGACGTCTTGTGTGATTTTCATGGAACAGAAATGCGGACCACACATGGAGCAAAAGTGTGCTTGTTTAGCGCCTTCTTGCGGCAAGGTTTCATCGTGAAATTCTTTTGCTTTTTCTGGATCTAAACCTAAATTAAATTGATCATCCCAACGGAACTCGAAACGTGCTTTCGATAAAGCATTGTCACGGATTTGTGCGCCTGGATGACCTTTAGCAAGATCGGCCGCATGCGCTGCAATTTTATAAGTGATGATGCCTACTCTTACATCTTCTTTATCAGGCAAACCTAGGTGCTCTTTCGGTGTGACGTAACATAACATTGCACACCCATACCAACCAATCATCGCGGCACCAATACCAGATGTGATGTGATCGTAACCTGGAGCAATGTCGGTGGTCAGTGGACCTAATGTATAAAAAGGAGCTTCACCGCAATGTTCAAGCTGAAGATCCATATTTTCTTTAATGAGGTGCATCGGCACATGACCTGGGCCTTCGATCATGACTTGCACATCATGTTTCCATGCAATTTGTGTGAGCTCACCTAAAGTTTTAAGTTCTGCAAACTGAGCTTCATCATTCGCGTCATAAATGGAGCCAGGTCTTAGGCCGTCACCTAAACTAAAGCTGACATCATAAGCTTTCATGATTTCGCAAATGTCTTCGAAGTGTGTGTAGAGGAAGGATTCTTCGTGATGAGCTAAACACCATTTAGCCATAATTGACCCACCGCGACTGACAATACCAGTCATACGTTTTGCCGTCATCGGTATATAACTCAATCTCACCCCTGCATGAATCGTAAAATAATCGACACCTTGTTCTGCTTGTTCGATGAGCGTGTCTTTAAAAATTTCCCAAGTAAGATCTTCAGCTTTACCATCCACTTTTTCGAGTGCTTGATAAATAGGTACTGTTCCAATTGGTACAGGACTATTACGAATAATCCACTCGCGTGTTTCATGAATGTTTTTTCCCGTTGATAAATCCATCACAGTATCCGCACCCCAACGGGTACCCCACACCATTTTTTCAACTTCTTCACTGATACTAGAACCTAGTGCCGAATTACCTATGTTGGCATTAATTTTCACTAAAAAGTTACGACCAATAATCATGGGCTCTGTTTCAGGATGATTAATGTTGGCAGGAATGATGGCTCGACCGCGAGCTACTTCATCCCTTACAAATTCAGGTGTGATAAGTTTAGGAATAGCAGCGCCAAAATCATGACCTGGATGTTGTGTTTGTAACAAAGCAGACATTTCTTCACGCCTTTGATTTTCTCTAATGGCAATGTATTCCATTTCGGGCGTGACAATCCCTTGTCTAGCGTAATGCATTTGCGACACATTTTTACCTTTTTTTGCACGTCGTGGCTGTCTTAATAAATTGAAACGCATTTTGGCAAGATCAGGATTTGTTTTGCGTTCATGTCCAAAGATAGATGTAGGACCGTCTAAAAATTCGGTGTCATTTCTTTCATTGATCCACTGGGACCGCAATGAGGGAAGTCCGTTACGAATATCAATTTGATAATCAGGATCGGTATAAGGGCCTGAAGTGTCATAGACCATGACTGGCGGATTTTTTTCAGCACCAAAAGATGAAGGTGTATCGGATAAAGATATTTCTCTAAAAGGAACTTTTAAATCAGGACGCGAACCCGTGATATAGACTTTTTTAGATTTTGCAAAAGATTTGAGCGCTTCAGGATCGAGAGACGCTGTTTCATTTAAAAATTGATCAATATTTTTTTTTAATTCTTTATCGGTGGCGTTCATGAATTACTCCTTAAATTTTTTGTCATACCGTAAGGAGTCTTTTAGAGGACTGCATTCCCTACGGCGGTATTACCCGCATCAGGTTCAAAGGGTTTTTCTCACCACCTTATAAAGGTGGACCCCTAGCACCTCATAAAATTACGCGAAACCCCCATGAAATGCAAGTTAGATTTATATTTAATCTATATCAAAATGATGAACTTTTCTTTGGTTATAATGGGCACATGACAATGAACCCTATTGAACAGCATCGTTTTAATATGATTGAGCAGCAAATTCGCACTTGGGAAGTTTTAGATCCCGAAGTGCTTAATCTACTTCATCAAGTGCCGCGTGAAAAATTTGTACCGACGGAATATCAGGGAGTAGCTTTCGCGGATACTGAAATTCCTTTGTATGATGATGTGTGCATGTTGTCGCCTAAATTAGAAGCAAGACTCATTCAATCTTTGTCACTTCAAAAAAAAGACCATGTCTTGGTGGTGGGTTCTGGAAGTGGTTATCTCACAGCGCTCACGGCAAGTTTAGTTAAAAACGTAGTATCAGTGGACATCAATCCTTATTTCACAAAACTTGCTAAACAAAACTGTCAAAAAATAAAACTTAACAATATTACATTTGTGACAGGTGATGGTTCATTGGGCTGGCTAAAAAATCAACCCTATGATGCTATTTTATTTGCGGGTTCTTTACCTCTTCTGCCAGAAAGTATTCGAAATCAATTGAATGTGAATGGCAGACTCTTAGCCATTTTGGGCGAAGCACCCTCGATGCAAGCGACCTTAATTACAAGATCGAGCAATCAAGATTTTGAAGAAGAAGTTTTATTTGAAACAGTTGTGCCTTCTTTATACATTAAACATGAAAATACATTTGTGTTTTAATTTCAAATGATTAATGATCAACTTTTAAGTCAGGTTGTGGTGATTGATATCCAAGACAAGCTTGTGGATATCATGCCCAAAAGTGAAATTAAAAAAGTCATTGATGCATCAAGCGTTCTCATTCAAGCAGCAAAAATTTTAGAAGTGCCTTGTTTTTATACGGAGCAATATCCGAAAGGCTTGGGATCAACAGTCAAAAAATTAAAAACATTACTACTCAATCCTGCCATTGAAAAAAAAGCATTCTCATGCCTTGATGAATCTAAATTTAAAAGTGCCTTGGTGAAATCAAGACCACAAATTATTTTATGTGGGTTAGAAACACATATTTGTATTTTACAAACAGCATTAGCTTTAAAAGCAGCAGGCAAAGAAGTGTTTGTGCTAGAAGATGCAACACTTTCAAGATCGAGCCTTCATCACCAAAATGCGATCGCGCGATTAAGATCAGAAGGTATTGTGGTAACTAATATAGAGTCGGTGATTTTTGAATGGTTGCGTGCGGCCGAAGGGGATCACTTTAAAATTATCGCAAAACTTATCAAATCATAGATTTAATTTTATTTAAGATTTTTAATGTAGCGCCCTGATGTGAATGCATCATTTCGCTGCATGCTTGCTTCATTTTTAATTGAGAAGATGATTTAAGCATTTGAGGTAAGACTTTTTCTAATTCATCCAATGTATGAATTCTCAATCCCGCACCAGTCCGGATGGCCTCATTCGATACATCATGAAAGTTATAAGTGTGAGGACCTAAAATCACTGGCACTTTCATCGCCATGGACTCAATGAGATTCTGTCCGCCATAAGGCAATATCGTGCCACCCATAAGCGCAATATTTGCTAAGGTGTAATAACTGTACATCTCACCCATAGAGTCGCCTAAAATAAATTGGTAAGGTTTGACTTTGATTTTTTTATCGCTGCGCTTAATAAAAGATGCACGATATTTTTTTAACAAGAGCTCAACTTCTTTAAAACGTTGCGGATGTCGCGGTACAAAAATTGTGACGAGATTTTTATATTGAAGTTTTAATAAGTGCTGCAAAATAATTTCTTCTTCATCTTGTCTTGAGCTCGCAATCAAAAGTACCGACTGATTTTTTAAATGCAAATGTTTTTTGAGTGCTGCACTTTGTTTATTTGTATCACGCGGAGGAGTCACATCAAATTTTAAATTGCCCATCACTTCAACGTTCTTCGCACCAAGCGCTTCAAAGCGTTTCGCATCATCTCTTGTTTGCGCTAGCACACCTTTTAGTTCTTGAAGGGATGGTTTCACAAGGAGTGAAATTCTTTTATAAAGTTGAAAAGATTTTTCAGATAATCGCGCATTCACTAAGTAAAGTGGAATGGATTTTTGAAAGGCTTGATGAGTTAAATTAAACCAAAGCTCTGTTTCAAGTAAGAGTGCCATTTCTGGTTTAAAGGTACTTAAAAATCTTTTTGTGGCATCGGGTGTATCGAAAGGAAGATAGATACGGCTAATTCGAGAATCTTTAATATCAATTGAAGTCGCTCTTCCTGTTGGTGTTCCATGTGTGATGAGTAAATAATGACGCGGATATTTTTTTAAAAAAAGTTTAATCAATGGAATTGCAGCTTTCGTTTCACCGACAGAAACAGCATGGATCCAAAGTATTTTTCGTGCGCCCCAGATTTTTTTTGTAGAAGCGCTATAAAAACCATAGCGTTCACCCCAATATTTTAGGTAGTCAGGCTGTCTAAAACCGCGGTAAATCAGCTTAAAGCAGGTGAATGGCAGAAGAAAATAAACTAAAAGGCTATAGAAAAAGCGAATCATGAGGATATTTTCGCATAAACCATCTTGATGAACTTGTGTTTAATTTATTTTTAAAGAAAGGTCTTGCTTAAGTTTTAAAAATTAACCTCGAAAAATAGGGGTTAACTTTTGCCCTAAATTTGTGCATAGATTTCAATTGACGGACTACTAGACCATGGATAATATGTCTACAAAACCACTATATATTGTGGTTTTAGGCAAAAATACCATGTAGCACCAAATTTAGTAAATATATTTAAATAAAGAATAATTCAGGGGAAATTCATGCTCAAAGCTGTTCGTCCAAAGTCCACATTAAGTGACCATCAAGACCACGAAATACCGATTCAAGATGTTTCACTAGATATCTGGGATAAAAAGTATCGTTTGAAATCAAAACAGGGCGAGCATGTTGATAAAAGTATTGATGATTCCTTTGTGCGTGTGGCTAGAGCTTTAGCAGATGTTGAAATTCCAGCTAAAAGAGAAGAATGGTATGAAAAATTCTTATGGGCATTAAGACGCGGCGCTATCCCAGCAGGTCGTATTACTTCGAATGCGGGGGCCCTAGAACATAAGCCAGCGACCTCGACGATTAACTGTACGGTATCAGGCATCGTGGAAGACAGCATGTCTGGCATTTTAGATAAAGTGCATGAAGCAGGACTCACCTTAAAAGCAGGTTGCGGTATTGGCTATGAATTTTCAACCTTAAGACCTAAAGGTGCTTTTGTGGCAGGCGCAGGCGCTTATACAAGTGGCCCACTTTCATTTATGGATATCTACGACAAGATGTGTTTCACCGTATCATCTGCTGGCGGCCGACGTGGCGCGCAAATGGCAACTTTCGATATTGCCCACCCAGATGTCACTGACTTTATTAAAGCAAAACGTGAAAACGGTCGACTCCGTCAATTTAATCTTTCATGTTTGATCACTAAAGAATTTATGGAGGCGGTCAAGGCAGACAGTGATTGGAAAGTAGCATTCCCTGTCACGGAAAAAGAATCCATCGTTGATGGTTTAAATGTGAATGACGAAAGCCAAGTGGTTTGGAGAGAGTGGCCTGTTAAAGGTAAGTACCTCACTAAGGCGGAAGGTATTGACGCAGGTAAAGTTGCATGCCGCGTTTACAAAACTATTAAAGCAAGACGTTTGTGGGACATCATCATGTCATCAACTTACGATTTTGCTGAGCCTGGTTTTATTTTGATTGATCGCGTGAACGAAATGAACAATAACTGGTTCTGCGAAAACATTCGAGCCACCAACCCGTGTGGCGAGCAACCTCTCCCACCTTATGGTGCTTGTTTGTTAGGTTCTGTGAACCTAACAAAATTTGTTAAAAAACCTTTCACCGATGAAGCATTTTTTGATTGGGCGGAATATAAAGAAGTGATTGCGATCTTTACACGTATGTTAGATAACGTGGTTGAAATTAATGGCCTACCTTTAGAAGAGCAACGCAAAGAAATCATACGTAAACGTCGTCACGGTATGGGTTACTTAGGTTTAGGTTCATCACTCACGATGCTTAAAATGCAATATGGTGACGATGCTTCTTTAAAATTCACTGACGAAGTGAGCCGTATTTTGGCCGAGGTGGGTTGGGAAGCAGGGATTGATTTAGCCGATGAAAAAGGTGCCGCTCCCATTATGGAAGAAGAGTTTTTAGTGACTGCCGACATGTTAGCTAAGCGACCTGAGATGGCAGCCGATGGTATTAAAGTGGGCGCTAAAGTGAAAGGCAAGGTATTGCTCGGTAAATATAGTCGCTATATGCAGCAATTCCCTGAAGGCCTTCGTAATAAGATTGCTAAACAAGGTGTGCGTTTCACACACCATAGTTCAATTGCACCGACAGGCACAATTTCATTGTCTTTAGCTAATAATGCAAGTAACGGAATTGAACCTTCTTTTGCGCATCACTATAGTCGTAACGTGATTCGTGAAGGTAAGAAATCAAAAGAAAAAGTGGATGTCTACTCATACGAATTATTAGCGTATCGCGAATTGATTAATTCAAATGCGATGCCGTTCTCAGAAAAAGAAGATGAAAAATTACCAGATTACTTTTTAGATTCCTCAACGATTCAAGCGAAAGCGCACGTCGATATTCAAGCGGCTTCACAAAAGTGGATTGATAGTTCGATTTCTAAAACGATCAACGTGCCAACCGACTACGACTACGAAGACTTTAAAAATATTTATTTATACGCCTATGACAAAGGCCTTAAAGGTTGTACAACTTTTAGATTTAATCCTGAGGCTTTCCAAGGTGTTTTAGTGACGGAAAAAGACTTAGAGAACACCACGTATAAATTTACTTTGGACGATGGTTCTCAAGTTGAAGTGAAGGGTAACGAAGAGATTGAATATGATGGTGAGACCCATTCAGCAGCGAATCTTTACGATGCGTTAAAAGAAGGTTATTACGGTAAGTTCTAAGACTTAAGAAATTAAAGGAAAATAATGGCAATTAAAATTGAAAAAAAAATCGTAGGTTATAACGTTGTTTCTGAAGAAGATAAAGCGAATGCGCTAACTCAGAAAGAAAACCAAAATGTTGTGCAGCTAGGTGAGCCTCTAGGCCGTCCTGAAAAAATTACAGGCTCCACTTATAAAGTGAAAACACCTGTGACTGAGCACGCACTTTATATCACAATCAATGACATCATCATGAATGAAGGCACACCGCAAGAACACCGCAGGCCTTTTGAAATTTTTATCAACTCAAAAAATATGGATCACTTCCAATGGATTGTAGGTTTGACGCGTGTCATGTCTGCTGTATTCAGAAAAGGTGGCGATTTGACATTCTTGGTCGAAGAGCTTCATAGCGTATTTGATCCTAATGGCGGCTACTATAAAAAAGGTGGTAAGTACGTGCCGAGTTTAGTGGCTGAAATTGGAGAAGTGGTTGAACAACATTTAATCGATATTGGTATGCTTAAAAAAGCTTTACCTGATGAACATCAAAAAAAATTGATGGAGGAAAAGCGTGCTGAATATATGGTAAAAAATTCTGAAGAAATGGACAGCACAGGATATCCAAAAGGCTCACAACTTTGTAGCAAATGCCAAACTAAAGCAGTCATCATGATGGACGGATGTCTCACATGCTTAAGTTGTGGCGACAGTAAATGTGGTTAAGTTTTGAATTTTTATGGAACTAAGCTTTTTAGTTCGCCATCTACTGTTTCCTTAGTTAAATTTTTTTCGTTATGTATCGATTTTTAACCCTACTATTTTTCATTCCTCAAATAGTGTTTGCAATGGCTTCAAGTGAGGTTACTTTTGCTGTTTCACCTTCAATCGTGAAGGTTCATGTGCTTGATTCAAAAGGGGGCCATGGAGTTGGTTCAGGCATTGTTGTAGCTGAAGATCAAGTTGCAACTAATTGTCATGTTATAGCTAACTCTCAAGGGGTACAAATTGCAAAATATGGTGAGCGATTTGCACCTGTCAGCATGAAAGCAGACTGGCGCCATGATTTATGCATACTCCAATTTAAGTTTTTAAATATTAAGCCGGTTGTTTTGGGTGATACTAAAAAACTCACATACGAGCAATCAGTTTTTTCAAAAAGTTATAGTGGCAATGCTGTTAAACCAGTTGTGTCGTATGGGCAAATTAAAGCTTTATATTCTCTAGATAATGAAAATATCATTCACTCCTCAACTGGCTTTGCTATGGGAGCTTCTGGCGGAGGGCTTTTTGACGACGAGGGGCAACTGATTGGAGTGACTACTTTTAAAAGCCCAGGACGCTTTGCTTATTTTTATAGTATTCCTGTGGAGTGGGTAAAAAATTTATTGCAGCAAGGTAAAGATATAGAATTGACTGCTCAAACTGAATTGCCTTTCTGGGATGCGCCCTTAGATAAACGTCCTTATTTTATGCAAACTTATGATGCTGAGCGAGAGAAGCAATGGGGCCGTTTATTTGAGATTTCAAGCCTTTGGCTTAAAAGTGAACCTCAATCTCTCGAAGCAATTTTTACCAAAGCTTTATCTCAATTTGAGCTAAAAGATTATGTGGGAGCAAAGAAAGTATTAGACGAGGTTGTCAAGAAAAATTCTCGTCATGCACGTGCACAGTTTTACTTATTAAAGATTGCAAAAGTTAATAATGATACCAATCAAATTTTGGCGATTGAGACATTGTTAAGTCAGTTAGATGAATCCCTATTACAGGAAGCACAATGAAACTAAGTTTTAAACAATTGATATTGTTAAGTATGTCATTTCTCATTTCAAGTTGTGGGAGCGTGAAGATACCTGAAGTAAATTTACCTATGCTTAACGGTGATTATCGTGAACTCTCGACTGCTCCTCTAGGGGCTTCTTTATATCAGTGTGAAAAAAATAAGAAGTTTTATATAAAAGCACTCGAGGGTGGTAAAGAGATGTGGATTACTTTCCCGAATCGTGAATTTGGTTTAAAACAAGTAGACGCCTTAAAAAATACTTATACCAATGAGTCGACCACGTTAGAGATTAATGACCCTGAGACTTACATTAAAGAGGGTGATGTTTTAACCTATCAAAAATGTCAGCTACAAAAGTTAAAATAGCCACTTGCGCTTCATAAAAACGAGGCGTACATTAAAGCTTCATCACCATTTGATTTTTTAAGGGGGTCTTATGGATAATAAGTATGGTCTTGGAAGTGATAAAGTATCTGCGGAGATTCATGATCGCCACGAGAAGGCTTCAAGCTGTTTTAAGTGTAAGGCAACTCATTTGCAATATTGCCCGACCATGGAAGATCATCAATGCGTCGACTGCGGTGAGTGGCAAAATGATGCCCCTTTAAATTACTCCACAGGCCGCAGTTCAGATTACTAAAATTCACTTTAAACTCGCTTCGAATCAAGTAAAATAAGGGCTTCCGTTTTTCTATTAACCCCTTATTAAGCTTAGGATGAAGCATGTTAATTCAGTCAGAATTCGTTGATTTAAATACCCCTACAGGCATTATGCGTACTTATGTGCATAAGCCTCTTACGCATAAAAAGACTCCCGCAATTCTCTTTTATTCAGAAATTTTTCAGCAAACAGGTCCGATTGAACGTGCAGCCAAAATCATTGCGGGTCATGGATTCACTGTGTTAGTGCCTGAAGTCTTTCACGAGTTAAATCCGATTGGCACAGTCTTAGCTTATGACGACGCAGGACGTGATAAAGGTAATGCGGATAAGTCTGCAAAAGACGTTGAGGGTTATGACGCTGACAATCAAGCAATGATTGCATGGATCAAAAAACAACCTTGGTTTTCAGGCCATATCGGGGCTATGGGATTTTGTATCGGCGGGCACTTAGCTTTTAGAGCAGCACTTCAACCCGAAATTGAAGCCACCGCATGTTTTTATGCGACAGATTTACATACCAATGTGATTCCAAACAAACCTAATCAGCATTCCATGAATCGCTTAAAAGATATCAAGGGTGAGCTTCTAATGATTTGGGGCAAACAAGACAACCATATTCCAGAACAAGGTCGTAAAGTCGTTTATGAAAAAATGCTTGATGCTCAATTAGCATTTACGTGGCATGAGTTTAATGGTCAACATGCCTTTATGCGTGACGAAGGTGAGCGCTATGATCCTGAGTTGGCACTTTTAGGTTACGACTTAGCTTTAAAACTTTTCCAACGAAAACTTGCTTAAACGCAATCTGAGATCGACTCGAGCCAACGTTTACGGCGAAGCTTTTCATCGGTAGTTAATTCAATCGGCGTGGTTTTCTTTTCCAACGGAATTAAATGATCTGTCTCGTCTTTGTTCTGAGGCAATGTATTCAGCGAATCTGTATTATAATTTTGCATATAGCTTTTCCTTTTGGGATTGTATTTAACTCTATGGAATTGTGTTCCATTGAATTAGGACTCTAAATTCATTTAAAAATTCAATGTTTGACGAATAAAGCCATATCCATGAATCTTAAAATTAACGGTAATATAAAATCTTTTGATGACACTTCGATGACAATCGAAGGATTAGTCATACAACTTAATCTTTTAGGTAAGCGAATTGCAATCGAAAAGAACGGCATGATTATTTCAAAATCTGAATTCCAAAATATCTTGCTCCAAGATGGTGACCAATTAGAAATTGTTGGCGCAGTTGGTGGTGGTTAAGATGACGCAAAAAAAAGATTCACTTATCATCGCAGGTAAAAGTTACCAATCAAGACTATTGGTAGGTACTGGTAAATATAAAGATTTTCAGGAAACAAGACTCGCGATTGATGCGAGTGGTGCAGAAATTATTACAGTTGCGATTCGCCGAACTAATATTGGTCAAAATGAAGGCGAGCCATCCCTTCTTGATTTTGTGCCACCAAATCGTTTTACTTATCTTCCTAATACGGCAGGTTGTTATTCAGCCGATGATGCGGTGAGAACACTTCGTTTGGCCAGAGAATTATTAGATGGCCATACGCTTGTCAAGTTAGAGGTCTTGGGTGACCCTAAAACACTTTATCCCAATGTGATGGAAACTTTAAAAGCCGCAGAAGTTTTAATTAAAGAAGGTTTTGATGTGATGGTGTACACATCAGACGATCCGATTGTGGCAAAAGAACTTGAAAATATTGGTTGCTGTGCCATCATGCCTTTGGCTTCTCTCATTGGGTCTGGCATGGGCATTTTAAATCCATGGAATTTACAAATTATTATTGAACATGCAAAAGTCCCTGTTTTAGTAGACGCAGGTGTGGGTACCGCATCAGATGCTGCGATTGCGATGGAATTAGGTTGCGAAGGTGTCCTCATGAATACAGCCATTGCAAGTGCGAATGATCCAATCATGATGGCAGGTGCTATGAAAAAAGCCATTGAGGCTGGGCGCGAAGCATACCTTGCAGGACGAATGGCTAAGAAATTATATTCAGCATCTCCCACCTCCCCCACACAAGGCATGATTTCCTAATATTATGGGATCTTCAAAATTACATGCGATTCGTATTAATGTTGAAACTCATTTTGTAGAAGAAAAATCTAGCATTGAGCATAACCGTTATTTTTTCAATTACACCGTTACGATCAGCAATGATGGATTGATTCCAGCGCAGCTTGTGAGCCGTCATTGGATTATTACAGACGCTAATGAAGAATCTTTTGAAGTGAAAGGTTTAGGGGTAGTCGGTGAACAGCCTCTGATTCAACCGCATGAGTCGTATACTTATACAAGCGGGACTGAAATTAACACACCTGTAGGCTCCATGCACGGCAGTTATCAGATGGTGTCCGAAGATGGCACATCATTTGATGCAGAAATTCCTATGTTTATTTTATCGATGCCAAGGACGCTCCATTAAATGAGACATTTCATTATATTTTTACTTACTTTATTTCTTGTCTCATGCGTAGATGTTCCCAATAAGGGAGAAAAAGTTTCTGTTACAAAATCTAATTGTGATTGCCCAAAAATTAAAACAGAAAAAGAAGATTTAACAAAAATTCCTGATTACGGCCTTCTAAAGAAATCAGACTGGAGCACAATTGAATCCTCATTTGAAAATGACAATCTTTTACCTGCTTGGACGGCATGGCTTAGAAGCTGTTCTGCTTTAAAACAAAAAGATGCTTGGAAAAAAGTATGTGATCTTGCGGATGATATCAAAGAGCCAAGTGATGAAAATATACAAAACTATTTTAAAAACTATTTTAATGTTTATATCGCAAGTAATATCGATGGCTCTGAAACCGGCATGATCACTGGTTATTATCAGCCTATCTTAAAAGGTAGTAAGGTTAAAACGTCGCATTACAAAATCCCACTTTACACAACGCCCAAAGATTTGATTACTGTGGATCTAAGTGAAGTTTATCCAGAACTTAAATCAAAACGTTTGCGTGGGAAAGTAGTGGGAAACAAATTAGTCCCTTACTTATCAAGAGCCGAGATTGATGGGCAAGGCACCCCTTTGGCAGGTAATGAAATTGTTTGGGTAGAAGATCCTGTAGAGGCTTTCTTTTTAGAGATTCAAGGATCAGGCATTATTCACTTTGATAATGGAGAAACTATGCAAATTGGGTATGCCGATCAAAATGGCCATCCATTTAAAGCGATCGGTTCAGCACTCATTCAGAAAAAAGAAATCACTATGGCTGAAGCTTCGATGGAAGGTATCAAAAATTGGGCTAGAAAAAATATTGTGAAACTTAAAGCATTTTTAAACATGAATACTAGCTATGTATTTTTTAGAAAATTACCAAATGATTTACCAGGTCCGATTGGCGCTTTAGGGGTATCGATTGAAGCTGAGCGAAGTGTTGCGATCGATCCTAAATTTATTCCATTAGGCGCGCCTATTTTCTTATCTACAACCCAACCTAATACCAATGATCCCCTCGATCACTTGATGGTTGCTCAAGATACAGGTGGGGCAATTCGAGGCGGTGTTCGCGCAGATTTCTATTGGGGTACTGGGGAAGAGGCAGGAAGAAAAGCGGGATCGATGAAACAACAGGGAAAAATTTGGGCATTACTCCCTAAGGATTATGTATTCCCAATCGCGACGCAAGAATTTGCTATGAAACGCAATCGTATTGAGGAAACTTCCAAATAAAAAAAAGGAAGCTAAGCTTCCTTTTTTATGTAACCGTAGTTAAAGAACAATTATTTGTTCATTACGTACATAGTTACTTCAAAGCCAAAACGCATTTCTGTAGCTGCTGGAGTTGTCCACATAATATTTCTCCTATAAGGGTTAAACGATCTGCATTCAAGATGCATTGAAAGAACTATAGGCTGCATCAATATTAAATACACGGAACAGGTAATGAATTAGACCTCATGATTTTCATGATAGAGCCATGATATTGGTGACATTAAGATCTAAGGCTTTTGGTGTATCAATGAAGATAATAGGATCCATCGATCTCCAGACCAGGTAGATCGGCGTATCTGTAATTTTGAATTGATTGCGATCAATGATGTCACCATGGCTGTCATAGATTTTAGCGGTATAGATATCTTCAATATGATAAAAACTTTCTGGATTTAAGGTCTTATCATCTCGCGCCCATATGGCATGCATTTGTTCTTTCTCATTTTTGAAGTGATGAATTTCGAAAGATGCATCATGAAATAAAGAACCGAGATAAGTCATACCCTCCATACGATCCACTAGAAATAGAATACCTTCTGCATTTCGATAAGGCACATATAGTTTTGAGAGTCGGCCAGAAGCAATCAGCAAAGAAATCGCTCGCAGGGTATAGGAAGTAATTTCATGACGCTTTAATTCAATCGTCCCATAAACGGTTTTGATATTAAAACTTTCAGCAATTCTTTGAATGAGCGCTAATTTTTTTATGAGATTGAATCTAAAAAGTTTACCTAATTTGGGGATTAAGAAATTTGAATAAATAAGCTCAGGCTCTTTATCCATTTCGTTGGTTAAATTAATCGTGTGAATATCCGGTAGTTGATATTTGTCTTTTAAAAGCTTAAATACCATGTCATTAAAGAAGGGGCTAAATGAAGGAATAGAAGGGCCTGCGACTTTAATCTTTTTAAGTCTCGCAATATTAAACGTCATGGTCCAAATATTTAAGAACATATGCAATGCTTTTTGAGTAAAGCTCGTCATTTCAATTTCTATGGATGAAATATGAGTTTGATAACCTAGCAAGGTAAGATCTAAAATCTCTCGCCATTGAAGATAGATATCTTCCTCATCAATCAGGACTAGCTTGAGATTAAATTTAATGTCATGCCCAATGAGGTCATCCATAAATGTTGCACTAAATTCACTGATACGATTGGATGGAATAAGAAGTGTCACGTCTCGAATTTTATGCTGACGACACATTTCAACAACACCTATGGGGTCTTCGATTAAATCTTCAATGGTGAGACTTAATCCAAAAAAGCGATTTGGAATTTTATGGTTCTTAGGAGGAATGTGCCCGTGATTGAAAAAAAGCTTGGGACTTAAAATAAGTAAAAAAGCATTCCTAAGAAATGCGTGATTGAAAAAAGAAAACTTTTTAAACATGGGCTCTATTATAACTTTAAGCGATTAAATTTTATGGATAAAAAAAGGGCGCTAAAAAAAGCGCCCTTGAGAAGTCACTACTTCCAGGATATTTTATTTATAGTAAGCCTGTTCGCCGTGTTCAGAGATGTCTAAGCCTTCACGCTCAGCATCGGGTTTTACACGTAAACCAATCGTCATATCGATCAGTTTCAATGCAACATAAGATACAGTTGCAGATAACACAATCGCTGTACCTACCCCCCATAATTGTGAGATGACTTGTGTATGCATATCAAACTCACCTACTTTATTTGCAACATAATCATAAACACCGGTACCACCTAGGGCTGGGCTTACGAATACGCCGGTCATAATTGCTCCAAAGATACCGCCCACACCGTGTATACCAAAAACATCAAGTGTGTCGTCGTAACCAAAAGCCTTTTTAACTTTAGATACAAAGAATAAGCAGATCGGAGATACACCTGCACCGATAATAAGCGCACCTATTGGACCTACAAATCCGCATGCTGGAGTAATCGCTACAAGACCAGCGACTGCGCCTGATGCTGCACCCAACATAGATGGTTTTGATTTTAAGATCCATTCAAATGCGATCCAAGAAAGTGTTGCGGCTGCAGTAGCAAGCATTGTATTTACGAAAGCTAACGCTGCTAATCCTGTCGCTTCAAGATTTGAACCTGCATTGAAACCGAACCAACCCACCCATAGTAAAGATGCACCAACCATCGTGAGTGTAAGACTGTGAGGAGGCATGGCTTCTTTGCCATACCCAATTCTTTTACCCACCATGATGGCAGCTACAAGCGCTGCGATACCCGCATTAATATGAACGACTGTGCCACCTGCGAAATCTAGCGCACCTTTAGCCCATAACCAGCCTGCATTTCCAATCACAGTTTCTAATGATTTAGCATCAGTGATTGCATCTGGACCGTCCCAATACCAAACCATGTGAGCCATCGGTAAGTAAGCAAATGTAAACCAGATGATTAAGAATAAAAGTATCGCTGAAAATTTCATACGCTCAGCAAATGCACCAATAATTAAAGCTGGCGTAATAGCCGCAAAAGTTAATTGGAAAGCTACAAAGATAAACTCAGGAATCACAACGCCTTTGCTAAAAGTAGCGCCCACTGAATCTGGTGTAATGCCGCTTAAGAATAATTTACTAAAGCCACCAAAGAATGGACTCCCACCTGTAAATGCAACGCTGTAACCGTAGATAGCCCATAAAACAGCCATGAGTGAAAATACAACGAAAGTTTGCATCAATACAGAGAGCATATTTTTAGAGCGAACTAAGCCACCATAAAAGAGTGCTAAGCCCGGAATCACCATTAAAGTCACGAGAGCCGTAGCAACGATCATCCATGCAGTGTCACCCTTGTTAGGTGTGGGTGCAGGAGGCTCGTCATTTGCTTCAGCAAGTTTTTCAGCTGGCGCTGCATCTGCAACTAAAGTGACAGCATCGCTAGCTTTTGCTGAAGTTACTTCATCAGCAAAACTCATACTCGTCATACCTAAAAAGTTT
>Ga0255103_1000099_pt1 | contig 24674 bp, 18 predicted proteins | sample Law_Cont_RepB_0h_FD_188450 | JGI IMG/M metagenome (GOLD analysis project Ga0255103, IMG submission 188450) | Freshwater microbial communities from St. Lawrence River, New York, United States - Law_Cont_RepB_0h | ecosystem: Environmental > Aquatic > Freshwater > River | place: USA: New York...
GGGGCAGAGTACTGAGTGCTGAATCGAGTGCAGAGTGCTGAGTCGAGGGTAGCGAATGCCGCATTTGGCGCGCTGCGCGCGGGTAGGGACGAGCGTCCCTGCTCGTCCGCGGTCGACCGCTTGCCTTTTGCCTTGCAACTCCTGTCGCCTGACCCTGGCCCTAACCCGGGCCCTGTTCCATATTTCCCCAACCGCCAACCGCTACCCGCCAACCGCTTCCTACTTCCGATACTCCGCCGGCTTGTAGACGTGGCGTTCGAGGATCTGCTGGCGGAGCTGCATCTCGCTGTCGCCCGAGCAGCGCCGGACGTCGTTCAGGATGATGTAAGCCATGAGTCCGAAGAGCAGAGCCATGAAGGTGTACTGCAGGATGATCACCGCCGAGGCCTTGATGGCGTTGTTGGTGTAGCGCTGGATGGTCGCGATCAGCATGTGCCCGCCGTCGAGGACGGGGATGGGCAGCAGGTTGAGGATGGCCAGGTTGAGGTTGATGAGGACCGTGAAGAACAGGACGCGCGTGATGTCCTCCGAGATGTTGTAGTAGGTCTTGGTGATCGAGATCACCGAGGCCAGCTGGTTCACCTTGATGTCCGAGTTCCGGTCGAAGAGGCGGCGCAACGTCGTGAACGTCGAGCGGACGATGTCGGCGCAGGTCTCGAGCGGGTTGCGCTTCTGGATGTCCGGCCGGCTGAGGAACGCCACGCCGATCTGGGCGACCTCCACGGGCTTGCCGCGGCGGACGGAGGCCTGGGCGAGGGTGAGGTTGCCGTTGTCGCCGTTGGCGCGCTTCCAATACAGCGTGAGCTCGCGCGGGGTGCCGGCGCCGACGCGGTCGAGGTCCGCGAGGGAGCGGATCGCGGCGAATTCCTTGCCGTCGACCTTGTCCACGATCGTGCCGATGCGGAGGGCCTCGGCGAGGGCGGGGTCTTCGGGCGAGACGCCGAGGACCATCAGCTGGTCGCGCGGGGCGACGGGATCGCGCGAGAGGAGGTCCTTGGTGACGGGGACGACGATGAGCGAGTGGCGGTGGCCTTCCTCGCCGTAGGCGATGACGCTGACCGGGTTCACGGTCGTGTTGATCCGCGGCGTCACCGGCAGGGTGCTGGTCGAGCCATCGGCGCGTTCGACCTTGAGCTGGTGCTCAATCGCCCCGCCTTTGCGGAGGAGTTCGCGGAACTCCGAGGAATTATTGACCGCCTGGCCGTCGACCGCGAGAACGCGGTCGCCCTTGCGCAGGCCCGCCTTGGCGGCCGGCGAGTCGGGGGCCGGCTCGTCGAGCACGACCTTGGCGCGGGCCTGGATGCCGGCTACGCGGATGCGGTCCCCGCTGCGGGCGTTGAGTTCGAGACGGGCCGGATTGACGATGAGCTCGAGGGTCTGGCCGCCGCGTTCCACCGTGAAGGTGGCGGTCGGACGGTCCTGGGCGTCGCGGCGGTTGCCCAGCATGATGGCCTCCATGACCTGGGCGAAGGTGGCGACGGGCTGGCCGTCGATCGCGACGATCTTGTCGCCGCTGCGGATGCCTGCGGTGTACGCGGGGCCGGGGATGGTCTGGCCGAGGCCGAGCTCGGCGAGGTGGGCGGAGCCGGTCACGATCTGCTCGGGGACGTACCCGACGACGGTGCTGCCGTTGCCTTCCGCCACGGGCATGCCCGTGAACCAGAGGATGGTGGCCAGCACGAAGGCGAAGATCACGTTGAAGACCGCGCCCATCACCGAGACGATCATCTTGTCGGCGTAGGAGATCTTGGGCAGGGCCTCGGCGTCGTCGCTGTTCTCGCCCTCGATGCCCTGCATGTCGGCCAGCTGCGGCAGGGCCACATAGCCGCCGAGCGGGATGAGCGACACGCGGTAGTCGACGCCATCCTTGCCGGTCCAGCCGAAGAGGCGCGGGCCGAAGCCGATCGAGAAGCGTTCGACCTTCAGGCCGCGCTTGCGGGCGGCGAGGAAGTGGCCGAGCTCGTGGACGAAGATCGAGCCACCGAAGAAGATCGCCACCAGGAGGATGCCGCGGAGGCTGCCTAGGAGGTCGGAAACGGAGAAATTATCCATGAAAGGGAAGGGCTTTTATTTCAGCGGGCCAGCCCGGGGGCGAGCCTGGAAGCGGTCCGGCGGGCGGCGGCATCGGCCGCCAGCACCTCGGCCAAGGTGGTCGGTTCGGCGGAGGGGCAGGCGGCGAGGGTCGCGGCCACGAGCTCGGCGATCCCGGTGAAGCCGAGGCGTCCTTCGACGAAGGCGGCGACCGCGACCTCGTTGGCGGCGTTGAAGATGGCCGGGGCCGTCCCGCCCGCCCGCGCGGCGGCGCGGGCCAGGCCCAGGCAGGGGTAGCGCGCCGGGTCCGGCGGGCTCATCGAGAGCGTCAGCGCCACCGAGAGGTCCAGCCGCGGGGCGGGGCAGGGCAATCGGTGCGGGTAGAGCAGGCAGTCCTGGATCGGGTAGGCCATGGACGGCGGCGACAGCAACGCCTGTAGGCTGCCGTCCTTCAGCGTGACCATCGAATGGATGATGCTCTGCGGGTGCACGACCACGTCAATCCGGTCGATCGGCAGGTCGAAGAGCCAGCGCGCCTCGATGAGCTCGAGCCCCTTGTTCGCCATCGTGGCCGAATCGATCGTCACCTTCGGGCCCATGTCCCAGTTCGGGTGCTTGAGCGTCTGCGCGAGCGTGACCGCGCCGAGCTGGTCCGGCGGTGTGTTGCGGAAGGCTCCGCCTGACGCCGTCAGCACCAGTCGATCGATATCGGCGGCGGGCTTGTCGCGCAGCAGCTGGAAGATGGCGTTGTGCTCGCTGTCGACCGGCAGCAGCCGGGCGCCCGTGCGGCGCGCGGTGGCGGTCACGAACTTGCCGGCGAGCACGAGGAGTTCCTTGCTGGCGAGGGCCACGTCCTTGCGGGCCTCGAGCGCGGCGAGCGTGGGGGCGAGTCCAGCGGTCCCGACCACGGCCGAGACGACCATCGTCACCTCCGGCAGGCAGGCGACCTCCGAGAGGCCCGCTTCGCCTTCCAGGATGCGCGTGCCGGCGGGGAACTCACCCGAGGCCCGGGCGGCGGCCGCGGCCGCGGGGTCGGCCAAGGCGATCACGCCGACCTTGAACTCCCGGACCGGACCAACCAGGTCTCGCCAGCGCTTATGCGCGGCTAGGCCGGCGACCCGCAGGAAGGTCGGATGGGCCCGGACAACTTGGAGGGTCGTCGTGCCGATGGAGCCGGTGGCCCCGAGGATGGCGATGGCCCTGGGTTCCATGCACGCGTGGGTCAGTGCAAGGCAACCGCCACCCCGCCCTGAGGCAAGCCGGTTTCGGGCTTCGCGGTGGGGAAAGGCTTTCTCCGCTTGTCTCTTTCGTCGAGGTCGATTGGCTTTCCTCATGGCCACTCAGCCTCAGGACCTCACCGGGCTCTCCCACCTCGGGAATACCCAGAACAAGCCCCAGCAGACGCTGGAGACTTTCCCGAACCGCAACATTGGCCGGCATTACACCGTGGAATTGACCACGGATGAGTTCACCTGCCTCTGTCCCGCGACCGGCCAGCCGGACTTCGCGAAGATCACCATCCGCTACATCCCGGGCCCGCGCATCGTCGAGTCCAAGTCCCTGAAACTCTATTTCTGGAGCTACCGCCAGCAGGGCATGTTCCACGAGCACCTTTCCAATAAGATCCTCGACGACCTCGTCGGGGCCTTGGACCCGGTCTGGTGCGAGGTCATCGGCGCCTTCGGGGTGCGCGGCGGCATCGGCATCACGGTCCGCGCCGAGCACGGCAAGAAGCCGCACGCGTGAAGCGTCGCCCCGTCCAGTCCGCGGACGACGGGGATCCTAGCGACTGGCCGGGTTCGGCCTTGGTCTCGGCTTTCCTCCAGCGTCAGCTGGCGGGCCGTCGCCTCGCCCCGCGCACCTGCCTGACCTACGGGCGCTCGCTGAAGGGGTTCGCCTTGTGGATGCAGGCCAACGGGGGCTGGGACGGCGATTGGGCGAAACTCACCGCCCGGGATCTCCGCGACTTCGTCATCGAGCGGCAGAATACCCATGACCGGCGCTCCGTGCATAACCAGGTCTCCGCGCTCCGCGCTTTTCTGGCCGACCTCCGCGAGCGCGGCGGCATCACGTCGACGCCGGCGGCGGGCCTGATCCTGCCGAAGCTGCCCCGGTCCCTCCCGAAATTCCTCACCGAGGCCCAGACCGATACCTTGCTGGACGCCGACGCCACCGAGGCGGCCGACGAGACGCCGGTGCGGCGCGCCCGCGACCAGGCGATCCTCGAGCTGCTTTATGGTGGTGGGTTGCGCGTGTCGGAGCTTTGCGGACTCACGGGGGGCGACCTCGACCTCGGCACCGGCCTGGTGCGCGTGCTTGGCAAGGGCTCCAAGGAGCGCGTCGTGCCGGTCGGCGACACCGCGGTGGCCGCGGTCAAGGCGTACCTCGACCTGCGCGGCGCGCCGGCGCGCGGCGCCCCGCTCCTGCTCGCCGCCCGCGGCGGTCCGCTCCATGCGCGGGCCGTCCAACTGATGTTGAAGAAAAAGCTGGCCTTGGCGGGCCTGCCGGCGGACCTGACCCCGCACAAGCTGCGGCATGCCTGCGCGACGCACCTGCTCTCGAACGGGGCGGACCTCCGGCTCGTCCAGGAGCAGCTCGGTCACGCGTCGCTCTCGACCACGCAGATCTACACGCACCTGTCGGTCGCGCGGCTGCGGGACGTCCATCGCAAGGCGCACCCGCGGTCCTGAGCGGTTCAAATCGCCTCGCCTCCGCGGGGCGCGGCCGCCATCCTGCCCGCGTGTTCGCCACCGCTGCGCATGCGAAGCTCAACCTCTCGTTGGCCGTCATCGGTCGGCGAGCGGATGGCTTCCATGAACTCGTCAGCCTCGTGGCCGGCGTGGAACTCGCCGATGCGTTGGAGTTCACGCCCGGGCCGGCCTTTGCGTTGACGTGCGATGACCCGACGGTCCCGGCCGACGGCACGAACCTCGTCCTGCGGGCCGCGGAGGTCTACGCCCGCCACCGTCCGGACTGCGTCCGCGGGGTCTTCCGCCTGACGAAGCGTATCCCGCATGGCGCGGGGTTGGGCGGCGGGAGTTCCGACGCCGCCGCGGCCCTGCGTCTGCTCGATCAGGCTTCGCCGGCCCCGCTCGGGCCCGAGGCGCTGGAGCGGTTTGCCGCCGAGGTGGGTTCGGACTGTCCTTATTTTGTGCGCGGCGGGCTCAAGGTCATGCGGGGCAGGGGAGAGCGCCTCGATTCCCTGCCGTCGGCCGCCGCCTCGACCTTGAACGACCGCCGGGTGTTGATCATCAAGCCGCCCTTCGGTATCCCCACGCCCGAAGCCTACGCTGGCTTGGCCAAGTCGGGCCGCTACCGAGCGGCGGCAGAGGCCGAAGTCCGCCTCGCGGCTTGGGTGGCCTCGCCGACCGCCGATCCGGGGGAGCTTGGCAACGATCTCGCGGCGGCCGTGTTCGCGAAGCACCTCGCTTTGCCGACCGCCCTCCGATGGTTGCACGATCGATATGCTTTGGTTTTCCGACTGACCGGCAGTGGCAGCGCCTGTTACGCCTGGGTGCCCGAAGGATTCGATTCTTCAGTGATTATGGGCACTTTAAGGGCGGCTTGGGGGCCTTCCGTGTGGTTGGCCGATACCCGCATTTCGGTCTAGTTTCGGCTTTACTGTCCCGCGGAGGCTCTCCTAGATGCGAGCCATCACCACACCATGGGAAGCCTCAAGAAGAAGCGTCGTCTGAAGATGAACAAGCACAAGCGCCGCAAGCGCTCGAAGAACAACCGCCACAAGAAGCGGTTGTGGGGCTGATTCAGGCCCTTTTTCCTCGCACCGGGCGGCCGTTGGCCGCCCGGCTTGTTTTTCGGGCTTGCTCCCCCCGTCTCCCCCTCCCAATCCTCAACCTCTAAACCCAATCTGAACCATGGCCCGCGAAATCGTCATCATCGAGTGCACTGAAGCCCGCAAGGAAGGTAAGAATCCTTCCCGCTACATGACCACCCGCAACAAGAAGCTCTCCCAAGAGAAGGTCGAAAAGAAGAAGTACAACCCCTCCCTGCGCCGCCACTCGCTGCACAAGGAGATCAAGGGCTAAGCTTCCACTTCCTCCGATCCTAAAAGGCCGCCCGCAGGGCGGCCTTTTTGTTGTCAGGGTGCGCAGGGTGCGGCAGTCTGCCCCGATGGAAACTGCGCCCGCCGCGCCCGTCCTGCAGCCCGCCTCCAAGTGGCGCCGGCTGCTCGCGCACGGCATGGACCTGGCGCTCTCCCTCGCCCTGGCCCGGGCGATCGGGGTCTTGGTCGGGTACCAACCCGAAGTCGGCTCCCTGTCGAACGTCGCGATTTTCCTGATCCCGCCCGCGGTCGTCGCGGCGCTGGCCGTGCCCGCGCTTTATCTCGGGGGCACGTTGGGTCAGCGGCTCTGCGGCCTGTCCTTGGTCGATGCGCGTACCCTCGGGGCTCCGCGCACCGGCAAGGTCTGGCAATGGGCGGCGACCAAGCAGATTCTCTGGATGTGGGAGCTCAAAGCCGGCCTGCTCGGCTCGACGCTTTTCTACCTCACCATCTTGACGGATAAGCGCGGCCGATCGTTGTATGATGACTGGGCCGACCTGTACGTCGTCCAGCCGGCGCGGTCGCCCGAGGCTTAGGCCTTGGCGCGACGTTCCGCGCGCCAACGGGCGCGGTGATGACGCGTCCAGTCGATCAGCGCGCGCTCGAAACCGATGTCGCGGCCGGCCTTTTCCGACTCGATCCACTTATGACGAAGGATCTCCTCCCGCTCGGCCCGGAACTCGGCGTAGAGCGAGGAGCGTGCCGCCAATTCGGCATCCTGATGGTCTCCGTGATCGATATGGCTCATCCTGTCGGTTATAGATAACATAGGTTGGGTGAATTACCCTAGTCTGGCAAGCCGAGGTGACGGGCAGGTTACGCCCGGGTCTCGAGCTTTCGCAGGACTGTCAAGGCGACCGATTTGAACACCCGGGCAGGATTACCCTCCGGGTGGCTGATGACCACGGGGATCCCGTGGTCGCCCCCTTGGCGAACTGCTTGATCCAGCGGGACTTCGCCCAGCAGTTCGGTATTCAGGGCGGTGGCGACCTTGAGGCCGCCGCCTTGGCCGAAGAGGTATTGGCGGCGCCCCTCGGCATCCTCCAGGAAACTCATGTTCTCGGCCACACCCAGGATCGGCACGCTGACCTTCTCGAACATCGCTGCCCCGCGGAGAGCGACCGAGACCGCGGCGGTCTGGGGGGTCGTGACGATGACCGCCCCGCTGAGGGCCATAGCCTGGGCGATGGAGAGCTGGGCGTCACCCGTCCCCGGGGGGAGGTCGATCAGGAGGACGTCGAGCTCGCCCCAGCGGACGTTCGTGGCGAACTGCGAGATGGTCTTCATGATCATCGGGCCGCGCCAGACCACCGGGGCGTTCTCGTCGATCAGGAGACCCATGGAGATGACCTTCACCCCGAAGTTTTCGAGGGGAAGCAGGACATCCCCGTCGATCTGGGGCCGTCCGGACACCCCGATCATCAGGGGGACCGACGGGCCGTAGATATCGCAATCCATCAGGCCGACCCGGTTGGGACGTCCCTGCTCGGTCAGGGCCCGGGCCAGGGCGCAGGCCAGGTTGACCGCGAAGGTGGACTTGCCGACCCCGCCCTTGCCGCTGGCGACGGCGATGATGTACTTCACTTGGCCGACACCAGCGTTGGCGGGAAGCTTGGCCGCCCCGGCCGGGGCGCCCGCGGCGGGGCTGCCCTTCGGGACGGTGACCGTGATAGCGATCTCGGGCTGCCGGGCGCCCAGGGCCACCAGCACCGCCTCGATGTCGGCGTAGAGCTTCTTGGGGATCTCGGGGTCGGCCGTGGTCACGGCCAGGCCGACGGCGACCTTGCCGTCCGGGGAGACCTCGATGCCCTTGAGCAGACCGAAGGAGACGATATCTCGGCTGAAGCCCGGGTAGCGGACCTGGGCCAACGCCTTCTGGACGGAATCCTTGTCGAGTGCCATGAGCAGGATTGAAGTCCCGCCCCCACCTAGGTCAAACTGCGAACGCTTCCCTCCTCGCCCTTCCCGTCATGCGCCTGCTCGCCCTTTGTTCCTTCCTGTGCCTCTCCCTGACCGCTCCGGCCCAGGAACGCGTCGTCGTCAATGAAAGCATTGATGGCATCACCTCCAAGGGTGTCATCCCCGTCACCCTCGTCTCGGATAACCCGACCTTCGGCGACCAAGTGCGCGTCGCCCTGGGCGTGCATGGCGCCATCAGCCTGCAGGCGGGCTCCTCGTTGCGCGTCACCCTAAGCCGCACCGGGCTCACCGCGACCGCCGCCTGCGACAACCCGCGGTTCGCCTTCCAGACCTCCGTCGAGGGGCGCGACGAGCACGACCTCATCCTGCAGGTCGCGGACGCCATCGTCGTCGGCCTCGGCAAGCGCTGGCAGCTCAAGCCGCTGTTCGCCGGCACCAAGGTCGCGTTCGTCTCGCGCTACAGCGGCAAGCAGGAGGTCTACGTCACCAACCTCGCCCGCTCTCGCGTCCTCCAGCTGACCAAGTACCAGAGCAGCACGAACAGCCCCCGCTGGTCCGCGGACGGTAGCCGCGTCTTCTTCGTCACGTCCTACCGCACCGGCTTCCCCGAAATCTTCTCCTCGAACGGCATCGGCGAGGCCTCGAAGGTGATCACGAACGTGCGTGGCGCGCTCGGCGGCGCCAGCAGCGGGCCCGACGGCCGCATCGCCTTCGCCTCCTCGAGCAAGGGCACCATGGATATCTTCGTCGCCGGCCCGCGCGGCGAATCGCCGCGCCTCGTCGTGGGCTCGGACGGTGTCGACTCCGACCCCTGCTGGTCGCCCGATGGCTCCCGCTTCGCGCTCACCAGCGGTCCGCTGGGCCGCCCGGGCATCTACCTCGCCAGCAGCGCCGGCGGCGGTCTCACGCGCGTGGCGACCGGCTACGGCTACAGCACCGAGCCGCGCTGGAATCCCGTCCAGCCCAACCAGATCGTCTTCACCTACCAGTCGGGCGGGCTCGGCCTCGGGCTCATCGACCTCGGCGCCGGCACGGTCGCCAAGCTGCCGGCGATCAGCGCCCTCAACCTCTCGCACGCCAGCTGGTGCGCCGACGGCCGTCACCTCGTGGCGACGCAGGCGAGCGCCAGCACGGGCTGGCTCGCGGTCATCGACTCCGTCACCGGTAAGGTCACCCGGCTCAGCCCGTCGTCGATGGGCGATTGCTCGGAGCCCGACTGCTGGGTCCGGCGCTGAGCGGCGGGCCGTTCACTCGGCCAAGCTGAGCGGGGCGGGCGTCGCCGATTCGGCCGGGCGGGCGAACACCTGCAGGCCGGAGAGAACCTCAAACGGAACGACCTGTCCGACTGCGAACTTGTCGTACGTGGCGGCGTCGACCCCGAGCACCAGGCTGTCGGCGTCCTTCTCGCGGGCGACCGTCAGGAAGTGCCATGGGAGGGAAGTGCGCTCGATGGTCAGTTCGCGGCCGCCGACGCGTCCCTTGGCGACGCAGCGACGCCCACCGGTGAGGGGTTTGTCGACGACCTTGTATTCCTCGCGGGCGAGGAGCTGATCCCGCGGGATTTCGACGCTGGCGAGGTCGTGGCAATTCAGGAACTTGGAGCCCCAGGTCAGGTACACCGTGTCGTTATTGATCTGGGTTGTGGCGAGCAGCCGGCCCGCCGCCACGTCCGCTTCGAGCTTGGCGGTGTCCGCGATGGCGAAGGTCCCTTGGGCGTCGAGTTTGAGTTCCTTGGCATTGGCGCCGAGCACCCAGGCGGCCAGTTCGGCCCCGGGGCCGGCGTTGAACTCGCTCCAGAGTTTGCCGCGCGCGGCCGGATTGACGTTGATCTGGAGGCGGCTCCGCAACTCGCGCAGCTGGCCGGCGAAGCCCCGCAGCTTGGGCGCCCACTCGCGCATGACGGAGGCCTGCTGGGCGCGGCTGCCGACCAGGTTCGCGCTGGTGCCCTCCTGCTCGCAGGCGCGGGCGCGGAACTCGACGCGTTCGATCATGCTACTGAGGTCCGCCAGCTTCATGTTGTCCACCTCTGTCTTCAGACGGGCGGATTCGGGGACGCCGGGTACGTCGGGGAAGTTACGGATGGTTTCCAGGCGCAGGCTCTCGAAGCCGGCGTCGTCCATCAGCGGGGAGAGGATGACGTCGAGCACGCGCGATTGCTCGGCGACCTTCGCGGCCTGTTCGGGCGGGATGGCCGCGGGCAGCAGGAAGAGCCGCGTCGTCGGGTCGAGCTTCACCTTCCATTTGTCGACGAGGGCGGCGAGCGGGGCGGTGTCGACGCCCCCGGTCACGTTGTAGCGGCTGGTGTCCGCGACGCGTAGGCGGGCGGCCAAGACCGGGCGGGCGGGAGTGCCTCCGACCGGCGGAGCGAAGACCGCGGCCGCCGCGTCAGCGCGGAGCTTCTCGAAGGTGCGCAGGTCCGTCTCGAGGCGTTTGGACTGTTCCGTCGTCTTTGGGTCTTCCTTGGTCCAGCTGCCGGCGGCTTGCCCGAGCAGCGCGGCGACCGGTGTGTCCCCGAGACCGAGGTACGCGCCGAGCCCCATGGCCAGGAGGAAGGAAGCCAGGCCGGAGAACTGATGCAGCCGGCGGCGGCGTTTGATGTCGGCGATGCGCGCGGCGAGCGCGGTCTCCGCCTGGGCCGGGCTGAGCTGGTCCACGGTGGCGCCGTCGGCGAGGCCGTACATCAGTAGGTTGCGGCGTAGCTCGGGGTCCAGCCGGTTGGCCTGGGCCTCGGTCTCCTCGGCCGTCCGTTCGACCGCCGGGGCGCGGTTGAGTTTGAGCGTGCTACCGAAGGTGAAGTGGTTCGAGAGCGGTTCCCAGGCGGTCGAGCCGGCCGGGGCGCAGAGGGTTTCCGCCGTGGCCGTGCCGGCCGAGATCAGGTCCTGGACCTCGTATTCGGAGAGCGGACCACGGACCTCGTTGTCGATGAAAAGGGCAAAGTGACGCATGCGCGGGGAGAGCCTCGGGGAAGGCCGTTTTAATCTGTTCCTCGGCGTCGTTTAGGCAAGCCGATTGGGACGCGGATACCCTTTGCCAAACCTGCGGTCCTTTGCTCTATTCGGGTGTCGTCCATGGCCAACCAGGGCATCAACCAATCCCAGAAGCAGGTGCAGGGCCTCGTGCTCACGCCCCAGCTCCGCCAGTCCCTGCGCATCCTGCAGGTGCCGGCGGCGGAATTGTTGCGCGAGATCGGCGAGGAGATGGCCGCGAACCCCCTCCTCGAGGAAGTCGAGCCTGTCTCGGCCGAGCGCCTTGATGCGCCGACGCCGGCCGAGGACGCGGAGGAGGAAGGCCCGCGGGAGCTCGCCCTCGGCGACGATGATTTCGACGCCCTCAAGCGGATGAAGGAGGACTGGGACGAGAGCTACTACGAGGAGATCCGCTCCCAGGGCTACACCCAGGAGGACGAGGAACGCCGCCGGCACCTGATGGAGTCGGCCACCGGCGAGGCCTCCTTGGCCGAGCACTTGGCGGAGCAGGCGCGCACGGCGTCGGACGACCCCGGCGTGCAGGAGGCGCTGCGGCTCCTGATCGACGCGCTGGATGAGCGCGGTTTCCTCGAGGAGGATCTCTCGTCGCTCGCGCTGCGTTCCGGCCAGCCCTACGAGGCCGTCGTCATCGCGCACACCCTGCTGCTGGGCTTCGACCCGCCCGGGATCGGAGCGCGCGACCTCCGCGAATGCTTCCTCGCGCAGCTGCGCCAGCGCGGGCGCGGCCTCTCCACCGCGGCCCGCCTGGTCAACGACTGCTGGGAGCCGATGATGGGGCGCCGGCTCGAGGAATGCGCCCGGGTGCTCGACCTCGAGATGGACGGCGTCCGCGAGGGCTTGGCGGAGCTCGCCAAGCTCGAGACCGTGCCGGCCCGGCGTTTCGCCCGCGACGACAACCGCGTGGTCACGCCCGACGCCACGGTCGAGCCCGATGACGAGGGCAAGTGGAAGGTCGTGATGGACGACCGCCACGTCCCGAAACTCCGCCTGGTCCCGGCCTACAAGGACATGCTGGCCGGCCATACCCTCGGCGACAAGGAGCGGACGTACATCCTCGAGCGCATGCGTCAGGGTAAGTTCCTGATCGGCGCCATCGAGGAGCGCCAGCGTACCATCGAGCGGTTGGCCCACATCATCGTCGACCGCCAGGGCGACTTCTTCGAGCACGGTCCGGCGCGCCTCAAGCCGCTCACCATGACGGACGTCGCCAAGGAGATGGGTGTCCACGAGACCACCGTCGGCCGCGCCGCCGCCAACAAATGGATGCTCACGCCGCACGGCCTCAAGGAGTTCCGCTGGTTCTTCACCTCCGGCGTCGCCACCGCCGACGGCGGGACCGTCGCGCAGGAAGGCGTCCAGGAGATGATCGCCGACATCTTAGCGCGCGAGAACCCGGCGGCCCCGCTGGCCGACGAGGCGATCACCGCTGAGCTCCGGAAGCGGGGCGTGCAGATCGCCCGTCGCACGGTGGCGAAGTACCGCGAGGCGCTGGGGCAGCCGTCCGCGCACATGCGCCGGCAGCGGCTCTGAGCCTCAGCCCAGGCGGTCGAGCACGGACGTCCAGCCGAAGTTCGCCATGTCGCGAAACAGGAACTGCACGCCGACCGTGCGGCCGTCCGCGCGGCGCGCGGGCGCGGCGATGGCCGGCAGTCCGGCGAGCGATCCCGGGGCGTTGAGCGCCAGCAGGCGGGTGCGGTGGGCGTCGTCGCACGCAGCCTTACCCACGGCGGGGCCGGCGGTGGCGGGCAGGGCGATGAAGTGGTGGCGGTTGAACAGGGTCTGGAAGGCTTCGCTCACCCGTTGGCGCACCGCGGCGGCCGCCTTCAGCTCGTCGGCGGTCCGGCGACGGCCACCGTCGAGGCGGGCCCAGACCGCCGGGTCGTAGTCCGCGCGGCGCAGGTCTAGCCAGGCCGCGTGGACACGCGAGGCCGCGTAGCCGCCCAGCACCGGGTAGGCCTCGGCCGCGCCGAGGCACGCCCGCCGCAGGAGTTCCGCCGAGGCCGCGTCCTCCTGCGCACCCGCCCGCACGGCCAGGTCCCGCATCGGCGCCAGGTCGGACGGTGCGAGCCCCAGTCCGAGGTCGCCGGCCCAGAGTCCGGCCCCCGCGGGCGGGGCTTCGCCGAGCACGGCGGCGGAGACCTGCGCGAGGTCCTTGGCGGAACCGGCGATCCAGCCCGGCGTGTCATAGCCTGGCGAAAGGGGGAAGAGGTCTCCCACCGGCAGGATGTCGGGTGACAGCCGCAGGCCCCAGACCCCGCAGTAGCCGCAGGGTACGCGGATCGATCCCGCGGTGTCCGTCGCCAGCGCGAACGGCACCAGCCCGCGGGCCACCGCGAAGGCCGAGCCGGAGGAGGAACCGCCGGCGAGCAACGCGGGGTCGGCCGGGTGTGGGCAATCGCCGAAGTGCGGGTTCTCGCCGGTCAGTCCGAAGGCGAACTCGTTGAGCTGGGTGCGTCCGCATTCAATGGCGCCCGCGTCTTGCTCGAACGCGTCGGGTAAGGTCGAGCTCCGGCTGGCCGGGCCGATGACCTCGGGGAGGAACGTCGAGCCGGCGAAGGTCGGCTGGCCTTCCCGGAAATACAGGTCCTTCGTCAGGAAGGGCACGCCGCCCAGCGCGTCGTCGCGCCGCGGCCACGCTTGCTCGAACCGGCGCGTCAGCTCGGGGACGCTCGGCAGCCCGCACAACGCCGCGCGCTGCTCGTGCGGGGCGAGGCCCGCCAACTTCAGCAGGAAAGCCTCCGCGGCCATCCGGGGTCCGCGGGTGAGGGTGAATTCCCGCCAATCCTCGATGGAGACGGGGACGACGCTCACAGTTCCAACGGGACGCCCGGTTCCGGGTCGTGGACGCGCGTCGCGGGCATCAGTTTGGCCAACGTTTCCTTCATCCAGGCGCGCGCGGGCGGGTCGCCGTGGGTGAGGACGATGTCCTTCGGCGCGAGGTCGCGGGCGAAGTCGACCAGCTCATCGCGGTCGGCGTGGCCGCTGAGGTGGAAACGCTCGACCTCGGCGCGCAGGATCGAGACGTGGTCGAGGCTCTTGAACTTGAATTCGCCGCCGGGCGCCATGCCGATCAGCTCGCCACCCGGGGTTTCCGGATCGCAATAGCCCACGAAGAAAACCGCGTTCTCCTCGTCGTCGAGGATGTTGGCGGCGATGCGCCAGGCGGGCGTCTTCTCGACGAGCATGCCGCTCGAGAGCAGGTAGATGCCCTGCGCGGGCAGGTTCTTGCCCGGCTGCACGTAGCGGCGCGAGAGCGGCTGCACGCCGAGGTCGCGCAGCACCTGCCGGCTGAACTTCACCTGCTTCGTCTTCTTGCTCGCCGCGTCGAGGTAGTCGCACAGGTCCATCCCGAGGCCGGAGCAGTAGATCGGCACGTCGACCAACTCGCCCGCGTCGGCGGCGTCTTGGAGGAGGAGGAGGATCTCCTGCATGCGCCCGAAGGCGAAGGCCGGGAGTAGAACGTCGCCGCCGCGGTCGGCCACGCGGTTGATGGCGTTGATCAGGCGATCCTCCTCCTTCTTGCGCGTGACGTGCGGCAGCGTGGGCGTGGCGCCGCGCGTGCATTCCATCACGAGGGTGTCGACCGGGGTCCGCGGGAAGGCCGCGCCGGCCACGGTCCGTTGGGCCTGGAAGTGTACGTCGCCCGTGAAGAAGTGCTTGCGCTTGCGGTGCTCGACGAGCACGCCGACCGCGCCGGCCACGTGGCCCGCGAGGTGGAAGGTGAGGGCGACCTCCTCGCCGCCGCGGCCGATGACGCGCGGGTTGGCCAGCGGGACCGCCGCGAGGGCGTGCTCGACGCGTTCGACGTCCTGTTCGACGTAGAGCGGGTAGTCGGCGTTGCCGGTCTCCTCGCGCTGGCGCTTCATCACCTGAATCGAATTGGAGAGCAGGCGGCGGACGAAGAGGGTCGTGGCGGCCGAGGCGTAGACCCGCGCGCCCGGGTGCTGCCGGACGAGCAAGGGCAGGGAACCGAGGTGGTCGAGGTGGCAGTGCGTGAGGATGACCCCGTCGACGCCGCCTTGGATCTTGTCCAGCCGCGGAAGGGCTTGGCGCCCGTCGAGCTTGGGGTGGAGGCCGCAGTCGACGACCAACCGCACGCCGCCGAATTCGGCGAGCATGCAGTTGGCGCCGATTTCGCGGCCGGAGTTGAGGTCGGTAAGTCGCATCAGGAAAGGTCGGGGGGCGGGGTCATCGCGAAGGCGGGGATCCGGACGAAGACGCGCCGGCCATCCGCCGTGGTCCCGTGGAACGCCCCTTCCGCGGTCAAAGCGGCGCCCGTGAGGTGGTAGCTGTTGTAGGAGAAGGTGCCGCCCGGCGGGAGGGAGGGGGTCTCGCCGACGATGCCATCGCCTTCGATGACCTCCACCGAGCCGTCGGCCGCGCGGAGGATCCATTTGCGCCCGAGCAGGCGGACGGTCTCCTGGGAAACGTTGGAGATCGTCAGGAAATACACGAAGGCATGGGGGGTCTCCGGCGGGAAGTTCGCATCACGATGGTGGACGACCTTGTCGACGACGACCCGGAGGCCTGGGAGTTCCTGTCCAGTGGCTTGCACGTCCCCCCAAGAAAGGGGTCTCGCCCGTGTTAAGGAAGCCATAAATCCCTCGGATGGCGGTTTTCAGGGACCTTCCCGCCTTGCACCACCCCTTGGGCTGCGTTTGATGGGCGGGGATGGCGTCTTCCCCTTCCCACCGGACCATGCTCGGTCGTATCCCGGGCAAATGGAAGGTCATTTTCGTTTACCTGGTCCTCCTGGTCCTATCGGCGAAGTTCCCCTTCTTCAGTTCCAGCGAGCGTTTCGCCAAAGGCACCCCGGTCCAAGTCCCGGCGTTTGACCTGGTCGGTGACAAGGTGGTTCAGACGGAGCGGAAGGTACCGATTCGCGCTCACCTCCATGGCGTCGACGGCCAGCAGGCCGAGGAACAGCTCGGGCCCCTGCCGCGTTTCCGTCCGACCGTGGTGGTCTACCTGCATCGCGTCCCGTGGGATGACCATGGTAGCCGGCTCTGTGCGGCGCTGGCAAAGAACCCGCGGGTCTCGGTCATCGAGGCTTTCCTGCCCGGTTTCCATACTTCCTCCGGCGATGTGCCCAGCCACTCGATGGAGACGAATGCCGCGGTGGTCGCCGCCCTCGTCGAGCACTACGGGATCAAGGAGTATCACGTCATCGGCCAAGGCCTGGGTGGGGTGGCCGCCCTGGAACTGACCCGCACCTATCCCGGTCGCGTACGTTCGCTCAGTCTGGTTTCCGCACCGGGCGCCCAAGAGTTCGAGATGATGGGCAATCCGCTCGTCAACAAGCTCGTCTATGGCTTCCACGGTGCCTTCTTCTGGGGCGTCTCTCGTCTGACGCCGAACTTCGGCGCGGCCGACCTCCTGCCGTGGGACCGTGACTACGCCAAGACGGTCTTCGACACCGACCTGTCCGACTCCAAGAAGATCCTGCGCGAGTGGCGCAAGCCGCTCTACCTGCTGCACGGCGAGGATGATTGGGTGACCGCCGTCGACACCGCGCGCTACACCGCGCTGCTCGTGCCGCAGGCCAAGCTCGACGTGGTGCCGGGTGGTCGCGACGCCGCCTTCGCCGATGTCGCCGCGACCGCCGCCAAGCTGGACGCGTTCCTGCTCGCCGCCGAGCAGGCGCCGGTCGCGCCCTCCGCGGCGCCCGCCTCCGATCCGCCCGTGCCGACCGCCCAGGGCGCGCGCTATTGGATCCTGATGCTGATCATCGTGCTCTGCTGCCTGGTGGCGGAGGACCCGACCTGCCTGGCGACGGGCCTGCTGGTCGGCATGGGGCTGATCGATTTCTGGTCGGGTGCCATGGCCTGCACGGTCAGCATCTTCATCGGGGACGTCGCGCTCTATTCGATCGGGCGGTTCTTCGGCAAGCAGGCCCTGACCCGCGCGCCGTTGAAGTGGCTACTCAAGCCGCACCAGCTCGACCAGTGGGCGGGCTGGTTCTCGACCCCGCGCGGGATGTTCGTCGTGGTCAGCTCGCGCTTCGTCCCGGCCAGCCGCGTGCCGACCTTCATCACCGCCGGCATCCTCCGGCTCAGCCCCCTGCGGTTGGGCGTGCTGCTCTTCCTGGCCGCGTTGGTGTGGACCCCGGTCCTGATGCTCATCGGGCTCCGCTGGGGTCCGGTCATCATCGAGAAGCTCAACGAGTATCACCGCATCGCCGGCTGGATCGTGGTCGGGATGTTGCTGCTGCTCTATTTCTCGACGCACTGGTTGCTACCGGCCCTAACCTGGCGCGGACGTCGCCAGCTCGTGATGAAGGTCCGTAACCTGCTCCAGCCGTCCCTGTGGCCCGCGGCGATTCTTTACCTGCCGGTACGGTTGGGCGTCCTCTACCATAGCATCCGTTGCCGCAGCCTCACCGCCTTCGCCTCGGCCAACCCGGCGTTCGGCCGCATCGGCGGCTTCATCGGCGACGCCAAGTCGCTCCTGCTGCGTCCGTTCCAGCGGGATTCCCGCTGCTGCCCGACCTTGGCGCTCGCGCAGGAGGACCAGGTCGAGGAACGGCTCAAGGAGGCCGACGCTTTCGCGGTTTGCCATGGCTTCCCGCTGGTCTTCAAACCCGAGGTGGCCGAGGACGGCTCCGGCCTGCGTTTCGTCCGTGATGAGGCCCGTCTGGAGGCCCTTGTCCGGGGCGCGAAGGAGGACTTCCTCCTGCAGAAGTTTATCCCGGGGCTGGAGTTCGAGGTCGTCTGGCGCCGCAACCCGGGACAGGACGATGGTCGGATCATGGCGCTGGTGCAGAAGCAGGACGTCGTCGTGCGCGGCGACGGCGAGCAGACCCTCGAGGAGCTGATCTGGCTGGATGAGTTCGCGGTCTCGCGGGGCGAACTTTATCAGCGTTGCCACTCCCGGGAGTTGAACGACGTCGTCCCGGCGGGTCGCTGCGTGACCCTCAATCTCACCGGCAGTTACGGCCATGGCGCCCGTTGCGTGCATCGCCCGGACCTCTCCACGCCCGAGCTCGTCGCGGCGGTCACCGCCTTCACCAAGCGTTTCCCCGGGCTTCATTTCGCCCGCTTCGACCTGCGCGCCGCCTCCGAGGCGGAACTGATGGCCGGGCGCTTCACCTGCACCGAAGTCGGCGGGTGCTGCCATGTCTCGAGTCTCGTGCGCGACGGGTCGCTGCGCTTCAGCCGATCCTACGCCGCGGTGTGGCATCAGTTGAAGGCCTGCGTCGAGGCCGGCCGCTATAATCTTAATCAGAATGTCCGCCCCGTGCCGCTGGAAGAACTGATGGCCCGTTGGAGCCAGGCCCGCGGTCGCGCCGACGAATACGCGGTGAGCGAAGAGTGAGCGGTCTCATCCTTTAGCGGCTAGTTCGCTTGTGGGTACCGTTCGATGCGCGGTCTGCGGCTAGCGGCCTGCGGCGCGCCGTGGAGGCGGCGGTTCCTTTAACGGGCGGATTTGGGTTCATCACCTCACAGGATGATAGGGATGAATACCTGGTTTAACTGAAGGCTCTTTCCCATGGAAGAAGTCGGCCTAGGAGTGTTGGCCGAAATCCTATGCGAAACAACCCGCTCCTCGGTTCTGCACTCCTACTCTCCGCCGCCCTGCTCAGCCTCCGTCCGGCCGTCGCCGCCACCGTCACGTGGGACACGTCGACTGACGCGGGCTTCCAGTCCGGCAATGGCACGTGGGGTACTGATAATTTCTGGACCACCAACGGGACGACCCTAGCTGCTTGGACTTCGGGAGATACTGCGGCTTTTCAAGGTGCGGCCACCAAGGTGACTGATACGATAACCTTGGGGGCTAGTCAGACAATTGGCGGGATGAGCTTTGGCGCTGGCACCACCTTCGGGGATTGGACCATCGGTGGCGCGGGTGGCTTGGCGTTGTCGGCCAATAGCACCTTCACAGTGGCGGCGGGGTCGACAGCCAATATCAACTCCGGGGTGTCCGGCGCATTTTCGCTGACCAAGGCTGGGGCTGGGTCGCTGACACTGAGTGCGGCGAATACTTATACCGGCGGCACCACGATTTCGGCGGGGCAGTTAATCGTGCAAGATGCCGGGTCTTTGGGGACGGGTGCTTTGTCGGTGGCCGGGGGCGCTAGTATCGCAGTTAATGCGGATACGGTCATTACGGGGCTAAGTAGTGGGGGTAATGTCACTATCGCCGCGGGCAAGACCCTCACGATCAATAACAGCGTCTTCACGGGGCATTTCAGTGGCCGGTTAAGCGGCAGTGGCAACTTGGTTCTCAGTAATACCGCGAACGGCGACGGGTTTTTCACTTGGGGCGTCCATGATGGTTTCACCGGCAACATCACGAGCACGGGCATACTGGGTTTGCAGGGTGTCGTCAGCGCGCTTGGAAGCGGAAACCTGACCTTCCTCGGCCAAAGTACTTTGCGTAGCCAAGGCGGCACGCCTTTACTCAAGAACAACGTCTTCGTGGACGGCACCCTCAAGGTTCAAAGTACCACGGCTACATTCGATGAAAACATCACGGTGCGCGCGGGGAGTACGTTGCAAGTCGACGGCACGATGATCCTCAACAAGAACCTGTCCCTGGAAACGAACGCCGTCCTGGTGGTCAATGGCGCGCTTCATTTCGGGAAGGGGGGGACGACCGGCACGCTGAATAACGGTTTGTCTTTCAACGCCACGCGGGGCGCGTTCACTTTTAATCGCTCGGATGACATCACCTATTCGGGTAATATGTCAGGAACGAGTAATTTCACGAAAAGGGGCGAAGGCACGCTCACCATCACGGGAGCCATCACGGGCACCTTTGGCAACATCATCCAGCAGGGAACTCTGCTCGTAGCGACGGGCGCGACCATAGGTTCTGGGCAGGTTTTCGTCCAGGGCGGTGTCCTCGACATCGGTAGCAATGCCTTGGCCAATAACTTCCAGGTCACCGGCGGAACCTTGCGCGGCAACAATGCGATCCAAGTGTCCCAGGTCGCTGGATCGACCTCCGGCACCGTTGAGGCCGCTTTAGCCGGTACGGGCGCTTTCTCGAAGTCGGGGACGGGTACGTTGACCTTCAGCGGTAATAATACCTACACAGGTGGAACAACGATCACGGCTGGTACGCTCACTCTGGGCAGTGCTACGGCGTTGGGCACGGGAGCGGTCACATTGACGGGGGGAACCCTGAATCTTAACGGTCAGGTTATTAACAACAACCTGACGCTTGGTGCCGGTTTGATCGGCGGTTCAGGCACGCTTGCGGGCGTTGTATCGGGTACTGCTGCTTTCACCAAATCTGGTACGACCACCTTGGTGCTCAACGGTTTGAATACTTATTCCGGCGGTACGACCATCACGGCGGGCGTGCTTACCGTCGGCACGACGACCGCCTTGGGCTCAGGCGCGGTCACGCTGACCGGAGGTACCTTGAATCTCAATGGCCAGACGATTGGCAATGACTTGACCCTTGGCGCTGGGGTCATCGATGGCTCAGGCACCCTCACGGGGGTCATCAGCGGTGCCTCGGCGTTCAGTAAGTCGGGGTCGGGTACCCTGACCTTTACGCGTAATAATACCTATTCGGGCGGCACCACCATTTCGGCGGGCACCTTGAATGCCGCGAGCAACGGGGCCCTGGGTTCGGGCGCCGTGACGATTTCCGGGGGCACGCTCAACCTCGGGACTTCATCTCTGGCTAATACGATTACCTTGTCTTCGGGTTCGCTGGCGGGGAGCCAGCTGAATGGCGATAAGCTCGTGCTGCAGGGTGGCGAGGTGACCGGCGTCGTCGCCAGCGGGGCCCTCTCCAAGACGGGTAGCGGTACGGTGACGCTGAGCGGCGCCAATACCTACTCGGGCGGCACGACGGTCTCGGCGGGCACCTTGGTGGTGAACAACGCCGACGCCTTGGGCGCCGGTTCCGTCACCTTGTCGGGCGGTAGCCTTGATGTGAAGGCCAACACCGTCGCCAAGGATATCACGCTGACCAGCGATAGCACCGTCGCGGGTGCCAATGGGACGATTTCGGGGGTTATCTCGGGTAGTGGCCTCTTGACCAAAGTCGGTAGCGGCAGCCTGACTTTAAGCGGTAACAACACCTTTGCGGGTGGGGCCTTGGTCAACGCGGGCACCCTCCAGGTCAACGGCGAGGTCTTGGGTAACTTGGTCGTTTCGAGCGGGGCCAAACTCGCCGGTTCCGGCATAGTCCATGACGTCACCGTCGCGGCCGGCGGGTCGATCAACGCCGGCGGGGTCGATGCGGTCGGCACATTGCGTGCTGATAGCCTCAGCCTGCAAGGGGGCGCGAAGGTCGAGCTGAACTTATCCGACGCTTCGCTCGGCGCCGGTAACGGTTTCGACCGCTTCCTCCTCACGGGCCAACTGGACCTGAGCGCCGCTTCCTCGGCCAACAAGTACTCGCTGATCCTTGCGGGTCTGCCTTCCGTCTTTGATGCGGCGAGCGATTACTCGTTCGCCTTCCTGAAGTATGGCAGCCTTAACTTGGGCGCCAACACGAACATCTCCGACCTCTTCGCTTTGGACGTCAGCGCTCTCAAGGACCAGGCCGGTGGGGCCCTCGACGTTTCCAAGTTCAGTTTGGTCGATGACGTCGCCAATCAGCAGGTCCTGCTCAACTATGGCTCGCCGATTCCGGAGCCATCCACCTACGGCTTGAGCCTGGGCTGCCTCGGCCTGGCGATCGCCGCGGTCCGGCGGCGCCGTCGGATGAGCGTTTGATCGCCGTAATGAAAGCGTCAACGAGGGCGTCCCGCGAGGGGCGCCCTTTCACTATCGCGCGTTGTAGGCGTGGCATAGGGCCACCGCCGCCGCATCGGACTCGTCCAAGGGCAGTTCGTGGTCCAAGCCGAAGACCGACTTCACCATACGACCGACTTGCTCCTTGGAGGCTGCCCCGTGCCCGGTGACCGCCATCTTGATGCGTTTCGGGGCGTACTCCCTGACGGTGGCTCCGAGCCGGGCCAGCACGCTCAGCGCCGCGCCGCGGGAAGCGCCCATCGCTTGGGCGGTCCGGAAGTTCTGGACGTAGATGGTCTCCTCGATCGCCGCCTCGGTCACACCGTGCTGCTTCGCGAGCGATTCCACCGCGTCGGCAATCTGGCCCAGGCATTCGTAGGGCGCCAACTTGGGCGCTAACTTCAGGGTCAGGCTGGCGAGCAGCCGCGGCGTGCTTCCGCGGGTGTCGATCACCGCCAAGCCGGTGCCGCGCAGCGAAGGGTCGATGCCGAGGATGATGGCCTTGGCGCCCCGGCTCGCCGTCATCGCCTTGGTCGGCGACTTGCGGGTGCGCGCGACCGACGTTTTGACGTCAAGGGCGACCCCATCGCGGAGCTTGGCGGTCCAGAGGGAGCGCGAGGAGGAGCGGGCCATGCGTCATCTTGGCGGGCAGGGCGGGGAGGTTTCCACCGTAAAACGCATCGTCCCGGATTGCCTGCCCGTGCCCTCGCCCCCCAGCATCGCGGCATGCGGATCCCCTCCTTCCTCGTGCTTGGCCTGGTGGCCGCCGGCTTCGGCGCCGAGCCGCCCGTGGTTGTCCGGGAGACCGCGGAGATGCCTTCCGTGGCTCCGGTCCGCCACGCCCGTTTCAATAAGGAGGCCGTCCCCGAGTGCTCGGCCCTCTGGGCTAGCCCCACCCAGCTCGGACTCTTCTGGACGCTTTCCGATTCCGGGGACAAGCCGCGCCTGACCGCGCTCCGGGCCGATGGCACCTTCGCCGCTGGGCCGGCCGGCCCTTGGCGTACCGTTGAAATCAAGGGCGCGACCAATGTCGACTGGGAAGCCATCACCGGCGACGCCAGCGGCCGGATGATCGTCTGCGACGTCGGCAACAACATCTCCCTTCGCAAGGAGCTCGCCCTCTACGTCTTCCCGGAGCCGAAGCTCGGTGCGGCCACGGTGACCGATTTCCGCAAGGTCACCTTCGCCTGGCCCGACCAGAAAGCCTTCCCCGATCCCGAGCTCGCCCATGACTGCGAGGCGGCCTTCATGGTCGGCGGTCGGCTCTACCTCCTGACCAAGCACCGTCGCGATACGCTGACCGACCTCTGGCGGGTGGACTTACCCGCCCCCGGGTCGCCCGACAAGGCCGTCCCGGTCAAGGTCGGCCGCCTGGATGCCAAGGGCATGGTCACCGACGCCGCGGTTTCGCCCGACGGCAAGCGCCTGGCCGTGCTGACCTACACGTTCGTCTGGGTCTTCGACCTTCCGGCGACCGGCGAGACTTTCTTCTCGGGTCCCGCCCGTTCCGCGCCGCTCTCCTTGCCGGCGCTCTCTTGGCAGGTCGAAGGCTGCTCCTGGCTCGACGATGCGACGCTCCTGCTCGGCTCGGAGCAGGGCGATCTCTTTCGCTTGCCGCTCGCCGCCTTGAAGGAAGCCAAGTGATCGAAGGTGCGTCAGCGGGCGGCCTCGGGTTCAGGGGTGTTTAATTCATTTTGGCATCCGTAAAACACCTCACGGAAATCACCTCGTTCTCTACCTCTTGGCCTTTGAAATCGTCGGCGATGAATCCACCGATCCGCACGTGCTATTTATTTGATGAGTTCGGCCAACAAGTGGGGCCCTTCACCGTGGGTGAAACCCTCCGCCACCTGGAGATGGCGGAGGGGAACGCCCCGGGGCGTCGTCGTCGGCTCAAGGTTTGGACGCTCGGCTGGCCTACCCGCCTGGAGGCCGAGGAGGCTCGCCGGCGGCTACGTCGCCGTCTGCAGGCCCGGACCCGCTAGGCACAAAAAAGCCGGCGCGCACGCCGGCTTCTCGGGCTGACCGGAAGTCGTCGCTCAGAGCGCCTTGGCGGCCGCGACGACGGCTTCCTTGGTGATGCCGAGCTCCTTCATCACCACGTCGCCCGGGGCGGAGAGGCCGAAGGTGTCGGTGCCGATGGCCTTGCCGGCGGTGCCGACGTAGCGTCCCCACGAGAGCGTCACACCGGCTTCGATGCTGACGCGCTTGGTGCAGGCGGCGGGCAGGACTTCCTCCTGGTAGGCCTTCGGCTGGCGCGCGAAGACCTCCATCGAGGGCATCGAGACGACGCGGACGCCCGCGCCGAGTTCCTCGCCGGCGGCGAGGGCGAGCGAGAGTTCGCTGCCCGTGCCGATGAGGATGTGCGTGAGTGCGGCGGTCTCCTTGCGCAGGATGTAGCCGCCCTTGAGCGCGCCCTGGCGGCGCGTGGCCACCGGGACGGCGTCGAGGGACGGGACGTTCTGGCGGGAGAGGATGAGGGCCACGGGGCCGTCCTTGCGGGCGACCGCGTGGGCGAAAGCCGCGGCGGTCTCCTCGGCGTCGCCCGGGCGGACCACGTCGAGGTTCGGGATGCAGCGCAGGGCGCTGACGGTCTCGACCGGCTGGTGGGTCGGGCCGTCTTCGCCGACGCCGACGGAGTCGTGCGTGAAGATGTAGAAGGCCTGGAGCTTGGCCAGCGCCGCGACGCGGATCGAGGGGCGGAGGTAGTCGGAGAACGTCAGGAACGTCGCGCCGGAGCCCTTGAAGACGCCGTGGTAGGCGATGCCGTTGAGGATCGCGCCCATCACGTGCTCGCGGATGCCGAAGTAGAGGTTGCGGCCGCCGGGGGTCGCGACGTCGAAGTCGCCGACGTCCTTGATGTAGTTCTTGGTCGAGCCGTGGAGGTCCGCCGAACCGGAGAGCACGAGCGGGGAGGCCTTGGCGACGGCGTTGATGCAGGCCTCGCCGGAGACGCGGGTGGCGAGGGCGTTC
>Ga0255103_1000120_pt1 | contig 22674 bp, 6 predicted proteins | sample Law_Cont_RepB_0h_FD_188450 | JGI IMG/M metagenome (GOLD analysis project Ga0255103, IMG submission 188450) | Freshwater microbial communities from St. Lawrence River, New York, United States - Law_Cont_RepB_0h | ecosystem: Environmental > Aquatic > Freshwater > River | place: USA: New York...
TCCGATCGAGCGCTTTGGCAAGCTGCATTCGCAGTTGTTTTCGGATTACATGCCCCGGTGGGAGAATGTGCGCAATGGGGCGAGGCTATTGATTTACGGTTTGTTTTTGAAGGTGGCGGTGGCTGATAATTTGGCTACGGTGGTGGATGTATTTTATGCGGATCACGTGGCGTTTACGCAGGCGGAGGCATGGCTGGCGACCTTCTATTTTACGTTTCAGGTGTATACCGATTTCTTTGGGTATTCGTTGTTGGCGCAGGGCAGTGCGTTGATGTTTGGGATTCATTTGATGGACAATTTCAACAAGCCATTCATCGCCAAGAGCATACCTGAATTTTGGCAGCGATGGCATATATCGTTGAGCACGTGGTTTAGGGATTATATTTTTATTCCGGTGGGGGGAAATAAGCGCGGTCCGTGGGTGTTGGCTTTGGCGGCGATGTTGGTGTTTTTCACCAGTGGGCTGTGGCATGGGGCGAACGGGACGATGATTGCGTTTGGGGTGGCTCAGGGTTTTTTGTATTTGTTTGATCGATTTGTTTTCAAGAAGTTGGAGTTTGTGGGCGGACATTTTCACGATCACGAGGGTCGGTTGCCGTTGCGCAGGCGTTTGTGGGATGGGTTTCGGACGGTGAAAACGGGGTTCTTTTTCATGATGACGTTGGTGTGGTTTCGGAGTGCTACGATGGACCAGGCTTCGGAGGTTTTTGGGATGTTGTGGATGCCGGGATACATTGGTTGTAGGTTGGATGGATTGGAGGGAATTGCGGCGCCCACGCTGGCTCACGGTTTGCAAATACCACTTTTTTTGTGTATATTCTTGTTGTTGGATTTGTGGGTGATGAAGGACCGGGCCGATGTTTGGCTGGGTAAGTTTGCTACGCCTTTGCGGTGGATGATTTACGCGGCTATGGCAGTGTCTGTGTGGGTTTGGGGCGGCGCGATCAATCATCCTTTTGTATATTTTCAATTTTAGAGATGGCTTGGATGAAGGATATCGCCCCGAAAATGCTGCTGAGACTCTTGGTGGGTGTGGTTGTGTTTTTTGCGGCCAATTTTTGGTATGTGAGTTCGGGCTTGTATAGGCAGGAGCGCGCGAAATTTTCGCCCATGGCGTCGAAGTTGGATTCGGCTTTTGGGAATGGCGATGTGGTGTATTTGGGAGAGAGTTCGAATACGAGTTTTAACCCTTGGACGGACACGTTTGGGTACAGTGTGAGTGAGTTTTTGCAGATGTATTTGCCGCAGAATCGGGTGAGGGGGGTATCGCACGACGGGTATCATGTGGGGTTGTTTTCGCAGATGTTGGGGTTGATGCCGGAGCATTGGGCCGATTCGGGGCGCAAAACGGTGGTGATCACGGTGAATATGCGGAGTTTTGGTCCGAGTGCGATGTTTAATGGCAATGAGGCGAGCAATCAGCAGGAGGCAATTTTTTATTCGCATCGAACGGCTTTGTTGAATCGGGTGTATGTGAGTTTGCATCACTATGACAATCGCGATTCGAGGGAGATGGAGCGGGCGAAGACGCAATGGTTTAGGACGAGGGATTTGCGGATAGGTGGTGGTGCCGGACAGCATTATGGGTCAACACATGGGGGTCCTGGTTTGGAGTCGGCGGGTGAGGAGTGGTTTTATCACAACACGGTGAAGTGGTGGTTGCGGGATTTGCAGCGACAGTATGCGCCGGTATCGGGCGAAGCGAATTTGGCGCGGGTGATGCCCATGGCGGAGGCTTATTTGAAGGAATTTGCGTTTTTGTTGGACGAGGAGAATCCGCGGGTGCAGGCGTTGGATGCGATTGTGGCGAAGTGCAAGCAGGAGCAGGTGAATGTGGTATTTGTGTTGTTGATGCCCAATTTTGACCATGCCAATCGGTTGTTTGGGGAGGAGTTGACGCAGTTGATGGATTACAATATGGATTTCTTGCGGAAGCGATTTTCGGGTTGGGAGAAGGAATATGACAAGGGTGCTTTCAAGGTGGGTTATGTAGATGTTCAGCGTTTGTATAGCGACTGTCGGTTGGGGGAGTATATGCGGGGTGTGAGTGAAGATGTGGGTATCGGAACGGTGGGCAATCCTTGTTTTGATTGGGCGGGCGGACAGCATTATACCGACCAGTGGTATCCCACGGAGCATGTGGATGCGCACATTCGTCGGTTCATCGCGCAGAAAACGGCGGAGAAGATTTTGGCATTTCAGTACCGCGATCGGATACAGACTGGGGTCACCAAGCCAATGGTACCGGACATCAAACCGAGTGTGAATAACCAACCCAACTGGAGCATTAGAATGCCGTTGGCTGATACTTGCCTACAGAGTTGGAAAGTGTTTGCGACGAAGCATTTGCTGCGCCGATGAGAGGGTTCCTTTTTAGTTCAGATTCAATACGAAATAATAGTATCAAGGCAGAGTGCTAGAAGATCAGATTATTGGTGGGTAAAAATTGAATTATAGGCTTCTTGATCGAGCCAAATTCTGCAGGTATCATTGATCAGTGCACATTGCACGGAGAAAGAATGATTCGTTCCCATGATTGTTTTTTGATACATAATTGACCAAGAATTAACACTGTTGGTTCTTATCCCGATGCGCTTGAGTGAATAACCGAATTGCGCTTTGGAAAAGTGACTGATAATTTGATTTTTCGGTTGCGATTTGATCCATGGTCCATAAAAGAACGGAACCATTTTTTCGAATTGCATATTTTTAAAAAGTATTTGTTGGTATGTGAGAATATCTGTATTAAAAAAACACAGTGGATTTTTGAATAGGCAATTTTCCGAAACACTATACTTTTCTCCAATATTTTTGAACGTCATCAACGCGATTATTGATGTTAAAGTAAAGCTAATAATTAGAGTCTTTTTTGGCATTTGGTGAGCAAAATTAGGATAAACACAAACATTTACTTGCAGTCGTAGCTGTTTGTGTGAATAAAAGCCACTTTCGAGCATGGGCTGTTGAAATTTTTAATCAGTCAAAATCATCTCGTATTGATGCTTGAAAGCTCAAAAAATGTGGATAAAGTGTTGACAATGTGCTCTCGAGTGCATATTTTTGCTATTCGCTATAATCATTAAAGTTGAAACCATACAAATTCATTACAAGTAACATCCATCGTTTACGCTTTGCTATTTGTACCATTGGTGTGATTTTATATTGCATGGGTCATGTTTCGGCGCAATCATCAATTACGGGTTTTATTGAGAATAAGGGTCAGATTATTGACCAAAACGGAATAAAAAATTATGAAGTTAATTTTTTGCATTCCAAAGGGCCGCTTCATATTCAATTTAGATCAAAAGGTTTTAGTTACGAAATATTCGAAAAGTTAAATGGTGATTCAAATAATGGATCTTCCAATTATTCCATTCGTAGAATTGATATAGATTTCAAAAATGCGAATGATTTTATTTGGGAAGCAACAGGTGAAATGCCTGATGAATTTAATTTTTATGGCCGATCAAAAATTGAAGCTGTACATGCTTATCGGACTTTAACTGCGAAAAATGTTTGGAATGGTGTTTCAATAAAATTTGAGATTGATTCCGACAACAGCGTAAAATATGAATTTAATTGTTCAGATATTGACGCTTTAAAAAGAATCAGACTTGCCGTTTTTGGTGTAGAGAAAATAGATATAAACGACTCACACATTCTTTACAAGGCAGGTAAGCACAGTTTGTCGGATGATTTTCCGAAAGTCTATTCTCAGTGTGATGGTGAACGACTCAGTAACTTCTCCATTTATGAAAGTGAAAGAGGGGTTATTGGTTTTGATGGAAAAAGTAAGAAGAAATGTCCCATCGTAATCGATCCAATTCCAAACTTGAAATGGGCTACTTACTATGGTTCGGGTGGAAGTGAACATGGCTACGGTGTTGCTGCAGACTTGAACGGAGATCCATTTTTCTGTGGGAGTACAACCTCAAGTACGAATATCGCAACGTCTGGTTTGGGCGTTTACCAAGTGAACTACTCTGGCAGTGACGATGCTTATTTGGTGAAATTTCTGAAAGATATCGATCCAACCAGTCAAAAGAGCGTAAGAAAGTGGTGTACTTATTTTGGTGATCAGGGGACAGATATTGCCTACAACCTGGCGATTGATAGCGGGAACAACATATACATGGTGGGTGAGTCCTACTATCAAAGTACATCTTCGATTTTGTATCGCAATAAATTGCAAACTGTCCACGGTGGGAAAATGGATGGGTTCGTGGCAAAATTTGACAAAGATGGTAAGTTAAAATGGTCGAATTTTTTTGGAGGAAAAGAGGATGAGATTGCGACGTCCGTATACATTGGAAAGCGCGACACCTCAATAGTGGTTGTTGGCCAAACGGCATCATCGCTCACTCATGCGTCAACCGGTGGATATAAAATCGCCCAATCAAGCAATGGAGGAGGTAGTGATGCATTTGTTTTGTTATTGGATTCTGCAGGAAATAGTAAGTTCTCCACTTATTACGGAGGTTCTGGTACTGATATCATTAATGATGTTGCAATTTCTCGAGATTCAATCTTCGTTGTTGGAAAGTCGAACTCAACGAATTTTTCAAAGAGTACGGGTTCTTTTAGTGGGAATACAGATGCATTCTTGGCTGTATTTGGTCGCGATGGTAGCCACCTGTCACACTTGTATCTTGGTGGTAGCAGTGACGATGCGGCAAATTCAATAAACTGTTTAACTGATGGGGGAATTTATGTTGCTGGAACAACGAATTCTGCAAGTTGGAGCTTGCTAAAGGGGCATCAAAGCAATCTGAATAACACATCTTCATCATCTAGCCAAACGGATGCATTTCTGATCAAAGTAGATGCTAAATTTAAGAATTATTGGGGTACTTATTATGGTGGTGATTTGAATGAGCACGGTAATGGTATTACAACAGACAGGTATAACAATGTGTATTTGGCGGGTAGTACTGAATCGAGCAAACATATTTCTACAACCGATACTTATCAGGATACCATCAAAGGTGGTTGGGATGCCTATTTGGTAAAGTTTTATCCCTCAGGAACTAGACATTGGGGCACTTATTTTGGTGGTGGAAGTAATGATTATGGTCAAAACGTAACAAAGGGAGAAGCTGGTGATGTGTTTATGGTTGGTAGAACCTCCAGTACTTCCAATTTGATTTATCGCGCTTATCAATCATCAAACAACGGTAGTGTTGATGCATACTTTGCAGATTTTAATTATTGCGATAAATTTTTAGCCATAAAAAAGGATACGAGTTGTGGTGTGGGCAATTTCAATATTTACCTCACGATTGATTCGAGTAAATTCATTAAGAATTTTAAGGGCAAGTTGGATTGGAATTATAAGTTTCCATCCACATATAAAATTAAATGGTCCGGACCGAATTCGTTCAGTTCAACCAATCAAAATATCAATCGCACTTTTTCGGGAAACTCAGGAACCTATACCGTTATTGTTGTTAATGATCAAGGCTGCACAGATACCGCAAAAATTGATGTCAATTATAGTTATCCGAAGCCCTATTTTAAAATTACGGGAATTGATACATTATTGTGCAATGGAGATTGTAACGCCAAGATTTATGCTGGGATGACCGGTGGAACAGCAGGCAAAAATTGGCCAAAGTACAAGCTTTCTACTAATACAAATTATTCCACATCTTCTACGTACTCCAGCTTGTGTGCAGGCACATTCACACTAAATTTAATTGATTCTTTTGGTTGTAAAGCCGATACACAAATTGTTATTAAACAGCCAAGTAAACTAACAGTTACTAGTAGTTCAATTGTAAATGTTGATTGCAACGGGAATAAAACAGGTAGTATAACAGTTTCCGGTACTGGTGGTGTAACGCCCTATGAATTTAATATAAATGGAGGTTCTTATGGAACCTCGGGTAGTTTTACATCATTGGCATCAGGTAACTATACGATCGGTATAAAAGATAAAAATGGTTGCACGAGTTCTATTCTGATTAGTATCACACAACCAACGGTTTTGGGATTAACTGTGACTAGCACCACAAATGTACTATGTAAGGGTGGTAGTACTGGGTCAGTAACGGTTACTGGTAATGGTGGAACAACACCTTACGGCTATAGTATCAATGGAGGAAGCTATGCATCCTCAGGTACGTTTTCTGGATTATTGGCTGGCAATTATACGATTACAATTAAAGATGCAAATGGTTGTTTATATAACACAACAATTACCATCACTGAACCGAGTTCCGCAGTATCTATTTCAACGCTCTCGATTACGGATGTAAAATGCAATGGAGCGACAACCGGTTCAATAACGATAGTAGGTACAGGTGGCGTTTCACCTTATACATACAATATTTCAGGTGGGACCTACAGTAGTAATACGACTTTTACATCGCTTGCAGCTGGTACTTACACTTTGTGCGTGAAGGATAATAATGGATGTACATCATGTTCAACCGTATCTGTAACTCAACCTTCCGCGATAACGACATCTGTTTCACAAATCAATGTTTCTTGCAATGGTCTTGGTGATGGAAGTATCAATTTGACTCCTTCAGGTGGTGTAGGTCCATACACTTATTATTGGACAGGTCCGGGTACCTTTACTAGTAGCACACAGAATATAAGTAGCTTGGCTGCAGGTACGTATAATTATAAAATCACTGATGGGAACGGCTGTGACAAATCTGGAAGTGTTACAATCTTGGAACCAGCAGCACTGAGTGTTTCTATATCTTCTAATACACCCGTGGATTGTAATGGTAATTCTACGGGGATTTTAATTGCTGCGGGCAGTGGTGGAACGTTACCATATACATATAATATCAACGGAGGTAGCTATGCATCATCGTCTACTTTTTCTAACCTAGTTGCAGGGAATTATACCATCGGAATTAAAGACAAAAACGGTTGTAGCAATACGGTTACCGCTGTAGTAACTGAGCCAACCATTCTCGATCTAACAGCTACCAATACGGTACATGTAGATTGCAAAGGAAATTCCAGTGGCGAGGTTACAGTTGCCGGCACAGGCGGAACAACACCATACCAATACAGTATTTCAGGTGGTAGTTATTCCACATCAGCGACATTTAAATCACTTTCTGCAGGAACGTATGTATTGAGGGTCAAAGATAAAAATGGGTGTATCAAGTCTTTGAATGTTACGATTACGGAGCCATCAAGCGCATTGTCAATTTCGTTGTCAACCAAAGTGAATGTGGATTGTAAAGGAAATTCAACGGGTTCGATAGCGGTTTCAGCTTCTGGTGGCACGGGTCCTTACAGTTATAATATTGGTGGTGGAACATATGGTTCAAGTGCTTCGTTTGGCACATTAGCAGTAGGTACTTACACTGTAGGGGTTAAGGATAGTAAGGGATGTACTGCTTCTATTTCAATTTCGATAACAGAGCCAAGTGCTGTCCTTTCTGGTTCAATTACACAGGTGAACGTTTCTTGTAATGGATTTGGAGATGGAAATGTAACTCTCAGTATTTCCGGAGGAACACCCGGTTATAAATGCTATTGGACAGGCCCTGGCACATATACTTCAACAGCTAAGAATCCCTCGTCATTATCTGCGGGAACCTATAATTTCGAAATAACAGATACTAACAATTGTAAGAAAACAGGTACAGTTACGATTACAGAGCCAAGTGCGCTGAGTATTTCTTCAACGAGCATTACAGATGTGTTGTGTAAAGGGAATTCTACTGGAAATGTTTCTGTTAGCGCAAGCGGCGGAACTACGCCATATTCATACAATATAAATGGAGGTAGTTATGGGACATCGTCAACATTTAACTCGCTTTCCGCAGGTACTTATACAATAGGTGTTAAGGATAAAAATGGTTGTACAAATTCCATTTCCGTTACGATTAAAGAGCCTACCTTTTCCCTCAATGTGGTTTCTGTAAATTCAGATGTAGACTGTTTTGGTAACTCCAACGGTAAGTTGACTTTGACTGGTTCGGGTGGAACTTCACCATACAGTTATACAATCAATGGTGGTACGTTTGGTTCATCGAATACTTTTTCAAGCTTATCAGCTGGAGTATATAGCATCACGATTAAAGATGCCAATGGATGTACAAAAACGATTTCTGATACGGTAAATCAGCCCACTGCGTTAAGTGTAAGTTCAACCAGTACGGTGAACGTAGACTGTAAGGGCGGATCAACCGGTAGCATTACGGTAAGTGGCAGTGGTGGTACAAGTCCATACAGTTACAGAAGAAGCAGCAGTTCAAGCTTTGCAAGCAGCAATACATTTACGGGACTAAGTGCGGGCACGTATACGATCGAGGTAAAGGACAACAATGGATGTACTAGCAGTGTAAGTGTAACGATCACGGAGCCATCAACGAGTTTAAGTGGCAGCACCACCCAGAGCAATGTAACGTGCAATGGGTTGGGCGATGGAAGCATCACGTTGACGACCACGGGCGGAACAAGCAGCTACAGTTATAGTTGGACGGGCCCAGGCACATACACTTCCACAACCCAGAGTCCAAGCAGCTTGGCGGCGGGTACATACTCGTATAAGATTACAGATAGCAAGGGATGTACGGCTACGGGCAGTGCAACGATTACTGAACCAACGGCGTTGAGCATCAGCATCAGCAGCAGCACGAACATCAAGTGTAAGGGCGACTCAACCGGCAGTGTAACGGTGAGCGGCAGTGGTGGTAACACACCATACAGTTACAACATTGGCGGTGGCACGTATGGCTCAAGCACAACGTTCAGCAACTTGAAGGCGGGTACCTACACGTTGGGCATCAAGGACAAGAATGGTTGTACCAAGAGCACCACGTTGACCATCAGTGAGCCATCGTTAACGTTGAGTGTTGTCAGCAGCAGTGTAACGAACGTGTTGTGTAAAGGCAGTTCCACGGGCAGTATTACGGTGAGTGGCAGCGGCGGAACGCCATCATACACTTACAACATTGGTGGTGGTACGTATGGATCAAGCAATACATTCTCTAGCTTGAGTGCGGGCACGTACAGCATCGGCATCAAGGATGCCAATGGATGTACGAGCAGCGTAAGTGTAACAATCACTGAACCAAGTAGTACGTTGAGTATAAGCACAAGTTCTACCACGAACATCAGTTGTTACGGTAGCTCAACAGGTAGCATTACGGTAAGTGGCAGTGGCGGCACAAGTCCATATACTTATAACATTGGCAGTGGTAGTTACAGTAGCAGCGCAACGTTCTCAACCTTGGCGGCGGGCACTTATACGGTAGGCGTAAAGGACAACAATGGCTGTACGGCGAGCGTGAGCGTAACCTTGAGTCAACCAACATCTGCATTGAGTGGCAGTACCACCCAGAGCAATGTAACATGTAATGGGTTGAGCGATGCAAGTATCACATTGACCCCAAGTGGAGGAACAAGCAGTTATAGTTACAGCTGGACAGGTCCAGGTACATACAGTTCCACCAACCAGAGTCCAGGTACATTGGCAGCGGGAACGTATACGTACATAATAACAGATGCCAAGAACTGTACCTACACCAACAAGGTAACGATCACCGAACCGGGTGCGTTGAGTGTAACGGGCAGTGTCACCAACGTAGACTGTAAGGGTAACTCAACAGGTAGGATCGTAGCCAGTGGTAGTGGAGGAACAGGATCATACAGTTACAACATTGGCGGGGGAACCTACGGAAGCAGCGCTACGTTCTCTAGCCTGAGTGCAGGCACATACACCATAGGTATTAAGGATGCCAATGGCTGTACCAAGACAGCAAGCATCACAGTAAGCGAACCATCATCAAGCTTAAGTGTAAGTTCAACCAGTACGGTGAACGTAGACTGTAAGGGCGGATCAACCGGTAGCATTACGGTAAGTGGCAGTGGTGGTACAAGTCCATACAGTTACAGAAGAAGCAGCAGTTCAAGCTTTGCAAGCAGCAATACATTTACGGGACTAAGTGCGGGCACGTATACGATCGAGGTAAAGGACAACAATGGATGTACTAGCAGTGTAAGTGTAACGATCACGGAGCCATCAACGAGTTTAAGTGGCAGCACCACCCAGAGCAATGTAACGTGCAATGGGTTGGGCGATGGAAGCATCACGTTGACGACCACGGGCGGAACAAGCAGCTACAGTTATAGTTGGACGGGCCCAGGCACATACACTTCCACAACCCAGAGTCCAAGCAGCTTGGCGGCGGGTACATACTCGTATAAGATTACAGATAGCAAGGGATGTACGGCTACGGGCAGTGCAACGATTACTGAACCAACGGCGTTGAGCATCAGCATCAGCAGCAGCACGAACATCAAGTGTAAGGGCGACTCAACCGGCAGTGTAACGGTGAGCGGCAGTGGTGGTAACACACCATACAGTTACAACATTGGCGGTGGCACGTATGGCTCAAGCACAACGTTCAGCAACTTGAAGGCGGGTACCTACACGTTGGGCATCAAGGACAAGAATGGTTGTACCAAGAGCACCACGTTGACCATCAGTGAGCCATCGTTAACGTTGAGTGTTGTCAGCAGCAGTGTAACGAACGTGTTGTGTAAGGGCAGTTCCACGGGCAGTATTACGGTGAGTGGCAGCGGCGGAACGCCATCATACACTTACAACATTGGTGGTGGTACGTATGGATCAAGCAATACGTTCTCTAGCTTGAGTGCGGGCACGTACAGCATCGGCATCAAGGATGCCAATGGATGTACGAGCAGCGTAAGTGTAACAATCACTGAACCAAGTAGTACGTTGACAAGTTTGATTTCACAAGTAAATGTGAGTTGTAAAGGGTTAGGTGATGGTAGTATAACATTAACGCCAAGTGGCGGAACAGGGACCTATTATTTCAATTGGACTGGCCCAGGAACGTATACTTCAACTACACAAAACCCTTCAAGTTTAGTAGTTGGAAATTATAGCCTTAAAATTACCGATGCAAATGGTTGTACATATACAAATTCTGTTACAATCACCGAGCCAAGTACCTTAACCATTGGTAGTAGTAATATTGTTAATGTCGATTGTAAGGGTAATTCAACAGGCAGTTTTTCGGTAAGTGGTAGTGGTGGAACGACACCTTATCAATATAGTATTTCTGGGGGTAGTTTTGTTTCTAGCGGAAATTTTAGTGGTTTGGGCGCTGGTAATTATTCAGTGACTATAAAGGATAAAAATGGATGCACTGCATCCACGACTGTTACAATCACTGAACCACAGTCACTTTCGTTTACGACATCAATTACGCATGTTGACTGTAAGGGCGCATCAACTGGAGCAATTAGTATTTCTGCAACTGGGGGAACAACGAGTTATTCCTATAATCTAAACAGTGGCTCTTATGTTACAAATGCATCATTCAATGGTTTGACAGCTGGCACCTATACCATGGGTGTAAAGGATGCCAATGGTTGTACATCGAAATCAACCGTTGTGGTGGTCGAGCCGAGTTCGTCAGTTTCAGTTTCCGTATTTAGCAAAGTTGACGTTGATTGTAAAGGAAATTCAACGGGTAGTGTGACGGTTGTGGGTTCAGGCGGTACTGGCCCTTATACCTATAATATTTCTGCAGGATCTTACTCATCAAATACTACATTTTCAAATTTGATTGCGGGTACTTACACTTTAGGCATAAAAGATAAAAATGGTTGTACGTCTACAACCACAGTTACTATTGCTGAACCTAGTGCTATTCTGTCTGCCAGTTTGACTCAAATTAATGTATCATGTAAAGGACTATCTGATGGTAGTATTGCGTTAACTCCGAGCGGCGGAACGAGTCCATATCAATTCTATTGGACTGGCCCCAGTACATTTACATCTAACGTACAAAGTCCTTCAGGATTATTGTCAGGCAGTTATAATTATAAAATTACAGATAAAAATGGTTGTGTTATTACTGGATCAACTACAATTACGGAACCGGCAATTCTGTCGATTTCTTATTCTTCATTGGTGAATGTTGACTGTAAAGGGAATGCATCAGGCAGTTTTGTTGCGGTTGGCGCTGGCGGAACACCCTCTTACAATTATAATATCGGAGGGGGTGCATTTTCGAGTACAAATAATTTCACAGGACTAACGGCAGGAAACTATACGGTTGGTATCAAGGACGCTAATGGTTGTTTGACATCAATGGTAGTTTCGGTTACGGAGCCAAGTTTATCTCTTGGCCTCACGTCAACAGTTACCAATGTTGATTGTAAAGGAAATTCAACAGGTTTAATATCGTTGAGTTCTTCAGGCGGTACAAGCCCTTATACTTATAGTTTGAATGGCGGGACTTATGGCAGTAGTTCTTCATTCAGTGGATTGAAAGCTGGTACTTATACTATGAGCGTGAAAGATGCCAATGGGTGTACTAAGTCTTTGTCTGTTACGATTTCTGAACCAACAATTGCGGTATCACTGAGCGTGTCCTCTGTTGTGGATGTGGATTGTAAAGGAAACGCAACAGGCAGTATTTCGGTTGCCGGATCGGGTGGAACGTCGCCATATTATTACAACATTGGTGGAGGTTCATATGGCACAAATACATTGTTTAACAAATTGAGCGCAGGAACATATACTATGGGAGTGAAAGACGCCAATGGTTGTTCTACAACAATATTGGTTACGGTTGGAGAGCCTACTGCGGCATTGTTGCTAATTACAAATCAAACCAATGTTAGTTGTAATGGGTTGGGAGATGCTTTGATTAATACAAGTGCAACAGGTGGTACAAGTGCATATACATACAATATTGGCGGTGGGTCATATGGGTCCTCCACGAGTTTTACAAATTTGGCAGCTGGAACTTATACGATTGGTGTCAAGGATAGTAAGGGTTGTATAAATACCAATAGTGTCACGATAACAGAGCCGAATTTGTTGTCAGTATCTGTCATTTCATCGACTCATGTAAAATGTAAGGGAGATGCGACTGGTGAAATAAAGGTCAGCGGGAATGGAGGAACTACGGCATACACATACAATATCAACGGGGGTACTTACGGTAGTTCTACCACTTTCTCAGGCTTAGTATCGGGTAATTATACCATTGGAATTAAAGACAAAAATGGTTGTACTGCTTCAGTTACCACAACGATTACAGAACCTCCACAAGTAGTATTAACCACAACCTCTATTAAAAATATTGATTGTAAAGGGAGTTCAACAGGCGCAATCAGTATAACCGCCTCGGGTGGTACATCGCCATACACATACAACATCAATTCTGGTGGATATACATCTAGTTTGAGTTTTACTGGATTGCCAGCAGGATCTTACACCCTTGGCGTAAAGGATGATAACGGGTGTAAAACGACAATCACTGTAACTTTAACTGAGCCAACTGTATTGAGCGTTTCAAGTGTTTCAATTACAGATGTAGATTGCAATGGCAATAAAAATGGTGTAATCGTTGTTTCGGGTTCTGGGGGTGTATCGCCCTATACATACAACATCAACGGCGGGTCTTATCAATTCTCAAGTACTTTTTCTGGTTTGGCCGGTGGAAACTACACAATCGGGGTTAAGGATAACAATGGCTGTATAAATTCGACAACTTTGACAGTAAAGGAACCTGCAAGTGCACTTTCTTTATCGCATACACAGCAGAATGCCACTTGTAACGGACTGGGAGATGGCAGTGTAACTTTAAATGCTTCAGGGGGTACCTCACCATATGAATATAATGTTGGAAGTGGAACGTTTGGTTCATCCAATGTTTTTGGGACATTGGCTGCCGGTAATTACACCTTCGGTGTGAAAGATAAGAATGGTTGTCAAACGACGATTAATGTATCAATTACACAGCCCAACGTGTTGGAGTTGTTCGCGGATTCAATATACCATGTGGACTGCAAAGGAAATAGCACTGGTGCAGTGTTGTTGTCTGGAAAAGGAGGTACAACAGCCTACAGATACAATATATCTGGGGGCACCTATCAAATAGCAAACAAATACACAGCTCTCTCTGCTGGAACCTATTCTGTTGGTATTAAGGATAAAAATGGATGTGTTACAAGTAAAAATATCACGATCAATGAGCCTGGTCAATTAACAATGAGTATTGGTGTTTCCGATGTTTCTTGTGATGGTGGTAGTGACGGACGACTCACGGTAACTGCGTCTGGAGGTACGCCAAAATATCAATATAAACTCGGTAGCAGTGGTGCTTGGCAAAATAGTAACCAGATTGGGAATTTGTCGAAGGGTAGTTACACTGTATACCTCCGAGATTCAAATTTGTGTTCAACCTCATCGTCTGCGTCGGTTTCAGAATCCGTAGTGATGCAGCCTCTTTTGGATATCAGTTCAGCCGTTAACTTGTGTTTGGGCAGTACGCATTATTTCAGTGGATCGCGATCAGCCATTAATTCAGGGAGTTTCAGTGTGAAATGGGATTTTGGTGATGGCGATACGGCAAGTGGCGTAACAGTAGGTCATAAATATGTAACAACAGGTACTTATACAGTAACGATGACAATGTTAGGGTCTACGGGCTGTAAAAAAGTTGTTAAAGAGACAGTAAAGGTATACCCTGTTCCAGTTGTTCAATTCTGTCCAATTGATGTATTAAATAATTGTATTAATTCGCAATGTCTCCGTGGTAATATTTTTAAATTTAAATCTACTTCTTACATAGCAAATGGAAGTATAAATCAATATGATTGGGATTTTGGTGATGGCAATAAGCAATCTGGAACTGCTTTAAATTCTGTTGATTACACATACAAAAATGCGGGCTCATATACAGCCAAGTTGACATTAAAGTCTGATAATGGATGTATTAACCAAGGTGATTACACAATTGTAGTAAAGTCTCATCCTTTGGCAAAAGCCGCGGTTAATAGTGCTGATTCGTGCTACAAATTGAATTATTTTGATTTTACTTCGAATGGAACTACCGCAGTTTCCGGTTCTGTAATATCATCCTATAGCTGGAAATTTGGCACTGGTTCATTGCCTGGAAGTTCTACAGTAGATATGCCAAGTGGTATTAACTATTCGTCAGAGGGTATAAAGAACATCAGTTTGATTGTTGAAGATGCTAATAAATGTTCGGACACCACAAAACTAACAGTGGTTATTTATTCCAGTCCACAGCCGAAAATAGTACTACATTCCACTACACCAAAAAGTACGCAGTGTTTCAAGGGAAATTCTTTCAGGTTTGAGAATAAAACTACCATCAAAACGGGTACCCTCACTTATAAATGGGATTTTGGAGATGGAACTACAAGCACTGCAGAAAATCCGCCGCCAAAAACATACAGCAAAGAGGGTGATTACACGGTGAGGTTGGTAGCAACCAGCAATATTGGTTGTGTGGAATCTATTACTTATCAGGTTGTGGTATTGGCATCCCCCAAGGCTGATTTTTCAACAAATGCCATTTGTTCCACTTCTTATTCCATTATTTTTTATGATGCTTCTATTATCAACAGCGGTAAATTAAATTCTTACGAATGGGAGTTTGGTGACAAGGTGACATCTAAAGTTAAAAACCCATCACATACTTACACTAATTCTGGTAGTTACACGGTCACGTTCATGGTAGAGTCTGACCTAGGTTGTAGGGATACTGTTGTTAAAAATGTATCAGCATACGATAAAATTTCAGCAAAGTTTGATGTTCAAAGGAATAATTGTGGAATTAACTCACAAATTCAATTTACCAATAAATCATTAGCACCAACAAGTTCGAATTATAACTGGGATTTTGGAGATAACACACAAAGCAGTCAAACAAATCCCATTCATCAGTTTAATCGGGCTGACACTTTCTTGGTGACATTGAAAGTTCTGAGTCCAGATGGATGTGAAGCAACGGCCAAGGAATCGGTGTTCGTTTACACGGATCCAGAGGCAGATTTTGACGTAAGTAGCTTGATTTGCAATAATTCAGCAGCGGTTCAATTTACAAATAAGAGCAGAATTTCTGCTGATACTTTGTTTAATTCTTGGGAATTTGGTGATGGTAATACAAGTGTTCAAAAATCACCATCGCATACATATTCAAATTTTGGAACCTACAGTGTGAAGCTTACGGTTAAAACAAGCAAGGGATGTTCAGACGTTATTTCAAAGACAATTAATGTAAGACCCAAGCCCCAAGCGAATTTTAATATTACATCTTTAGACCCCTGTCTTTCAACCAATTCCATCACGATGGAGAACGGATCAAGTATTTCTTCGGGTACGTACAATTATCGATGGATTTTGAGCGATGGAAAAAACATCAACAATGTTTCTCCGTTCAAACACTCGTTCAAAAAAGATACTGTTTATTCAATAAAACTGATTGTAGAATCTACTTTCGGATGTAAGGATAGTATGGAAAAGAGCACTGAGATTTTTGCTAATCCTCTAGCGGACATTTATATAAATGATAGTAGCCAGTGTTTACTGAATAACAACTTTGAATTCAGAGATAGTTCAATTGTGAAAACTTCCGGTGGGATTGCGAAACACTTTTGGGATTTCGGTGATGGGACTTTAGACACAGTTTCAGGTCCGAAGGTATTTAAATCTTATGCATCGTATGGTGATTATTACGTTGAGTTAAGGGTTATCAACCAAAAAGGCTGTGAAGACAAAGTGAAACAACTAGTAAAGTTGTATGATATGCCTGTAGCTGATTTTTCTGTGAACGCAGATAAACAGTGTTTTATCGGAAATGATTTCAACTTCTATAACAAGAGTAAAATTGTGACAGGCAACGGCACATTGGGTTATGATTGGGAATTTGGAGATGGAAATGTGAGTTCTAACATTAGCCCTAACAATCAATTCTCACAGCCCGGGACTTACAACATTACATTGTTGGTAACGTCGTCGTTTGGATGTCAAAATACAATCATTAAACCCATTGAAGTGTATCAAAATCCTGATGCTCCGAACATTACTGTGGATAGGACGATACCTTGTTATGGCATGCTGGGTAGTCTAAAATCTTTTGTAACAGGTGGAATACTACCTTATCAATATTCATGGAATGGTGGTAATTTCACATCCAACGGAAATATTGATAGTATACCAGCAGGTTGGTATTATTTAGAAGTCATCGATAAAAACGGCTGTAAAAACAAAGACTCCTTCGAGTTAAATCAGCCTGATGAGCTAAGTGCAAAAGTGATAAAAGTTAGCGATGCGCTTTGTTTTGGATTTTCAAACGCATCTGCAAAGTTGGATTCAATTAAAGGTGGAGTAGGTCCGTACTATGCAGAGTGGTTTTTGGGTAGTAAATTGGTGAAAGTTGGTGTAAACCTATCAGGTGTAAAGGCGAATCAAACAGACCTAGAATATTACAAAGTGCTATTGCGTGATTTTAATGGCTGTACTTTGCGAGATTCCGTTCATTTGTCGCAACCTAGCAAAATGGAAGGTCAGTTATACGTGCTGAATCCAATAAAATGTTATGACTCTTTGGGTTCTATTGCGGTTACAGTCAAAGGGGGCGTTAAAAACCCGAATCGTTGGAAGGGCTATGATTTTTATTGGAATGGCTCCCGCAATCCAGGCAAAGACATTTTAGCTGGAATTCAAGCTGGAGTCCAACGGGTAATCGTTTATGATTCAAATGGTTGTTCTTTGGCGTTGTCGATGGAGTTGAAAGAACCAACCAAGTTAATTGGTTCTATAGACAGTGTTGTCAATGTGCGTTGTTATGGTGATAGAAATGGAAGAATTTACGGCTCTGCAAAGGGAGGATTGAAAGACTACCGATATTATTGGACAGACACTTTCAATCGCGCGTTGGTTGAGGGTCAGAAGTTTGATGGCGTAGGTGCAGGTTTCTATAAATTGGTTGTTAAAGATCGAAATGGTTGTGTTGACTCGATCAAAAATTGGGTGGAAGTTCTGCAGCCCGACAGATTGGCTTTGAGTGTATTAGAGAATATGAATATAACCTGTCATGATGGGAAAAATGGCAAGTTTCGTGTTGCGGCAAGCGGTGGTAATGGCAATTATCGATATGAATGGCAGACAGATCCAATTCGGGTGGTTGATAGTTTAATTGACAATTTGCCAAGTGGGAAATATATAATTAAGGTATCGGACCAAAAAGGATGTCTGTATGAAACCTCATATACCCTTAACAATCCTCCGAGAAATCCAGTAACTGTGCCAAATGACTCCATAGAAGTTTGTCAGAACGATACAATGATGCTATCAGCATCAATTAATCAGTCGAGATATTACTATTGGAAATATGCAAATCAGGTAATTTCAGGCTCTAGGGACTCTTTGTTAACCATTTCGAATGTGCAAAAATACCAAGGGGGTGATTACACAGTCATCGGAGTAGATGAACAAGGTTGTGAGGATTCTGCCAAGGTTTTTGTGATGATAAACGACTTGCCAACGGTCGATGTTATTTCGAACCCTATGGTTGCATGTTTGGGCTCAATATGCAATTTGGAAGCCACTGGAGCAAATAAATACTTTTGGTACAAAGAGAGATATTCTCCGGTCTATGGTAGAGATACATTGTCTGGTAATACCAATGTATATAAAATTCAACCGGTCTCAGGCAATGATGTAGGTCGATATTTTGTTCAGGGTGAAACTGTCCAAGGCTGTAAAAACGAAAGTTCAGTCATTGTAAAGGTAGGATTAGATAGCATTACCGTTCCGAATGATACTCAAGTATGTGCGGGTGGAAAAATCTTGTTGCGTGCGCGAGGAGCAGTTTCATACGAGTGGAAAGCACCCAATGGCAATGTGGTACTATCCCCAAGTTATTTGGTTAATCCTGCGGGTCAATTTGACAGTGGAATTTATCAATTGAAAGTTGTTGATCGATGGAATTGTGAGGGTAATTACAAAGTAGCCGTAATGGTAAATCCTCGTCCCAAGTTAACCATAGTAGATAAACTGTTTGGGGAACATTGTGAGGGCGACGATGTTGAAATCATTGCGAATACAGACGCAAGCCGCATGAGTTGGTTTGGACCCAACTTCAGAAAGTTGAATACAACCCAGAGTATTCAAGTAATTCCATCAGTAACAGTTAAAGACCAGGGCGAGTATAAATTGATAGGATACTCTGTTTTTGGTTGTATGGATTCAACAACAACATTAATCAAAGTAAATCCGTTGCCAATTGTAGATTTTGGTTATACGCACAATTGTCCGCCAAATCCAATTGCCGGAGAAGATGTAAATTTCTTTAGTACCTCACTCAGAGCTTCGAAATATGAGTTCTATTTAGATAATTTATTGGTATCCAAAGAGGCTGGGTTTAAGACAAAATTTGTGACTCCGGGTAGTTATGTAGTAAAGTTGAAAGCGATGAACGAATACGGTTGTTACAAAGAGTTGTCGCAAGCTATACTCGTAGAAGATCCTTGGAAATTATGGGTGCCTAATGCGTTTACGCCGAACAATGACCGTTTAAATTCTGAATTTAAACCAGTTACATTAAATGTGCCCAATTATAAAATGTACATATATGACCGTTGGGGAGGAAAAATATTTGAGGGTGAAAACAATGCATGGGATGGTAAAATCTTAGGCCAGCCAGCACCCATAGGTGTATACGCTGTTATCGTTGAACATTCTACAATTTGCAGCGATGACAAAACAATACTGGACAAGTCAGTCAAAACAGAGGTTACAATAATTCGCTGATGAAGAAAATTGCTTTGTTATTCTGTTTTTTGATAGGGTCATTTGTGAATATGCATGCACAATTTTTCGAAGACCCGATGTTCTTTCCGGGCTGGAATAATAGGAGCATGTATCGTAATGGAATGAAAGATTTGGTTTCAATGCGTATTGGACTGGGTGCTACACATTGGAATTACCGGGTCAAACCGCTGAAGTGGTCTGCAAATTTGGATTTGAATCTATATCAAAAGTTCACCGTTGGTATGGGGGTATTGGGTGAGAACGATTATTATTTCTCTGGAGGCACACACTTATTTTCATCTGACGGTTTACAAATAGAAGGGGGCGTTCAAAGATTTGAGTTTAGTAGTCAAAAGGGATTTTCAAACAATGTTTACTTGAATGGAAAGATTCAAATACGCTATCCCTTCTATGCTCTTGTTGAAACATCGTATGCTTGGAATACCAATTACCAATTAATGAAATCGCCCTTTATGGTTAGTGGCCGATTGGGACTATTGATCAATTTGACAGAGACGGGTTTTGGAGGCTTTGGGGGATTTGAATTTTGAAAAAATTTCATTTTTATTCAGCGTTTTGGTTGTTTTTTGGTTGTTCAAATTCCATTAGCGGCCAAGTTAGTAGAATTTATTTCTCAGAGCAGGATAAAATAGCAATTCTAAATACACACAATTCCGAAAGAAAACAGGTAGGAAATAGTGATTTGATTTGGGATAATTCACTGGAAGAATTTGCGGCTAACTGGGCGTCAACATTAGCGTATAGGGATAATGGTCTGTCGCATCGCCCAAATAATAGATATGGTGAAAATTGTTATTGGACAGGAGCGAAAGAAATTCAGCCAGAGGAGGCTATTTTAGCTTTCAACGAAGAAAAACACGATTATCAATACGGGCCGGTGACAGCGTCTAATTATAAGGTAACGGGACACTACACACAGGTCATCTGGTATAAAACTAGAAGGGTTGGCTGTGCCGCGGTGACTGCATCCTCTGGAATATTTGTTGTGTGTAATTATGATCCTCCTGGTAATTTTATTGGCGAGTATCCTTACGGAAATTCTATTGAGAGCAATAATTCAGCTCCTAATAACTCAATTCAAAATAACAATAATTATCCAACTGAAATTTTCATAGGGCCAAAGCCTACCAATAACCCTTCAAATAGAAGTGTTTTACCTGCGAGTGCAAATGTTATTAATAAAACGTCGCTGTCTCATAGTTCGGCAAACTTAACGATGCTTGTTGGAATGGATGTTTGGACTACGTTTGAAAATTCCTCGATTTTCCCTAGACTGAAGTCTTTCCGAGAACTCGATTTTACAGGTAGCTCGCCATGCGTTATGTTAAAATCAACATTGCCCAGAGGTAAAAAGCAGAGTAAAAGAGATGTGCGAGGTTTTATTTCGATGGGTGTCACAATCAATAATCAGTCTAGACAAAAAGATATTTTTTCTATGATTCAAAGCTATCCAGACAATTACAGGGTTTATACTACAATAAATTATGAGCTCGGATTACAGTTTTTTAAATATTGTGATTTGGGCGTCGGACAACTGTCTTTTGGAAATGTAACAACAACTAACAAACAAGATTATTTGGCTTTTAATCGTCTTTTTCTTCGATGTGCACTGCCGCTGGCGAACAATACAACGGTAGTGGGTCAAATCGGAATATCAGGGGAGGAAATGCAATTAAGTAATTGGAATATGGCCGTATTTAATTTGTCGTTTAGATCCAGATTTTTCTAAAAAAGTGCCGGTTTGTGGTTATTCTACGCATGAATGCGGTGATTAAAGGATCTATTCGACGCAAATTTGCGTAGAATAGCCAATTAACTACCCCTTCGTAAATCGCCAAGTGAGGCCAAATAAGAAGTTGCGGGGGGCCTGCGGGAAGACGAAAACCTCCTGGGTGATGTCGCGGGAACCGTACATATATCCGTACGTGTAGCCATTGCTTGCGTATCGCGCCGAAAACAAGTTGTTGCATTGCGCCTTTAACGCCAACGACGTGCCGCCCCGGAATTTGTGCGTGTAATTCACCGTTAACTCGCTGAATTTGTAAGGGTTCAAACTGCGTGATACATCGCCAGTATTGTCCAAAAACTGTCGGCCCACCCACTTGCTCAACCACGACACATTCCACTTCTTGATCTGACCTTGGAGTCCCAAAGCCGCCACCGTATTGGGCGAATACGCAATTGGGGCATTCTTGTATACCGTATCCACCGGAATACCACTGCCGTAATCCTGCCATGTCACCTTGGAGTTGGGGATGATGTTCTGACTTACCGATAAATTCCCAATCAAATGCAGGTAATGTCTCTCATAATGGCTGTGATTGGCCACCGGATAATCTTTTTGCCATAACACGTATTGACCTTCGAATTCCAAACCGCGACGGAAACTCACGTCCACGTTTTTGCGCAGCGGCGTTCCTACATCGTTCACCGCACCCGTTAACACCAACTGGTCTTTGTAGTGCATGTAATAGGCATTGATGCGGATGTGGTTGTCTCTGCTTGTCCCATTGAAGGTTGGCAGTGCCGGGAAAGTGGATAGGTAAGACAATTCGCCATTGATCATTCGCTCGGGGCGCGGAACATCGCCGCTGAGGTTGTCGGTAAAATCTGATCGAGCCGGTTCGCGATTGGCCACGCCCACGTATCCAGTAATGTGATGGTATGAAGCATGCTGCAATTGGAATCCCGCTTTGGGGTTGAAAAACAAGAAATTGCCCTTGAAATCGATGGTTCTGAGGTCGTTGTCGGTACCGCTTCCCACATGATTCACCTTGCGCAATTGCAAATCGGCAAATACATTCCCGCGGGTTCTGTCGTATATTCCATAGGCGAAGCGACGATTGAATTTCACAAAAGCATTCACATCCGATTTGTTTCCAATGCCGCGATAGTACTCGCGTGGTGGGTTTTGCTCGGGCGTTGACAGCGCCAAAATTTTTGTTACCTGTCCGAAATGGTTGCCATAGTATTGGTTCGCACCGAGTCCAAACAGCCAATTGTTTTTGTTTTGTTCGATGCTGTGGTGGAGATTCACGCCGATGAGGTTGTTGCGCAGCCATCTACGA
>Ga0255103_1000122_pt1 | contig 22430 bp, 19 predicted proteins | sample Law_Cont_RepB_0h_FD_188450 | JGI IMG/M metagenome (GOLD analysis project Ga0255103, IMG submission 188450) | Freshwater microbial communities from St. Lawrence River, New York, United States - Law_Cont_RepB_0h | ecosystem: Environmental > Aquatic > Freshwater > River | place: USA: New York...
GCGGCAGGGAGGGAACCAGTGATTTCAGCGATGATCATGTGTGTTTATGTTTTTTGGTTTCTTCTCGGCGGGCCGCTTGGGGGACTCCCAGCAAATCACCCGCCGCGAAAGCGAAAGGGTCAGTGCGCGTGCTCCTCGTCGTCGTGGCCACCTTCGTGGTTGCAGATGAGTCCGATGTAGACGGCGGAGAGCAGGGTGAAGACGAAGGCTTGGATGACGCCGACGAGGACTTCCAGCATGGCGGCGGCGGCGGGAATCACATAGGGGGCGATGGCTCCCAGCGAGTGGATGAGGTTCTCGCCGCCGAAGACGTTGCCGTAGAGTCGGAACGACAGGGAGATGAGACGGAAGGCGATCGAAACGACTTCGATGCCGCCGACGCCGACGAAGATGAAGCTCAGGAGGATCCACATGCCCCAACCGATTTCCTTGCGGTCGGACTTGTTGCCGAAGAGGTCGAAGATGAGGACCTTCACGCCCGCGTAACGCAGGACGAAGTACGTCCACGCGAGGAACGAGATGACCGACAGCGCGAGCGTGGTGTTGAGGTCGGAGTTGGCCGGGCGGATGGCTTCCAGCCAATGGCCGTCATGGTAATACTTGATCGTCCCGACGCCGGGCAGCAGGCCGCTCCAATTCATCAGCAAGATGAAGACGAAGAAGCCGCACAGGAGGGGGAAGGTCTTACCGATCATCTGCTTGCCGACGATGGGTTCGAGGGCGTCGCGCAGGCCCTGCGCCATGCCTTCGACGACGGCTTGACCCTTACCAGGGATGAGCTTCGGGGTGCCCACGGCGAGACGGACGCCGATGATGATGAAGGCGGCGATGATCCAGGTCGTGAGGATCGAGTTCGAGATCGGCAGGCCGGCGATCGTGAAGAGGTCGGTGGCCTTGGGGCTCACGCCTTCGGAGCTAGCGAAAACGAACGCCGGGGCAGAGAGACCAATAAGGGAAAGAGAGCGCATTAGACGCAGGAAAGGGTTTGTGAATGATTCCCAGCAGGATGGTCAACCACCTGCACAGAACTACGCCCAGAGTAAGCCGCCAGAGGGTGCATCATTAGCAACACTAATCTAGACTCAGGCTAGGGGGCCAGGCGGCTGATCTGCCAATTCCCGTCCTTCATATTATAGATAAAACGATCGTGGAGGCGGTTGAGCCGGCCTTGCCAGAACTCAAAATGGTCGGGAATGACCCGGTAACCGCCCCAGTTCGCGGGCTTTGGCACCTTTCCTTCAGGGTATTGAGCCTTTAATTCGGCCAAGCGGGTCTCCAAGTGCTGCCGATCAGGAATAAACTGGCTCTGGTCCGAGGCCAAGGCGCCGAGTTGGCTACCGTACGGCCTACGGGCAAAATAAGCGACGGATTCTTCTTCGGAAGTCCTTATCACTGAACCAGTTATGTGAACTTGTCGCTCCAAGGAAAACCACGGAAAAACCAGGGCAATCCGGGGCTCGCGCTCCATATGCCCACCCTTGCGGCTATGGTAGTTAGTAAAGAAGGAGAAGCCGCGCTCGTCGGCGGCCTTGAGCAGGACGGTCCGAGAGGTCGGGGCGCCAGAGTCGTCGACGGTCGAGAGGACCATGGCATTGGGCTCATTCAGCCCAGCCTCTTTCGCCTGTTGGAACCAGGCCTTGAACTGGGCGAGGGGGCAATCGAGCAACTCGTGCCGGTCCAAGCCGTGGGTGGCGTATTCCTTGCGTAGCTCCGAAAGGTCCATGCCCGCATCCTAAGTGAACCGGCCTCATCCGCAAGCGTTGCCTCCCTTCCCTCTCGCCAGACCCCTCCCGGCGTTCAGGTTAGAAGCCGTGAACCTCGTCCTGATTACGGAGCCTGAAGTCAGCGCGGGCCTTCCCTTGGCCGACGCACGCACCACCCACCTGCTCGGGACCGTCGGCCTCCGCACGGGTCAAACGTTTCACGTCGGTCTCGCCGGAGGCCTCCGCGGGCTCGCCACGGTGACGGCGATCGCGCCGGCCCTCCGCTTCAACGTCGTCTGGGAAAAATCCGTACAAACTCGCCTCCCCCTGACGGTGCTCATCGGACTGCCTCGTCCGCAGACGGCCAAGAAGGTCCTGCATGACCTCGCCAGCCTCGGCGCCGCCCGGCTGATCTTCTTCGAGGCGGACAAAGGCGATCCGGGTTATGTCGCGAGCTCGCTGTGGAAAGACGGCGAATACCGGGAGCACCTGCGGAAAGGCACGGAGCAAGCCTGCTCCACGCTCGTGCCCACCGTCGACCGCGTTGCCTCGCTCGCCGAAGCCCTCGCGCTCGTATCCGGAGACGGCTGGAAGGTCGCGCTGGATCCCTATGAAGCGACCGGCGCGCTGGGCGAGTCCGCGCCCGCTTCGGCTTCCGCGGGCATCCTCGCCGTCGGGCCAGAGCGCGGTTGGTCGGATAAAGAACGCGCGCTGCTCCGCGCCCAAGGGTTCCGCATGCAGCACCTCGGCGACCGCATCTTGCGCGTCGAAGCCGCTTGCCTCGTGGGCGGCGCGCTCCTGCTCGCACACCTGCGCGCGTGGCAAGCCCACCGCGCGCTGGGCTGATCACTCGCCCGCCTGGCGGATGAAGATCGAAGCGGCCGGCTGCCCCTTGCCCTTGCCGATGACCTTGCGGAGCTTCCAGCCCGTGGGCACCGGAACTTCAAATCCCCCTGGGGCCTCGAGGATGACGCGGACGTGCGCGCCGGTCGCGGCGGACGCAACGGCGTTCGCGACGATTTCCTCCGCGCGGGTCTCCCAGAGTTCCCATGGTGGATCGGCGAAGACCAAGTCGAACGTCCCCGCGTTCGCGACGGGCTTCGTCGCATCGCCGGTGATGGCCGTGAACGGCAACGCGGCGACGCCCATCGATTTCGCCACCGCCGCCGCATTCGCCTGCAGATCAGCGCCCGCATGCAGGTCGACGCAGGTCGCGGAAGCAGCGCCGCGGCTCAAGGATTCCAACCCGTAAGCACCGGTCCCCGCAAAAAGGTCGAGCACGTGGGTGCCCGGCACGAAAGCGGCCAAGGAATTGAAGACCGCCTCGCGGATGTAATCCGTGGCCGGGCGCACGCCGCCTTTCGCGGGGACGCGAAGCGGAATGCCGCGGGCTAATCCTCCGGTGACACGCATGCGGGCAAGGTTTCCCGCCGCCGATGGAAGGTCAACGGCGTTCCGCGCCCAAGCGTTGCCGGGCGGGCGACCAACAGGTGGTCCGCCCGCCGACTTCCGCGCGATGCAACGGCTCCTTCGTGCGTGGACAACTTCCACCGTCCTTCCAGCGATGGTTGAAGAGCCAGCTCGCCGGCGGATCGCCCCAGTCCTTCCCGATGACCCGCATCGCGTCCGCACAGACCTCGCGCATGGTGCGGTGCAGCTTACGCACGGACAGCGGCCCAAAGGCACCCGCCTTCGCTTCTGGATGGAAGCCCGCGCGCCACAGCACCTCGTCAGCCATCCAATTGCCGATGCCGGGAAAGCGCTCCTGCATCAGCAGCACGGCCTTGATGGATGTGCGCGCGCGGCGACGCAGGAATGCCCCGACGACGCCCACGGTGAAATCGTCCGAGAGGATCGCCGGCGGAATCTTCGCCCACCACGGCGGCACGCCCGGACCTTGCCAAAAAAGGATGCGGCCAAACTGCCGCGGGTCGACGAAGACCAGCTGCTTCCCCCCGCCCATGGTGAGCACAAAGTGGTCGTACTTCGTCGGCTCACGGGTCGCGTCGCCGCATTCCAACCGGCCCGACATCCCGAGGTGCACGCCGACCCAGGCACCGCCCGCAAAGCGGAACGCCATCTGCTTGGCGGCCGCGAACGATTCCAACAACTTCGCGCCCACCAAGGCCTGGGCCAGCGCGGCGCGATCGACCCCGCGGCCCACGCGCGCTTTCGGATTCAGGCTGACCTGCGCGACCTTGCGGCCGAGGCCAGGATCCCAGCGGCGGCGGAAATAATCGACTTCGGCGAGTTCGGGCATCGTTTGCTGTTCCCAACCGAAACGGAATATTCTAGATTCGCAAGACGATGACCGCCCTCCGTCCTTTCCTCGCCCTGGTGTGCACCTGTGCGCTGGCCTGCGCGGGCGACGTGGTCCCGACCGGGGCTGGCTCCTACCTCCGCGGCCTGCCCGATGGCGCCAAGGGTCCGCCCGTGAAACCATTCGTCGTCGAGGGCGTGACCGGTCCCGTCCCCACCAACACCTGGTGGAGTTCGCTGGCTTGGCTGCCGCTGTCGGAGACGATGTTCCCGCACCCGTTTTCGGTCAAAGCGACGAAGGCCGGCCTGGAGCTCAACTATCCGGGCGCCCACTTGGGCGCGAACAAACACGCGATCGTCGGGATGGGTGGCCACGACCTCGTGCTCGGCCACTCCGGCGTGGTCACTTTCGACGAAGCCCGCGTCGCCGGCTGGAGCGACTTCTTCGTGACCACCCGCATGGGGGCGGCCGGTCGCGGCCTGACGCTGACCTTCGGCCACGGCTCGCCTTTCGTCTACGCCGATTACGCCGGCGGCGAACCCGTCGTGCTGTTCAAATCTCCGCCGGCGGTCATTGCAGGCGACGATAAATCTCCCACGCTCGTGGTGAAGGTCGCCGATCGCATCTACGGTCTCTATGCGCCGAGCGGCTCGACGTGGTCCGGTCTCGGCTCCGCCCGGCTATCGGCCCAGACGCGCGGGAAGACCTACTTCTCCGTGGCCGTGCTGCCGGACGACAAACCGGGCACCCTCGAACTCTTCCAAGGCTGCGCCCATAACCACGTCACCGGCTCGCAAGCCACCTGGTCCTATGACCAGCAGAGCGCGAAGGTCGTGACGCGCTACGCCTTCCGCACGGTCGCCAAGCAAGGGCCGGATACCGGGACCCTCTTCGCGCTCTACCCGCACCAATGGCGCGATGCGCATGCCGATTTCACCGGCCACCGCTACGGCAGCGTCCGTGGTCCGATGAAACTCGCCAAGGGTTCCTCATTTGAAAGCACCGCCCTCCTGCCCCCGCTTCTCCCGGCTTTACCGGTGACGGCGAACGTGGATCGCGCCGGGCTCAAGCAACGCCTCGCCACCGATCTGGCCGGCACCCCGCAACTGACCGGCGACACGTATTGGCTCGGCAAGCAACTCGGCAAATGGGCGACGATGCTGCCGATCGCGGAACAACTCGGGGAGAAGGACGCGGCCGCCGAATGTGAGCGCCGCCTCAAATCCGCGTTGGAAAACTTCCTGACCGTCCGCGCGCTGGATGGCCGCGAAAAGAAATCCTCTATCTTCGCCTACGAGCCCAACTGGGGCACGCTGATCGGTTATCCGGCGAGCTTTGGTAGCGACCAAGAACTCAACGACCACCATTTCCACTACGGCTATTTCCTGCACGCCGCCGCCGAACTCGCCCGCCGCGATCCCGCTTGGACCCAGCGGTGGCTGCCGATGGTTCGCTTGCTCGTCCGCGACATCGCGAGCGCCGACCGACGCGACCCGCTCTTTCCTTACCTACGTTGCTTTGACATCTATGCCGGTCACTCGTGGGCGAGCGGGCACGGCCGCTTCGGCGACGGCAACAACCAGGAATCTTCCAGCGAATCCATCAACGCCTGGTACAGCCTGCTGATGCTGGCGGAAGTCATCGGCGACCAAGAGCTCCGCGCCCAAGCCGCGTGGCTGCTCGCGACCGAGGTCTCGGCCATCGAAGATTATTGGTTCAACGTGCATGGGGACCTTTTCCCGCGCAGCTATCCCGCATCCGTCGTGACGATGGTCTGGGGTGGCAAAGGGGCGAACGCGACGTGGTTCGACGCCAACCCGCAATCGATCCACGGCATCAATTTCCTGCCGATCACCGGTGGCTCGCTCTACTTGGGCCGTTACCCGGCCTACGCGCGGAAGAACCATGCCGCCCTGCTCCGCGAACTCGCCGACTTCCGCGTCGAACGGAAGAAGGGGACCGTGCCGCCCAACGCCCCGCTCGACCATTGGGCCGATATCCTCTGGATGCAGCAGGCGACCTTCGACGCGACGGGGGCCAAGGCCAACTGGACGAAGCGCCCACCCCACTTCAAGCCCGAGGCCGGCAACAGCTTCACGCAAACCGAACTCTGGCTGCAGGTCTTCGAGGCCTTCGGCACGCTCGATCCGGCCGTGACCGCGGATACACCCTTTGCGGCGGTATTCACCAAGCACGGCAAGCGTAGCTACGTCGCGTGGAACCTGAGCGCCAAGCCCGTCACGGTGACGTTTTCGGACCGCACGTTGCTGATCTGCCCGGCGCAAGAGATCAGTTTCAAGTAAGCCCGCGGCGGGCGATGGTCGGTGCTTTTCCCGCTGGCTTAACGGCGGGGGTGCGGTTTTCTCGACAGCATGCACACCCCCAGCGCTTCCCGCTACGCCCATGCGGCCTTCCAGGCCCGGTGCGGTAAATCCGGCCTGCATCTCCCGAAGATCTCCCTCGGGCTCTGGCATAACTTCGGGAGCGTCGACGATCCCGCGACCGCGCGCGCGATCGCCCTGCGCGCCTTCGACCTCGGTGTCACGCACTTCGACCTCGCCAATAATTACGGACCAGTGCCGGGCTCGGCCGAAGAAACCTTCGGCCGCATCCTGCGCGAAGACCTCGCGCGCCATCGCGACGAGCTGATCGTCTCGACCAAGGCCGGCTACACGATGTGGCCCGGCCCGCACGGGGATTTCGGCTCGCGCAAATACCTGCTGGCCTCGCTGGACCAATCGCTGAAGCGCCTGGGGCTGCCTTACGTCGACATTTTCTACAGCCACCGCCGCGACCCCAACACCCCGATGGAGGAAACCATGGGCGCCCTCGCCCATGCCGTCCGTTCGGGCAAGGCGCTCTACGCGGCGATCTCCAACTATAACGCCGAGGATACCGCGCGGGCCTGCGCCATCCTGCGCGACCTCGGCACCCCTTGCGTGGTCCATCAGCCTAAATACAGTATGTTCGAACGCACCCCGGAAGCCGGCCTGCTCGACGTGGTCGAGAAGGAAGGCATCGGCTGCGCGGTCTTCTCGCCGCTGGCCCAAGGACTCCTGACTGATCGCTATCTTAAGGGCATCCCCAGCGATGCCCGCGCCGGCAAGGCCCACGGCTTCCTCCGCCCCGAACAAATCGACGCGGTTCGCCTCGCCAAGGTGCGGGCCCTGGGCGGCCTCGCCGCTGAACGTGGCCAACCGTTGGCATCGTTGGCCCTGGCGTGGGTGCTGCGCGATCGACGCGTGACCTCCGCCATCATCGGCGCCAGCAAGGTCTCGCAGCTGGAACAGTGCGTGGCCGCGGCTTCTTCCGCCCCGCTGAGCTCCGAAGAACTCAAGCGCATCGACGCCATTTTGGCCGCCTAGGCCTTACTCCGGGATTGTGCCGCAGGCCCTGCCCTCCAAGGGTATCCGCATGTCCGCCGGTCCCGCCCTGCCTTTCAAGATCAGCGTCCTCGTCTTCATGCACGATGCGCAGGGCCGTCAGCTGCTGATCCAACGCACCAAGGCGCCGAACAAGGGCTGCTGGAGCCCCATCGGCGGCAAGCTCGAGATGGCCACCGGCGAATCGCCGTTCGAATGCGCGGTCCGCGAAATCGGCGAAGAAACCGGCGCGACCGTCGCCACCACCGACCTGCACCTGTTTGGGATGATCTCCGAGAAGGGTTACGAGGGCCAATCCCACTGGCTGATGTTCCTCTTCGATTGCCGCAAGCCGCTGGCCGGGCTCCCCGCGACCATCGACGAAGGAAAGTTCGGGTTCTTCTCTCGGGCCGAAGTCGAGACGACGGCGATTCCGGACACGGACCGCATCCTGCTCTGGCCGATCTTCGACCAACATCGCCGTGGCTTCATCGCGTATCGCGCGGAATGCGATCCCGGCCAACCGCTCCGCATGACCATCGAAGAGACGGCTACGCAGCCCAACCTGGACTGACGATGGACGCCGGAGGCTCAGCCGCGGAATTCAAGCGGACCAACCGCAAGCCGGCCTATCCCATCGGCGAGGCGCTCCGCGAATACCTCGCCCGCGAAGGCCGCGAGGTCGCCCTCCCCGTCACCTACGCCCAGCTGCGGGGCTTCAACGCGGCCATGCCCCTGCTGAACCGCGACGGCAAGGATTCCCTCTGGGAAACCGTCGCCTACCCGCAGGACGAAATGGAACGCCTCTCCCAAGGGCTGCTCGAAACCTACGCCCTCCTCCGGGGCGAAGGTGGCATGAAGGTCTTCAGCCACGTCTACGTCGACCGCGTCGATTTCTGCTCCTTCGGCAATTCGCAGCCCTTCCGCGTCCGCATCGTCAACGCGTACAACGAGAACCACGACTATTTCTACGTGAAGGTCGGCGACGCCTCCCGCGTCTGCGGACTCGAACTCGAGCACCTGCTGTCGCCGAATCGCATGCTCTACCTCACCCAAGGGGATACCTTGGTCGAGGAGCACGTCACCGGGATCCCCGGGGATATCTTCGCCGAGCAATGGCTCGAAGCGGGCCAACACCACCCGGTCCGTCTCGCCAAGGAACTCATCAAGTTCGAGGAGCGCTGCCTCGTCCGCCTCCTCGGCGACATGCGGGCCTATAACTTCGTCATCGCCGTGACGCCGGACTTCGACGCCACGGCCATCCGCGTCCGCGCGATGGATTTTGACCAGCAGTCCTACGACGGGCGGCTCCGCTTCTACCTCCCCGGGTCCTTCAAGGAAAACCGCCCCTACACCCAACTCTGCGCCCGGCATATCAACGCCGCCTCGGCGACCCAATACCGCCGGGAAGAGCAGTCGCTCATCCACCGCCGCTTGTTGGCGGCGCCCGACCGCGTCCGCGACCTCCTCGCCGCCATGGAGGCCAACGCCCTGTCCGCCCCCGAGAAGGCCAAGGAATTGGCCGATGGTCTGGCCGATTACCACCGGGACCCCGCCTTCCGCCAGCATTCGACCATGGCGAGCCTCATCGGCGAAAGCTTGGCCCGTTTGGACCGAATCCTGCGCTCTTAAGCGTCTGCGAAGAGTAAGCGCTGGACAGGATAGGCGCCGACCCGACAAAGTCGGAAGCCTGCGATGAGCGACTCCTTAAGGCACGAATGCGGCATTGCCCTTGTCCGGCTGACCAAGGACCTGAAATGGTATCAGGAGAAGTACGGCACCCCGCTCCACGGCTTCAACCAGCTCTTCCTCCTCATGGAGAAGCAGCACAACCGCGGCCAGGACGGCGCGGGCATCGGCAGCGTCAAGATCGGCGCCGAAAACGGCGAGGCGTTCCTCTTCCGCGACCGCGAAATCGGCGCCCAGGGCCTGACCCAGATCTTCACCCGCCAGATCAAGACCTACGCGGACAAGGTCCGGGAAGCGGTCATCGTCCCGGAGTTCCCCGAAACGGTGAAGCGCCACTTCGACTTCGGCGGCGAACTCCTCCTCGGCCACCTCCGCTACGGGACGTCCGGCAACTTCGATTCGGTCTCCTGCCACCCCTACGCGCGCAAGTCCATCTGGCCGACCCGCAACCTGCTGGTCGCCGGCAACTTCAACCTGACGAACACGCCCGACCTGAACGCCTCCCTCACGGAACGCGGCGCCCACGTCATCTACTCGACCGACACGCAGTCCATCCTCGAGGAAATCGGCTTCTGGCTCGACGAAGAACACGACCGCCTCTTCAAGGCGTTCAAGGACCAGGGGCTCGAAGGCATGGCCGTCCAGCACGAGATCTCCAAGCACCTCGACGTCGGCAACGTCCTCCGCAAGGCGGCGAAGAACTGGGACGGCGGCTACGCCATCGCCGGGCTCATCGGCAACGGCGACTCCTTCGTCGTCCGCGACCCGAACGGCATTCGCCCATGCTGGTATGTCCGCACGGATGACCTGATCGCCGTCGCCTCCGAGCGCGTGGCGCTCATGACCATCGTCGGCGCCACCCAGGCCGAAGTCCAAGAACTCCCGCCCGGCTCAGCGCTCATCATCAAGGCCGACGGCCGTCATACGGTGGAGTGCATCCACACCCCGGGCGAACGCCGTCATTGCTCCTTCGAACGCATCTACTTCTCGCGCGGCAACGACCCCGAGATCTACGCCGAACGCAAGGCCCTCGGGGCCGCCCTCGCCGACGAAGTCATCCGCCTGATCAGCGACGACCATGACAAGGCGGTCTTCTCGTACATCCCGAACACGGCGGAAATCGCCTGGTACGGTTTGATGGAAGAACTCCGTATGCGTCGCCGCACGCAGGTCCGCGACCAGCTCCGCGACGCCTTGGCCAAGGGCGAACTCGACGCCGCCGCCATCGACCGACTCGTACTGGGTGGCTGGCCACGCGGCGAAAAGGTCGCCCATAAGGACGTCAAGCTACGCACCTTCATCACGCAGGAGAAGAACCGCATGCAGATGGCTTCGCACGTCTACGACATCTCCTATGGCGCCGTCCGCGAAGGCGACACGCTCGTCTGCGTCGACGATTCCATCGTCCGCGGCACGACCCTCCGCCAATCGATCCTGCGCATCCTCGCCCGCCCCAACCCGAAGCGCATCGTGATCGCCTCGACGGCCCCGCAGATCCGTTACCCCGATTGCTACGGCATCGACATGTCCGAGATGGGTAAGTTCCTCGCCTTCCAGGCTGCGGTTGCGCTTTGCAAAGACCGTGGGATGACCGACCTCCTCCGCGAGGTCTACGAAGATTGCGTGGCGCAGTCGACGAAGCCGGCGGCCGAACTCAAGAACCACGTGAAGCGCATCTATGATGCTTTCTCGGATAAGGAGATCGCGGCGAAGGCGGCCGAGCTCGTCTACCCGACGAAGTCCGGCTGGAAGGGCGAACTCGTCCTCGTGTTCCAACAGATCAAGGACCTGCACAAGGCCTGTCCGACGAGCCACGGCGATTGGTACTTCACCGGCGACTACCCGACCCCGGGCGGTTACGGCGTGCTCAACCAAGCCTTCATCAACTTCTGGGAAAAGCGCGAAGGTCGCGCTTATTGATCAGGCGTAGATCCGGAACGGGGCCGTCCGCGCGCGGAAGGCTTCCGCCTCGGCGTGCCATTGCGCCTGCCACCGCGGCAAGTCGACGGCCGCCCCGCGCAGGCGGAGCTCCTCGTAGAACGCTTCGCTGCCGGTGTGCTTGATGAAGAGGTCGCGTTCGTTCTTCGTGGCGCGCGCGAAGGGGTTCGCCGGGTCCCAGAGGCAGGCTTGCCGCATCATGTGCAGCGAGAGCGCCGTGGGCCGGAACTTCGCCCAATCGTTGATGGCGGTGTAGACGCCCTGCGTGCCGTCCGGCATGAGCTTCGGCTCCAACAACAGGCCCGGGACCGCGTTGCCCAAGGCGGCGATGAGGTCGGCGGCCTTGCGGCGGCTGTACTTGATGAAACGGAAATGCATCTCCTCGCCGAAGGTGTGGCTGAAGTCGCCGAGCTGGCAGCCGAGGCCGACCATGGCGTAACCCAACGCCGCTTGCGCGGTGGGAATGCGCGGCGAGGTCGGGACCCAATTCAAGCCGGTCCGATTCCACGTGAGCGCCCGGCTCCAACCGCGCATCGGGACGACTTCAAGGAACCCGCGGCGGCGCTGTTCTTCCGTGAGCTCGAGGATGCCGGGCGTCGCGACCGCCCAGCGGGCGATTTCGCCGATGGTGAGCCCGTGCACATACGGCATCTCGTAGGCGCCGACGTAGCTGCGCCATTTGCGGTCGAGGAAGGGCCCATCGACCTTCTCGCCGCCCAAGGGGTTCGGGCGGTCGAGGACGATGACGCGGATCGGACGCGGGAGCGCGAAGCACGCTTCGATGACGTACCGCATGCAACTGATGTACGTGTAGGAGCGCGACCCGACGTCCTGGAAGTCGATGACGATGGCGTCGAGACCCTCGAGCATCTCCGGGGTCGGTCGGCGCGTCGCGCCATAGAGCGAATAGACCGGCAGGCCCGTGCGGGCGTCCTTCGCGTTCTTGACCGCGATTTCCGCGGCGGCGGATCCATCGATGCCGTGCTCGGGTCCGAAGAGCTTCGTGAGCCGCACGCCCGGGGCGTTCGCCAAGACGTCCGCCGTGCGCTTGCCCGCGGCGTTCATGCCGGCGCGGTGCGTGACGAGTCCACACCGCACGCCGCGCAAGGTGGCGAAGCCCGCCGCCGTGAGGACATCGATGCCGAGCTGCGTCTGGGCGACGGTGGGCGCGGGCGGAGGCGCTCCTTGGACGCCGGACGGAAGCAAGGATGCCCCGAGCGAACCCAGGGCGGTGAGACGAAAGAACGCGCGGCGATCCATGGATGAGGGCGAGGGCATCTTCGGCCGAATCCGAGGGGGTTCAAAGGTTGATTTTGAAAATCCGTTTGCAGGCGCACCCGACCGGCGACACCTTCCCCGCCATGCGCGTCGCCCTCCTTGGCTCCGGTCGCGGCTCCAACGCCGACGCCGTCCTCCGTGCCCAAGCGAACGGTCAACTTGGCTTGGCCGAGGTCATCGGCATCTACTGCGACCTCCCCACGGCCCCGATGCTCGCGCTCGGTCCCAAGTACGGCGTCCCGGCCACCTTCCTGGACCCCGGTCCGTTCAAAACGAAATTCTCGCCCGAGCAGGAAGCCTTCTGGGCCCGCACCTTGGCCGAAGAGGGGGTCGACCTCATCGTCTTGGCGGGCTTCATGCGCGTGGTGAAGGCCCCCTTGCTCGAGCCTTTTGCCGGGCGGATCATCAACCTGCACCCCACCCTGCTCCCAGCCTTCCCCGGACTCGACGGCATCGGCCAGACCTGGCGGGCCGGCGTCCCCGAAGGTGGCTGCACGGTCCATTGGGTCACGGCAGAGGTCGATGGCGGGGCCCACCTCGGTCAGACCAAGGTCCCCCGTGCGGCGGACGACACCCTCGAGACGTTCGCCCAAAAGGTCCATGCCGCCGAGCACGCCCTGCTCCCCCGCGTGATCGCCGAAATCGCCACCCGTTTCCACACCCGATGATCGAACTCCGCTGCCCCATCCACGAAGACATGGTCCAGCCCTTGGAGGACCATTTCTGCGAACTGACGCGTTCATCTTGGATGCTCTTCCATGAAGGCCCCGGGAAGCCGCATTTCGTGATGGGGTATTTCGAGACGAAGGACGAAGCCGACGCCGCCTGGGCCGGCTTGCGCAAGGCCTTCAAGAAGCTCCCTGAAAAATACGACGAGACGGTGCTGGCCGATAAGGACTGGAAGGAAGCCTACAAGGAACACCTGAAGCCGTGGGACCACGGCCGGCTCCATTGGGTGCCGGCCTGGATGCGCGGGAAGCACGCCGTGCCGGCGGACGCGGCCGTGATCTGGTTCGATGCCGGCCTGGCCTTCGGCACTGGCGACCACCCGACGACCCGCCTTTGTGCGATCCGCCTACTCGACTACTTGGAGACCAAGCCCGCCGCCCAAGTGTCCGTGACCGACGCCGGTTGCGGCTCGGGCATCCTCGCTCTGTCCGCCGCGCAGCTCGGTTGCGGCCGCATCGCCGGCTTCGACCGCGACCCGGAATCCGTCCGCGTCAGCATCGCGAACCGCGAAGATAATGGGATCGCCGATGAGCGCGTGGCCTTCCACCACGCCGGCCTGGAGGAAGGGTTCAAATTGACCGGTCCCGCCGACGTCGTGCTGGCCAACATCATCAGCGACGTGCTTTGCATCTACGCCGACGACCTCGTGAAGGCCGTGACCCCGGGTGGCGTCCTCGCCCTCAGCGGGATCCTCGCGAAAGAGCAGGCCGCGGTCCGGGCCCACTTCGAGGCCAAGTGCGGCGCCGCTTGGGGCTCGGTGCAGGCCGATGGCCGCGTCATGGGTGAATGGAGCGACGTCGCGTTGTTCCGTCCGGCCTAATACCTCGCGGCCCCGCACCGTCCGGATTGCGCCCGCTCGGTTTCCCGTTTTGCTGACCGCCATGGAGAACTCCAAGACCCTGCAGTCGATCCGCTACGCACGCTGGTCGAGCCTCGCGTTCGCCGCGCTCTGCGTGGGCCTTGGGGTGCTCGAGCTTATCGGCGGATTCCAGCTGGGTCCGCTGCACATCCCGCCGCGGTGGAACCCGGCCTACGTGACCTTCCCGGTCGCGCTGAAGGTGGAATGCTGGTTCTTCTTCTTCTTCGCGGCCCTGCTGCTGATCCCTTGGCAGCGCACGCCCGATGACCGCACGTGGCGTCGCTGGTTCACGGTCCTCTGCGTTGCTGCGTTGGTGTTCGCCTTCGCGATGATCTCCGAGGTCATGGCCAAGAACTACATCGCGAACGCCCAGAAGATGAAGGCGCGCATCCCGGTCTTCCAGGCGATCCTGCTCTTCGTCTCGCTCGGCCAGATCCCGATCGCGCTGTTCTCGCGCAAGCCCGAGCTGCTCGACTGATCAGGGCGAGAGCGTGGCGAAGAGCCCTTCGGCGCGGCGGAGGGCTTCCGCCAGCGTCGGCGCGGTCACGGTGACGTGGCCCATCTTGCGGCCCGGCGCCGCCGTGCCTTTATCGTAGAGGTGCAACTTGGCCGAAGGATCCGCGAGGACCTGGGTCCAGTCGGGCGCTTGGCCGTTCTTCCAGAGATCGCCCAGGAGGTTGAGCATGACCGACGGTTGCAAGGGCTTCGTGCCGCCCAAGGGCAGCCCGCACACGGCGCGGATGTGCTGCTCGAACTGCGACGTCTCGTTGGCGTCGAAGGTCTGGTGCCCGCTGTTGTGCGGACGCGGGGCGAGTTCGTTGACGACGATGCGCCCGTCTTGCACGAACATCTCGACGGCCAGCAAGCCGACGAGGCCGATCTGCTCCGCAATGCCCAAGGCCAAGGTGCGGGCTTCCGTCGCGGTCGCGGCGGAAATGCGGGCCGGCGAAAGCGAAAGGTGGAGGATGTGGTTCCGATGCAGGTTCTCCGCGGCGTCGTAGACGGCGGTGCGACCATCGACGGTCCGCGCGACGAGCACCGAAATCTCGAGCTGGAATGGCACCCAGGCCTCCAAGACGCCGACGCCTCCGCCGATCTTGTTCCAAGCCGCGGCGAGGTCGGCCGCGGCCGTCGGCAGCTTGACCTGCCCTTTGCCATCGTAACCGAAATCCGCGGTCTTCAGCACGCACGGGAATCCGATGGTCCGCACCGCGGCCTGCAGTTCGGCGAGCGACGAGACGACGGCGAAATTCGCGCAGGGAATCCCGGACGCGCGGAGGAATTCCTTTTCGCGCCGACGGTTCTGGCAGATGGCGAGGACGTTGGCCGAAGGATGGCTCGGGATGGACTGCGCCACGAATTCGACCGTCGCCGGCGGGATGTTCTCGAATTCGAGGGTGATCCGACCGCACCCCTGGGCGAAACGCGTCAACGCCGCGGTATCGTTCCACTCCGCCGCGGTGTGGTCATCGGCGATGGCGGCCGCGCAGGCTTGCGCGGAGGGATCGAAGGTCTTCACCTTGTAGCCCATCCGCCGAGCCGCGATCGCGGACATGCGACCCAACTGGCCGCCGCCCAGAATCCCGATCGTCCCACCCGGCAGCAACGGACGCTCCATGGCTTAGCGCTGCTTCCGGCCCTTCTGGCCGGGGATGGGGTTATCCAGGACGGCCTTGGTCTGCTTGGCGCGGAATTGATCCAGGCGCACCGCCAGCGCGGTGTCGTTCAAGGCGAGGATAGCGGCCGCACCGAGGGCCGCGTTGATCGCGCCCGCGCGCCCGATGGCGAAGGTATGCACCGGGATGCCGGCCGGCATCTGGACGATCGAGAGCAGCGAATCAATGCCGTCGAGAGCCTTGGATTGGACCGGGACGCCCATCACCGGGAGGACGGTCATCGCGGCGGCCATGCCGGGGAGATGGGCGGCGCCGCCGGCCCCGGCGATGATGACCTTCAAGCCGCGCTTCTTGGCGGTCAGGGCGTAGTCCTTCAGCTTAAGGGGGGTGCGATGCGCGCTCACGACCTCGGAGTCGAACGGAATGCCCAAGCCTTTTAGAGTGTCCGCCGCATGGATCATCGTCTCCCAATCGGATTGCGAACCCATGATGATGCCGACAACCGGAGCGGGTGAGGAAGACTTGCGAGCCATGCCGTCAGCGTGGCGATATCCGCCAACGCTGTGAAGCCCGAAGCGTAAAAACTAGTCGACGTAGGGCACGTATTCCGGGACCAACCGCCGTAGACCCTGCTTGCAGGCCGTCTTCTCCTGCGGAATCAACGTGCGGATCTCCAGCAAAAGGGCGTCCAGCGCCGCATGCGGGGTGCCCGTGGCGACAAAACGGAAAATACGCGCATGCTTGGTCGTCCGGTACTGCTCGCCGTGATGCTGCAGCTCTTCGACCAACTTTTCGCCCGGCCGCAGGCCCACGAACTTGATCTCGATGTCGATATCCGGCCGGAACCCGCTGAGCTCGATGAGCTGGCGCGCGACATCGACGATCTTCATGGGCTGACCCATCTCGAGGACGAGGATGTCCCCGCCCGCCCCTTGGGTCGCGCTCTGCAGGACCAACCCGACCGCCTCGGGGATGGTCATGAAGTAACGCTTCACCTCGGGGTGCGTCACGGTGACCGGGCCACCGGCGGCGATCTGCTTGCGGAAGATCGGGATGACGGACCCGGAAGAGCCGAGGACATTGCCGAAGCGCACCGCCACGAATTGCGTGACATTGCCGGGGCGACCTTGCATCGACTGGACCACCATTTCCGCCAAGCGCTTGGAGGCGCCCATGACGTTGGTCGGGTTGATGGCCTTGTCGGTCGAAATCAGGACGAAGCGGCCCACCTGGAACTCCGACGCCAGCGCCGCGACCAGCGCCGTGCCGAGCGTGTTGTTCTTCAGGGCTTCCCCCGGTTGCGGCTCCATCATCGGCACATGTTTGTGCGCGGCGGCATGGAGCACCAAGGCGGGGCGATGACGGGCGAAGACCTCGCGCATCCGCGGCTCATCGGTGACATCGGCGACGACGGGACAAATCAAGGCCCCCGCGCCCGCCGCGATGAGGTCCTGTTCGGCCTGGTAGAGCAGGGCTTCGCACTGGTCGAGCAGGACGAGCCGCGCGGGCTGGCGGAGCGCGACCTGCCGGCAAATTTCCTGGCCAATGCTCCCACCCGCGCCCGTGACCAACACCGTGCGGCCTTGGATCATCGCGCCGATGGCGGCGTCGTCAAGCTGCGCCGGGGCCCGGCCCAAGAGATCTTCCACCGAAACCGGGCGAAGGTCGGTCGCGCGGACGCGGCCACCGGCGAGTTCGGTCATCGACGGCACCACGAGGACGCGCAAGCCGCTCGCCGAGGCGAGGGCGCTGATTTCGCGGATGCGTTTCGCGCTCTGGGCCGGCAACGCGAGGATCAGTTCCGTCACGCCGTACTTCTCCGCCAACGAAGGGATTTTATCCGGAGCGCCGACGACCGGGATGCCGTGGATCTCGAGGCCATGCTTCGCCTCATTGTCGTCCAGGAAGCAGACGGGCAGCAGGCCGTGTCCGCGGCGGGATAAGAGGTCCGAGGCCAATTGCTCGCCCGAATTACCGGCACCGACGATCGCAATCCGCTCCAGCGACGTCTGGGCCACCTTGTCTTCGCCCGTGAAGCGTTCGCGGAGCGTGCGGATGGAAACGCGAAAGCCGACGAAGAGCAGCAACGAGAGGTTGAAGTCGACGAGCGCGATGCTCCGGGGGATGCCCAAGGTGGCGCTGGGCCCGTTCATGCCGCTGATGAACGGAAGCAAGAGGATGACGAGGGTCGCGAGGGAAAGCGCGAAGACCATGCGCAGGGCATCGTGCAGGCGAAAATAATAGAAGACCCCGCGGAACTGACCGAACAAGCCCAGCAAGACGAACTTCAAGGGGACGATCCAGAGCAGCGCGTGGGGACGTTGGGTGTAGAGGTAGCCCTCCACGTCCTTATCCGCCGCCGTGAGGATCGCTCCGCCGGAGAAGCGCATCTCATAACTCAACCAGAGCGAAAGCGCCGCCAAGGACCCGTAGACGAGGAAGAAGAAGAACACCCGCTGGACGGGGCTCACCTTGGGCGTTGGGGTGCTCAGGGGCATGGGCATAGGGTTCGTAGGTCAGCCGCGGGTTTCATTCAATCACGATACGGAACCCGATGGTGCGGCTTTTTTCACGCTTCAACGCTTTCCTGAGGGGAAGACCTGAGACAGGAACCCAGTTCACGCTACCGCCGATGACCGAAGCAAAATCATCCGCCGCCTCGGCTTGCGCCCATTCCTCCACATTGCCGAGCAAATCGAAGAAGCCGGCCCCGGTGGGTTGGGATGTGCCGACCACACGGGCGGACACGCCATCGGTGTTGTCGAAGGTCCAAGCCGTCCGCCCGGCGGGGGGCTGGCTCAAGTCACCCAACACGGCCTTATACTCCGCCACGGTCGGCAACCGGATGGTTCGACCGCACATCCAGCCCAACGCCTCGCAGAAGGCCTGCGCATCCGCATAGGCCACGGATTCGACGGGCAGGTTCTCGCGCATGCTCGCGCTCGGGTTCACCCCCATCACCGTGGAATAGAAACCCTGCGAGACCTCCTGCTTCATCATGCGAGCGCCGGTGGCGCCGACGGGGGCGACGAGCTGCTCGAGCTTGGGCAAAATGGCTTGGATCGTGGCCGCATGCGTGGCGACGTATTCCAATTGGCGCCGCACCGGATCTTCCGGCGGAACGACCCCGGGGTTTTCCGCTTCGACCTGCGTGAGTTTTTCGCGGAGCGCGCGCGCCAAGTCCAACGCTTCCGCGGATTGACCGGCGCGCAGGTGTTTCGCCATGGCCTGCGCGCGCGTGGCGACATCCTGCAAGCGGGCGGCGGCGCGCCAGCGATTCCGCTTCATCTCCAAATCGGCTTTCCGCGTGGCGGCGGCCCACGCGCTGCGCGGGAATTCCTGCATGAGCTGCGCTTGGATCGTCAGGGCCCGCTCGTACGCTTGCGTCACGAGCGCCGACTGCGCCTCTTGGGCCGGCCCCGCCGTCGCCTGCGCATAGGCGGCGCCGGCCGCCTGCGCCGACCGCTCCGCGGCGACGATCTGTTGCTGCAGCGGATCCGAACGCATCGTTTCCAGCCGGGTGGATAGGCGTTCCACGCGGCCGAATTCGGTATCCAGGACATCCCGATACTTTTCCACAAAAGCCCGTTCGGTCTCGATGGCTTCCCCCATCGCCTTATCCGCTTCGCCGAGCCGGCCGGCGGCGAAGGCCGCTTCCGCCGCCGCCTCCAAGGCCTGGGTTTGGGCCTTTAAGGGTTCGGCCTCGAGTCGCCGCAAACGCGTGTCGAGCCGGGCGATCTTGCCGACATCGGCGTAGCCCGAGAAAAACCACCGGCTCTCGATGAGCCGCTCCGCTTCCACGGCGCGCCGGAGCTCACGCACGGCCCCGGCCTGATCCGATTTGGCCAACGCCGTGGACTTATCCTCGGCTTCGGTCGCGGTCGCCCGCAGCCGTTCCGCCTGGATGACATGGTAACGCCGACGCAAGGTCTCGAGCCGGACGTTCTCCGAGGCCAGGGCCCCGCGCGAGGCCAGGTAATCTTCCTGCGCCTGCACGGCTTCGCCGAGCAGGGCCAGGTCGCCATCGTCGATCAACGCTTTATTGAGCCGCTGGGCCTCGAAGGCCGCCTCTTTCTTGAGGGAGAGCTGGCGGAGTTCTTCGGCCTGCACCGGACTCAACGCGGCAATCCGGCTTCCCGCGTTGCGCTGGCCCTCCGTGACCAACCAACCCGCCGCAAGCACCAAGACCACGGTGGCCCCCACCATGAGGGGCGTTCCCGCCTTGTCCCATATCCGTTCCCAAAAGGCCGCGCCCTTAGGGGGGCGGGACTTCTTGCCGGGAAGGAAATCGGACTGGGGGTCGTGGGGGCCGGGGGACATGGAGCGAAATCAGCCAGTTTCATCACCGGCAGATTGTTTGCTTTAATAGTCTGCTAGGCTGGTTCATGAAAGAAGGACCTTCAACCCTCTAAATGCCTCAATTTAAACGCATCGCCGTCGTCGGAGCGGGCCTCATCGGAGGCTCGGTCCTGCTCGCTGCGGCTCGCCGGCAACTGGCAGGGTCCCTCGCGGGATGGTCGCGGTCCCCGGAAGCCCGGGCCCTCCTCAAGGGATATGCGGTGGCGGAGATCTTCGACAACCCCGTCGACGCCGTACGGGGAGCCGACATCGTCATCGTAGCCACTCCGGTCGACAAGATGGAGGAAACCTTCCGTGCCATCAGCCCGGGGCTTTCCGCGGGCGCCCTCGTGACGGACGCCGGCAGCGTCAAAGCCGCCATTCAGGTCGCCGCCCGCGTCCTCCCTGCGGGCGTCCATTTCGTCGGGGCTCACCCCATGGCTGGTTCCGAAAAAGCGGGTACGGCGCACGCCTCGGCCGACTTGTTCGCGAACCGGCCCTGTTTCGTGACGCCCACCGGGTCCGAACCTGGCGAATCCGTACGCCTCACCCATGCCTTATGGCAGGCCCTCGGCTGCCGCACGGTCGAATGCACGGCCCAGCGCCACGACGAAATCGTCGCCGCGATCAGCCACGTCCCGCACGCCAGCGCGTCCGCGTTGATGCTGGCCGTGGGCAGCTTGCCGGGCTTTGATCCCGCCACCACGGGCGCCGGCCTCAAGGACACCACACGCATCGCCGCGGGCGAAGAAAACCTTTGGGTGGGCATCTTGATGGCCAACGCCCCGCACGTCATCGCCGGCCTCCGCGCCGCCGAAGACCAAACGGCTAACCTTCGGCAGGCCCTCGAGGCCGGTGACGCCGAGAAAGTCCGCCAACTGCTGGCCGACGCCCGTGTCCTGCGCCAATCCCTCGATCGCCCCGCATGAGCCCTACCCTGACGATCCGGCCTTTCCGCACGCCCGCCCGCGGGGTCGCGCAAGTGCCGGGGTCGAAGAGTATCACCAATCGCGCGCTCCTGCTCGCCGCCCTCGCCGACGGCGAAACGCTCTTCACGGGCGCCCTCTTCAGCCGCGACACGCGCATCCTCATCGCCGCGCTTCGCACCCTCGGCTTTGAAGTCGCCGACGACGAAACCGCGCAAACCCTCCGCATCCGCGGACTCGGAGGGCGCATCCCGAAGGCCCAAGCCAAACTGCACGTGGGCAATGCCGGCACCGCGGCGCGCTTTCTGACGGCCTTCCTCGCGCTAGCGCCGCAAGGGAGCTACGAACTGGATGGCGACGAGGCCATGCGGGCCCGGCCGATGGCAGGCTTGCTGGAGGCCCTCACGGGCGCTGGTTGCCGCGCCCTGCGCGCCGATGGCCAACCGGCCACGCACTTCCCGTTCACGCTCCATACCGCCGGCCGCCTCGGCGATCTGGTGGTGGACGCTTCGGCCTCGTCTCAACTCCTATCGGCGTTGCTGATGGCGCTGCCGTTGTCGCCGGGCGCCTCCGTGCGCATGAAGGGCGCCACGGTCTCCGAGCCTTTCGTGGTGATGACCGAAAAGATGTGCGCCCAATTCGGTCGGCCCTTGGTCCGCGATGCCGCCGGCACGTGGCGCTGCCCGCAACCCGGCGCCTACCGCGCGGCCGGCACCTATGCGATCGAACCCGATGCCACGGCCGCGAGCTACTTCATCGCCCTCCCCGCCGTGACCGGCGCCGGGGCGGGCGTACGCCTGCAAGGTTACGTTAATGGCGGGCTTCAAGGCGACACCGCGTTCGCCGACGTCGCGCGACGCTGCGGGGCGAACCTCACGGCGCAGGGTTCCGCGTTGGTCGTCCAAACGTGGCCCGACCTGCAAGGCGGCGATTTCGACTTCAACGACTTCTCCGATACGTTCCTGACGCTCGCCACGCTCGCGCCGTTGGCTTCGTCGCCGACGACCATCCGGAACATCGGTCACACGCGCAAGCAGGAGACCGACCGCGTCCTGGCCATGGCCACGGAATTGGAACGCCTCGGCGTCAAGGTCGTGCCGACCGCGGCCGAACTCCGCGCCGACGAAACGCTCTCCACCCTCACAATTCATCCGGCGCGGGCGGCGTTACAACAAGCCGCCGCCCGTGGTCCCGTCGAAATCCACACCTATGAGGACCATCGCATGGCGATGAGCTTCGGGGTCTTGGGTTCGTACGACCTCTTCGGCGATGGCCGTCCATGGATCGCCATCCAGGATCCGACCTGCACCAGCAAGACCTTCCCGAAATTCTTCGAGGCGCTCGAAGCCCTGCGCACCCGGTTCGTCGCCGTGGCGGTCGATGGCGGCGCGGCCTCGGGAAAATCCAGCACCGCCAAGGTCGTCGCCCGCGACCTCGGGCTCCTGCATGTCGACACCGGCGCGCACTACCGCTCCGTCACCCGCGCGCTGCTCGATGCGGGCGCCCTGCCCGAAGATCCCGCGTCCGTCGGCGCGGCCTTGGCGCGGCTGCACCTCGGTTCGGAAATTTCGGGCATCTCGTCCGGCCTCACCTTCGACGGTCGCCGCCCGGCGGACGCCAGCCTCCGCTCCGAAGATGTGAATGGCGCGGTCTCGAAGTTTGCCGCGCTTCCCGTGGTGCGTAACTTCCTCTTGGCCTACCAGCGTTCACAGGTGGAGCTCGGCCAAGCCGC
>Ga0255103_1000134_pt1 | contig 21615 bp, 24 predicted proteins | sample Law_Cont_RepB_0h_FD_188450 | JGI IMG/M metagenome (GOLD analysis project Ga0255103, IMG submission 188450) | Freshwater microbial communities from St. Lawrence River, New York, United States - Law_Cont_RepB_0h | ecosystem: Environmental > Aquatic > Freshwater > River | place: USA: New York...
AATCCCTTTGAGCACCGGCTGACCTGGTTCGTACTCAAACCAGACATCGTCGTAGCGGATATTGCCTGAAATGACTGGCATGTCTGGGGCGCCATCCGTGCTACTGACGGCCGGCGGCGTATCGAGCAGCTTGAAGATACGGTTCAGCCCTGTCTGTGCTCGCGCAAACTGGTCATTGAGCTGAATCAAACGAATGGTTGGGCCGTAGAGATAGACATTCACCAGAATCAAAAACGCAACCAGGTCGCCCTGTAGCATCCCGCCGCTGATCACCCGCATCCCACCGACGGCAAGGATAATCGCTGTGCCGATCGCAGTGATGAACTCTGCGCGGACCCAGAGACCGGTTCCGAGGCGTGACTGGTTGATATTAAGATTCAGGTTATCCCGGTTCAGCGACACATACTGCCGGACTTCCGAGCGCTCCTGGGCATATGACTTGACGACTTGCACACCGGCAAGCTTTTCCTGGAGGTCGGAGTAGATCACACCGCGTAGCTCGGAAATCTTGGTGGCATTGTCATGCAATGGACGCCGTGAGAGCAGGAAGTTACCAACATAGATGGGGTAAACGGCCAGCGCGAGCAGAGCCAGCTGCCAGTCTTGGTAAAAGATCAACCCGATGACGCCAACAAGTGTCACGACATCGGAGATGACGGTGACAAACCCACCGGTGATCAGCTGGTTTACGGAGCCAACATCGTGGACGACGGTCGCCACAAGCTTGCCCGTCTGTGCCTTTTCGAAAAAGCCTTGCGACAGGGTTTGGAGATGTTCATAGACACCAGAGCGTGTGTCTACGAGAAAGCGCTGTCCTGTGAGGTTGACAGCATAGCCGAGAGCAAAGCTGACTGCGGAGCCGATAACCGCGATGATAAAGATGAGCGTAACCGCTCCTCCAAGTGTGTTGAAAGGCTGGGGTAACGCAAATGCCATCGACTTGCCCGGATCCAGATAGTTGAAAATCTGCCTGATAACTTCAGGTGTTTGCAAGGAAATGATGGCGTTCGCAAGCGTAAGCACTGCGATCGAAACGAGTAACTTGCGGTAGGGCTGGAGTGCTTTCAGGAAGCGAGAAAATTGCTTCAGAGGGAGTTGACCTTGCGCCGGAAGGGCAATAAATCGTATCACGTAGCCTATGGAACGAGAGAATGCGGAATCTGCATTCGGGTTTGTCTACGAGAAACAGTGTGACAGCTGTGGCCTGACGCTGTCAGAGCTGTCGCGAACTGGTCTGATGGGCTGTGAGCGCTGCTATGAAATCTTCTCTCTTGAGGTGGAGCTTGCGCTTGAAGCCGTGCAAAACAGGTCTGCGCTTCCAACCCGTCTTCCGTGGCCAACCCGCACCGGGATCGACCTCCCGCGTACTCGTCAACCGGGTGGGCCGCGGTAAACTGGAAGCATGGAAATCACTGTTGGAACCCGTGTGGTCGTCATCGACCGCGAGCAGCTGCCAGCCGATATCAAGTCTGGACTTTTCTATCCGCACTATTCCGGTTTGACAGGCGAGGTCCTTAAAGTCTACGGTCAGGAATGCGCGGTTCTTGTCGACCGTAAGGCATTGCCAACGGCTATTTACGAGCGTCATCAGCAAAACGAAAAGCAACAGCGCCAGCGCTGGCTGGATGGCCTGAGCGAAGATGCACGTTCCAAGCTATCCGCTAAGGAAAAAGAGCTGGTTTTGAACTATGCGATTCTGGTTTCGCTGTCGGATCTAACCATCTCCGCAGATGGCGGTGAGTCCAGGATTCTGCGTGCGAGTGCAACAGACCTCGATGCCGCTGAGGAAGCGTTTCTCTCCGAGCGTGGGGATGCGGTCACAGAGTAGCTCATCAGAGTACAAATAAACAAAAAGCACCCGTGAGGGTGCTTTTTGCATTTACGTTTATCGGTTCCGACTAGCGGATACGGTCGGCAACGGCACGGCGGAAGATCATGTCGGCAATCTCGGCTCCCGTGACGTTGTAGGTGCCCGCTTCAATCCGCTCACGCAGACTTTCAACAATATCTTCACGCACATCGGACTCGTCCGAAAGACGCTCGGCAATCGCACGGCCTTCAGCCTGAAGCTCTACATTATTATGCAACCCAGCTCCAAGGACATCATCGATGGGCTTTCCCAAGTCATGGGCACGTTGCATCTCAACTGCTGAAACACGCATTTTTTATCTTCCTTCCGTCGATGTAGTCCATTAGCAACCTTGATGCCGAACATCACTTTGGTGTTGATTTGACATCAAACTTTGTCACGAAGCCTTCTCCAGACCGGTCGTAATACGCCTATCGTACCACTAACCGCCATCTGGGCGATGGGCCGGCAAAGGGTGCATGGTAGCATTCCTATAGGTAGATTTGATGGAACATTCCCCAGGTACTTCATTCGAAAAAGAGCGCGGCGTTCATGCAATTCAGGTCCGGGATGACTTGGCGCTAGCCACGTGCACCACTCCGGACAAGTGGCTGCTGCTGCTCAAAGCCCTCGCAGACAATGGCATCCCTGTCTTTCATCTAAAGCTCCACGATTCCTCGATAACCTTTATCGTGCGGTCTGAGTACGTCGACCGCGTCCTAGCAGTAAGCGATGCCGTTCCGGCTGTCACTGTTATCGAACCAAATGTTGCCTTTGTCTCGGTTGTCGCAGGCGCCATGCGGGATCTCTCCGGGATTATCGCTCGCATTTTTGATGCCCTTGTTGGTGCGGGAGTGCAGATTCTCCAAACTGGGGATGCACACGATGCTGTTCACTGTCTAATCCGTGAGGAGTCTGTGGCAACGGCAGTTTCCGCGCTACAGCACGAATTTGAGCTAGCTGCTGGGGGTGAGGCCTGATGCGAGTGATGGTGCAGAAGTTTGGCGGGACATCCGTGGCAACCGATGAATCCCGGGCACTGGCCGCAGATCGTGTTGCTCAGGCCGTCGAAGCGGGTTGGAGCGTTGTCGTGGTCGTCAGTGCTATCGGACGCAAAGGCGCCCCTTACGCGACTGATACGCTGCTCGGATTGTTAAACGGCGTTGATCCACAGGTAAGCCCCGCTCCACGGGAATCAGATCTCCTCCTCGCCTGCGGAGAAGTTATTTCGACCGTGATCTTCGCGCAGACGCTGCGTGCCCGCGGGTACGAAACCATTGCCCTCACCGGTGGCCAAGCCGGAATCATCACTGATTACGAATACACCAATGCCCGAATCCTTGAGATCCAACCTGCCTATTTACTGCAGCAGCTGGGTACGGGACGCATTGTGTTTGTCGCCGGCTTTCAAGGCGCTACGGAGCGCGGAGCGATTACAACCCTGGGCCGCGGCGGCTCCGACACAACCGCAAGCGCCCTCGGCGCAGCAGTCAAGCCTCACGTCGAGCATGTTGAGGTCGAAATCTACACCGATGTTGATGGCGTAAAGACTGCCGATCCACGCATTGTTAAAGATGCTCGGACGCTTACTGTCGCATCGTATGCAGAAGTCTCCGAAATGGCGCACCAAGGTGCCAAGGTGGTTCATCCGAGAGCGGCGGAGATCGCGGAAATCCACGATGTTCCCCTGTGGGTAAAGTCGACATTCAATGAGGCGCCAGGGACGCTTATCCGGCGCACGAATACATCGGAGGAGACGAGCCCCCGTATAACAGGCGTAACCAGTACCGGAAAGCTTGTCTACCTGCGTTTTCCTCTTCCGGATGTCAGTGATACGGACAGGGCAAAGATTGAGCGTGAAGTTTACCGTTTGCTGCGAAATGAGGAGATTTCAATTCACCTCAGCAGCACTGGAAATGGCGCATTTGCCTTTGCCGTCGTACGTGAGCACCTCGGTCGCGTCGCTGAATTAATTGATGGGTTGGTCATTCCGGGTGAGCTTGGTCCTCGGACACATCCACCCTATGGCGTCATCACCCTACTTGGTATCGGCTCGAAAGGCCGCGGGATGAACGCTCAGCGGACCCTCCTTGCCGGCGCGAGCTCGCTGGTGGATATTCGGGTTGTCGAGGCAGATCTGGTTGAGAACTGCACAATGGTCAGTGTGATCGCAACGGGCATTGATGACATCCCGGGCATTTTCGTGAAGATGCTTGGTGTGTTGGATGAGCAAGGTGTTTGGCTCTATCAGACGGCCGACAGTGAGTTTTCGATGTCTGTATTGATACGTGAGGCGGACAGCGTGCGTGCAGTGCGGACGTTGCATGAAGCCTTTCATCTTGGGAACGCAGGTACCTGTGGATAAAGAAATGTTGGCGCGACTCAAGGACCAGGATGACATCGATGAGGAGGGTGCCCTCGAGGCAAAGCTTCTATCTGATGTGTCTTCAGCGAGGAGCGAACCTTTGCCAGAGCCACCGAAAGTCGTATTAGAGCGTCCGGTAACGCCTGAGATGAAAATCCGGGGTGCGCGCGGAATGCAGATTTCGGTTTCTGAAGCCCGCTCGATGGGGGATGGCTGGAATATCGCATCCGCGCTGACAAGTTCACTGATTGCAGGTGTCCTTGTTGGGCTTGCGTTAGACAAGTGGGTCACAACAAAGTGGGCACCTGCTGGCTTGATTTTAGGCTTTGTACTCGGCGTTATCAGTGGATTTGCAAACTTGATCAAGCTGACGAATCGGCTGTCAGCTCGGGATGAAGCTGCTAAGCGTGCGGCGGATAGTGCGCGTGATGTCACGCCATCCGAGCAATGACACTCAACTCAGAGGGTGGCAATCCTGACCGGCCGGTTGCCATTACAACAGCAATCATCGGATTTGTCATTGTCAATATCCTGCTCGGGTACCGATTGGGCTGGGCCGTCTGGCCATTTGTTACAGGTGTGGTTTTGGCGGAGTCACTCTGGGTTGGAAACAGCATAATCATCCGAAAATACCTATCTCCACAAAAAATCACCGAATCAAATGCACAAAAACGGGCATTGTCGGTTTTCGCTTTGGTAAAATACCCCTTGGTCGCGGTGTGCATTTGGACGTGTGTTCGTCTGGGTGATACACGCCAACTAATGTCCTTTGTCGCCGGGTATTTGCTCTTGCAAATCGTGGTGGTGGTGCGCATGGTTGGAAAATCTGCGACGCAGATTCGATAGAGGTTGATCACGGTGCCACAATCAGTACAAGCGAACAACTCGGATACATTCAAGGTCGGCATGCCCGTGCAGGTTGCACAGGGTGGTCATGATGCGCCTACTGGTGAAACATCCGGGAAGGGTGCAGAAGCCGGACATGCAGAAGGAACACATGCATCCGTAGGTCACGGTGGTGGCCATGCGGGTCCTGTTCGTCACGACAAGCTGGGTGAACACGTTGCTGAGTGGTACTCAGTCATGGGCTTCATTATTGCGTTGGCGATCATTGTCTTTGCACGTGTTCGTATGGGCAAGCTCGATGTGCGTCGTCCGTCTAAGGGTCAGCTCCTGATTGAGCAGGCTGTGGCGTCGATTACCCACTTCTCCAAGGCATCCATTGGTCCTGGCGGTGAGCGCTTCGCGCCATTCGTCGGCGTGGTGTTTGCATTTGTGTTGTTTTCGAACCTCTGTGGTGTGCTCCCGATGTATTGGTTGCCTACGGGTGAGGGGATGGCTCCTGCGTGGTCATTCACGCCAGCGCCAACGGCGAATATTTCAGTCACTTTTGCGCTGGGTTTGATTGTCTTCGTGATGTTCAACTACGAGGGAATCAAGGCCAATGGTGTTATTGGTCACCTGAAGCACTTTGCGGGTCCGATGCCGGCGCTTGCGCCGCTGATCTTCCCGATCGAGTTGATCGGTGCGTTGGTGCGTCCTCTGTCGCTTGCGATGCGTTTGTTTGGAAACGTGTTCGGTGAAGAGACGGTTATCGCAGTTTTGATTTCGATGGCAGCTGTGCTGACATCGGGTATTGTGCCATTCCAGGCGCCTATGTTGGCGTTTGGAGTGTTTGGATCTATCGTTCAGGCGGGAGTCTTCGCGATTCTCACTTGTTCGTATATCGCTCTTTCCATCGGTGACCATGGAGATCATGGTCACGAGGGGCATGGAGAGCATGGCGCGGCACACGCGCACTAAACCAACAGGTTACGGATGCGGCGGTGTGACCGCCATTGTGGAGGAATAGCGAAATGTTGTATCTCGGTCTTCTCGCACTCGGTGTGGCTTTGGGTCTTCCGATTGCAGTTATCGGTGCTGGTCTTGGTCAGGGCAAAGCTGCCGCTGCTGCACTTGAGGGTGTTGCACGTCAGCCAGAGGCAGCCGGCAAGATTCAGACAATGATGATTATTGCGTTGGCTCTTATCGAGTCCCTCGTCATCTATGCGCTCCTGATGTTCTTTATGCTTCAGGGCAAGCTGCCTACGTTGACCGTTGCGGACCTCGCAGGCCTCAAGTAATCGAAGTGCATCCGGTTGCGGCGTGCCGCCCACAACCGGATGCTTCTCTGTAATGTCCGCTGTAAGCGGGTAGAGCCATCTAAATAAACTATGGACGTTCTTAACAACCTCAATGTCGACCTGAAGCTTGTTCTGGTCAACATCATCGGATTTGTCATTCTTTTAGTAGTGGCAAAGAAAATGGTGTTCGACCCGATTGGCAAAGTCGTCACCGAGCGTGATTCGGACATCAGCGGTCAGTACGACCGTCTGGAGTCTGCGCAGCGCGAGATGGAAGCGCTCAAGTCTGACTATGAAACCCGCTTGACTGCCATCGAGGCGGAAGCACGCGAGAAGATTCAGACTGCGATCAAGGAAGCTCAGGCTGCTCGTGATCAGATTCTTGCCGATGCGAATCAGAAGAGCCACGAGATTGTCTCTAAGGCAGAGGCTGAAGCAGAACGTGCCAAGGAGCAGGCGATGACTGAGCTGAGGATGCGTATTGTCGATATCGCTGTGGGGACAACCCGCCGCATTATCGGCGAAAGCCTCTCTGCTGACCGTCAGACCGCGCTTGTCGATGAATACATCGCGACCGGGATCGCGGAGGCGTAAGCAAACCTATGCAAGACACCTCTGTCGTCCGGCGCTATGCAGTCGCACTCTTAAACCATGCCAAGAAAGCGGGCACGGTGGATGCGGTGACTGCAGATATGAAGTCGCTCTCCGATGTGATCACGCAATCCGGGCAGTTGGCAGCATTTTTGAATCACCCGCTGATTGCTGGTGAGAAGAAGAAGGCGCTGGTTGACAAGGCTTTTGGCGGGATGGTTTCACCTGCGGTGATGGACTTTGTCAAACTATTGATTGACAAGGACCGCATCAACACCCTCCGTTTAGTGATTGCTGAGTTCGTTGCCCTTGTACGTGAGTACAAGAACATCGCTGCAGCTGAAGTGGTGACGGCGGTACCGCTCACCGATGCGCAGCGAAAGGCACTCGAAGCTGTACTTGAAAAGCGAACCGGCAAAGACATTGAAATCCACGAAACTGTGGATGCATCCGTGATGGGCGGAGTAAGCGTCAGGATTGGTGACACCATTCTTGATGGCACAGTTCGCTCACAAATCGAACGGTTGCGCGAGCAGCTGATCAACACTACCGGCGCGCTCGTCGCGCAGTAAGTAACCAAGGAAGACACTACTGTGGCAGTAAGACCCGATGAAGTCGCCAGCATCCTTGAACAAGAGCTGGACAATTACCGCAAGGATGTCCCTGAAGAGGGCGTCGGCACCGTTCTACAAGTCGGTGACGGCGTAGCACGTATTTACGGACTCAGTGAAGTCGCCGTTTCGGAACTCCTCGAGTTCCCAGGTGGCGTCATGGGCGTTGCTTTGAACCTCGAAGCCGACAACGTTGGTGCTATCCTGCTCGGCAGCGATACCGGCATCCGCGAAGGTGACCTGGTCAAGCGAACTGGACGCATCATCGATGTGCCCGTTGGCGAAGGACTGGTCGGACGTGTTGTCGATACCCTTGGAAACCCATTGGATGATGGTGGTCCAATCGTTCCTGCTGGTCGCCGCAACCTGGAAGTCAAAGCTCCTGGTGTTGTAGACCGCCAGCCAGTCAAAGAACCGATGTACACCGGTGTCAAGTCAATCGATGCAATGCTTGCAATCGGACGTGGACAACGTGAGCTCATCATTGGTGACCGCCAGACCGGTAAGACCGCAATCGCACTCGATACGATCATCAACCAGAAGGGCAAAGATGTCTTCTGTTTCTATGTCGCTATCGGACAAAAGGCATCCACTGTACGCCAAGTCGTAGAGAGCCTTCGTGCTAACGGAGCGATGGAATACACAACCATCATTTCCGCACCGGCATCCTTCCCGGCATCCCTCCAGTACCTCGCACCATATGCAGGCGCTGCGATGGCCGAATACTTCATGGAAACCGGACGCCATGCGCTGATCATCTTTGATGACCTTTCAAAGCAGGCAGTTGCATACCGCCAAGTTTCCCTCCTCCTACGACGCCCACCAGGACGCGAAGCGTATCCCGGCGACGTCTTTTATCTCCACTCCCGCCTTCTGGAGCGTGCTGCTAAGAAGCGTGAGGACTACCTCATCGTTGCTAAGGGCGCACCTGCAGACACTATGACCAGCGTGGATGGAAATGTCTACGAAGGTGAAGCTGGACCAAAGGCTGCAAAGAAGGCTCTCGAAGCTCTTCCAAACGCAGCGGACTTGGAAGTTCGTAAGCATCCACACTCCGGTGGATCGCTGACCGCACTCCCGATCATCGAGACACAGGCTGGTGACGTTTCCGCGTATATCCCAACGAACGTCATTTCCATCACCGATGGACAGATCTTCCTCGAGTCTGACCTCTTCAACGCAGGTATCCGTCCTGCTATCAACGTGGGTATCTCGGTATCCCGTGTTGGTGGTAATGCACAGATCAAGGCTATGAAGAAGGTCGCCGGACGCATCAAGCTGGAACTTGCTCAGTACCGTGAGGTACAGGCATTCGCCCAGTTCGCATCCGACCTCGACAAGTCGACCCAACAGCAGCTTTCCCGTGGACAGCGCCTGACCGAGCTTCTCAAGCAAAATCAGTACGCACCGTTCCAAGTGGAAGACCAGATTATTTCGATCTATGCAGCAACCCAGGGCTTCCTGGATGACCTGCCTGTCGACCAAGTCAGGGCCTTCGAAAAGGGCTTGCTTGCACACGTGCATGACAAGTACCCTGAAGTTCCTGTCGTGATTGCACAGTCCAAGGACTTCTCGGATGACACAGCCGCAACCCTAAAGGCTGCGATTGTAGAGTTCAAGGCAAGCTTTGTAAAGTAAGCTGGCACAACCAACCTAAAGCCGCTCTCCAGAAATGGAGGGCGGCTTTTTCTTTGCTTGACATCTGGTAGGCCTCGTTGTTCTCTTACGACTTAGCCGTAATCCTAAAGGCTCCCACATTCCGTTCGACTCAAAGCATTGAATATTGGGTTCGATCCGTAACGATGAAGCCGCTCCCCAGAAATGGAGGGCGGCTCTTTTCATTGCTTGACATCTGGTATGCCGCGTTGTTCTCTTACGACTCAGCCGCAACTCTAGAGGCAAGGTTCGTAAACCACAACGATGAGTTCGCTCTCAACAACGGGAGTACAGTCTTTCATTTGGGTTGGGAACATCCATCAGGAACAAACCAAGAGAGACTGTGGCCACTCTTGGTCGCCCTCATCCAATGAAATCCTGTTAACTTCATCCGAGCTCGCGTAGCAGCTGCATACTTAGAAATCACTATCAAGTTACTCGGCCGCTGATTGCCGGCGTCAGGCATAGATTCACAATCACTTTCGACTTACGTAACAAAAAGCCCCCACTGATTCACACCAGTAGGGGCTTGTCATGGACTTTCGTCCAGCTAGGACTACTTCTTGGCCTTAGGGATCAAGACGGTATCGATGACGTGGATTACGCCATTGCTTGCTTCGATGTCGGTCTTGACAACGTTGGAGTCGTTGACTTTGACGCCCTTCTTGGTGCCGATTTTGACTTCTGCGCCGTTTACGGTCTTGACCTTGGTGCCATCCTTGAGCTTTACAACGTCAGCAGCCATTACCTTGCCTGCAACGACGTGGTAGGTCAAGATTGCTGTGAGGGCCTTCTTGTCCTTGAGGAGCGCTTCGAGGGTTGCCTTTGGAAGCTTTGCAAATGCAGCATTTGTTGGTGCAAAAACGGTGAATGGACCTTCACCCTGAAGGGTCTCAACAAGTCCAGCAGCCTTGACTGCAGTAACGAGGGTCGAGAAGTCCTTATTTCCAGCAGCGATTCCAACAATATCTTCTGCCTTAGCAGCCGTCGAGGAAACTGCGAGCAACAAGCCAGCGATTACAGCGGTATACAATTTCATAGTTTTCATCATCCTGTTTCCAACATCATTGCGGTGCAACACCGTCACATCCCATACAACCCCTGTACGCCGTATAACGTTCCAAGTATTTTTTCCGTGGGGTAAGATGGTCTTGCTATGAGTAATGTGGACCTCGATTGCAAAGGGCTAAACTGCCCAATGCCCATCGTCAAGATTTCCCGCGCGATGAAAGAGCTGCAAACGGGTGTTACCCTCACGGTAACGGCATCAGATCCATCGTTCAAAGCGGATGTCGAAGCGTGGGTTCGAAAAATGAACCAAAAGCTGACATCGTTTACTGACTCCGATGGCATCCAAATCGCCGTCATTGAAAAAGTCAGCTGACATGGGCGATAACATCACCATCTCGCAGTCCGAGCTCATCGCCCTCGTAAATCAACTTGTTGACCAAAAGGTCAATGCTCGCCTCGCGGATGTCGAAGCGTCCCTCAAGTCCATCCAGGGAACCGTTGGCACACTGTCTGAAAACTGCCCGGAAGACCGCGCCACACTTGTCGTCTTCAGTGGGGAAATGGACACACTCTTCGCAGCATTCACTATTGCCGTCGGTGCAGCATCGATGGGGATGGAAGTCTCGATGTTCTTTACCTTCTGGGGGCTCACCGCTCTGCGGAAGGACAAGACCTTCTCTGGAAAGGCGGTCGGGGAGAAGATGGTCGCCATGATGTTGCCAAATGGTCCGCACGCTGTACCCACCAGCCGGATGAATATGGCTGGTATGGGGCCGCTATTCTTCAAGTACCTGATGGCACAGCGGAACATCGAATCCCTTCCTAACATGATCACTCTCGCACAAGAGCTGGGCATCAAAATGGTTGCCTGCGAAATGTCGATGGGAGTAATGGGTGTCACCCGCGCTGAGCTCCTCGATGACATCGACTACGGTGGGGTTGCGACCTACCTCGGGGATGCTGCCAAGTCCAAAATCACGCTCTTCGTTTAGGAACCTTCCCACTCCATGGATGAATCATCAACAGCGCAGGAACCCGACCTCCAAATCATCATTTCAAGCGGCACTGCCAATGTACACCAAGTTGTCCTCGGCTTTTCCGCTGCACTCGCCGCTGCACAAATGGGCACGCAAGTGACGGTCGTCTTCTCGATGCTCGGAGCGTACTGGGCAAGCGATTCCGTAGGACATGACAATCCAGTGCCTGGTTTTCCATCCATCGCCGAGCTCAAAGACCTCCTCGCAGAGTCCGGAGTAACCCTTGAAGCGTGCAGCACGTGCATCGAGAACTACTGCCCCGTCCCACTCGGGACCGATGGCAAACGCATCCTGCCAGCACAGATCACCAGAGTTGGCCTCGGGCTCATCGCGAGTCGGATGGCTTCTGTGAACACAGTGGTCTTTTAGCCCCAATGTCTGAACTCCGGGACAACGCAACCCTTCAAGCTGAGCTTGACGCCCTGCGGGCTGAAAATGGTGAGCTGCGAAAACAAGTCGAGTCGCTCGCCGATGCCAACGTCTATGCGGCGATGCTGGTTGCAGAGCTCGAAGAAGCCCGTGAACGCGAAGACAGCCTCGTCAAACGTGGTGAAGAACTCGACCTCCAGCGCCGCCTCGATAGCATCCTGCAGGAGGAACGCCGAGAAGATGTCCTCTGGCAGCGGGTTGCCGCTGAGCTTGAAGCTACCGATGGCCTGGCACTTACCGCCGCCATCCAGATTCGAACGAACGAGCTCACTACTCAAAATGAGATGCCCGTTAGCCCGGTGGATTCAACTCCAGGTGAGACCAGCGGTCTTCAAATCATCTCTATCCCAGTAATCACCTCGGGAAGAACCATTGGCACACTCCTTCTAACGATCAACGCAACGGAAACACAGTGGGCTGTGCGTTGGATGTCCTTTCTGACATCCGTGGGCAGCCAGATCGGCATGGCTCTGCAACGTCTGCGCGCCGAGCATGACAATGAGCGGATGAATGCCGAGCTGATCACGGCACGGGATGAAGCCCTGGAGGCGAGTCGAACCAAAACCGCCTTCCTCGCGAACATGAGCCATGAGCTGCGAACCCCGATGAACGCCATCATCGGCTACAGCGAAATGCTGATCGAAGAGGCGGCTGACCTTAAACCGGAAGACTTTGTGCCAGACCTGGAAAAAGTCCGCACAGCAGGCAAACACCTCCTAGCCCTTATAAACGACATACTCGATCTTTCTAAAATCGAAGCCGGCAAAATGACGCTCTTCATGGAGTCGTTCTCAATTCGGAGCACCATTGATGATGTCATCGCTATGATTCAGCCACTCATCAGCCGTAACAACAACACACTAGTGGTGACGTGCCCGAACGGTATTGGGATGATGATCGCAGATGTCGTAAAGGTCCGACAGACCCTCTTCAACCTGCTGAGCAATGCATGTAAGTTTACGGATGGTGGTGAAATCCGTCTCGAGATATCGACAACCATTCGAAGTGGCGTAGAGCAGATTGTGATGGCAGTGTCGGATAGCGGAATCGGGATGACTCAAGATCAGCTAGGCCGCCTCTTCCAGGCCTTTGTGCAGGCTGATTCATCCACGACGCGTAAGTACGGCGGAACTGGTCTCGGACTGACCATCTCGCGTAAATTTTGCCAGATGATGGGCGGAGATATCCGGGTAGCCAGCCAGCTTGGAGAAGGCAGCACCTTTACCATCGAGCTGCCGCGTATTGTGCAATGCGATGCGGATGGCACTCCTTCCATGATATCTTTGTCTTCCCCTGCCGCAGGCATTGCACAGCAGGCAAGCATCTATGCTCCTCGTGGGACGATTCTGGCCATCGATGACAATATAGAAGCCCTTGATCTTATTCAGCGCTCCCTTAGTCGAGATGGCTACCGCGTCGTAACGTGCAGCAGTGGGGAAGCAGGCATCGCACTGGCCCGGACCGTAAAGCCGGATGTCATCACCCTTGATGTGATGATGCCTCAGATGAATGGCTGGCAGGTTCTAGCAGCGCTGAAGGCTGACACCGTGCTCGCAGAGATTCCTGTCGTCATGCTCTCAGTTGTGGAAAACAAGGAAATCGGGATGGCACTTGGAGCGACAGATTGTCTCACCAAGCCTATCGACTGGAACCGCCTCGACACGCTCTTGGAACGCCTCACGGAATGCGAGACGCCTGCACCGATTCTGGTCGTCGAAGATGACACAGCTAGTAGTGAGCTTGTTCGCCGCCTGCTTGAGCGGGATGGCTGGACCGTCGATGTGGCCGCAAATGGCGAAGCTGCTCTCCAGCAAGTCCGTCAGCGTCGCCCGGCGCTGGTGGTTCTTGACTTGATGATGCCGGTGATGGACGGATTTACCTTCTCCGATCAGCTACGGGCTGAGCCGGGCTGTGAAGATATCCCTGTTGTCGTGCTCACGAGTAAGTCGCTTACCCCGGATGATCACAAACGCCTCAATGGCCATGTCGCTGACATCCTGACCAAGGGAGCCTATCAGCGAGGCGACTTGCTCCAGCTTGTGCGGAAACTAACCGCTGCATCGGATGAGAATCCTCCGCTTCAAACAGAGCTTCCGATTTAGCCTGCCGCCGTGCGGTTACAGAACATGAATATAGCCAGAAGTACCCGCTTAGACGGACCCTTTGCCCCTCGCCAGTAGCTGAAGCTCCGCGTTATCCGGTCGGTCCATGTGTGGGCAGCAGGTGTTATGAACCGGGAAGAGTTTGCCTGGGTTCAAGAGGCCATTCGGGTTAAAGACATCCCGGATACGCTTTTGCAGTTCCAAGTCTTCCGGGGTGAAAACCATCCCCATGAACTCTTGCTTCTCGAGGCCAATCCCGTGTTCACCCGTCAGCGTACCGCCGGCATCGACACAGGCACGCAAAATGTCACCGCCAGCGGCAAGCACTCGCTTGACTTCATCCTTGTCACGCTCATCAAAGAGCACAACCGGGTGCAGATTTCCATCGCCCGCGTGAAAAACATTCGCAATTCTAAGATTGTACTTTGCAGCTATTTCCTCAATCTTCTCGAGGATCTCAGGGAGTTTTGTGCGGGGAACCACGCCATCCTGCGTTGCATGGCTAGGCGCAAGCCGACCAAGGGCTCCTACAGCTTTCTTACGAGCCGTCCATAGCTTTGCGCGCGTGGCAGCATCGGATGCAACTTCAACGCGTACAACACCACCGTCGATGCAGAGCTGCTCGACCTTTGCGGTCAGGCGGTCCAACCCGGCTTCCGGGCCATCCATTTCGATTAACAGAACGGCACCAGCATCTGTAGGAAGACCCAAGTGGTAACTCTCTTCCACCACGCGCAAAATCGTCTGATCGATCATTTCGAGCGCCGCTGGAATAATGCCGGCAGCAATAATGCTCGAGATAATCTTCGTCGCGACGGCAACACTGGGACAGACGGCGAGCAGTGTCCGAATGGCTTCTGGAGCACGCACAATCTTGACGACCACTTCGGTGACAATCGCGATGGTGCCTTCTGAGCCGCAGATGATACCGAGAATGTCTAGTCCCGGCTGACTCGCATCGAGGTTTACAATGTCACCCGATGGCAGAACAATGGTCGCCCCAAGGATGTGATTCGCGGTGACGCCATACTTCAGCGTATGGGGGCCACCCGCGTTGTTCGCAAGGTTCCCCCCAACGGTGCTCGCTCCCTGCGAAGATGGATCTGGTGCATACAGAAACCCATGAGGCGCGACGGCTTTGGTCAGCGTTGTGTTCACCACACCGGCTTCCGCATGCACACGCCGGTTTGGGATATCCACCTTGAGAATACGGTTCATCCGTGACAAACACAGCAAAACCATGTTCTCACGGGCCATCGCACCACCCGCTAGACCCGTACCAGCTCCTCGTGGCACAATGGGCACTCCATGTGAACGACAGAGCTTGACGATTGCCGCTACCTGCTCAGTACTGCTTGGCAGGACGATAGCACCCGGGGGAGCTTTCTCAAGCGTGTACGCATCCGATGCATAAGCGTGACGCTGCGCATCGCTTGTTCGCAAGCCATCATCCGTGACGATAAGGCGTAGCTGCTTGAGAAAACCCGGGTCTAGCATTTAGATCTACTTGCTTGCAGACAAACGGCCTTCAGCAAGCTTCAATAAACTTGCCGCACGCTTGTTGCCTGGGTCGAGTGTCAGTGCACTTTTGGCATCCTTGATCACTGCTGTGAAACGAATCTTGGCACCTGCCTTGTCATCATTCACACGACGACTTGCACGAGCCACATACGCGGCTGCAGCCTTGGCATTGTCCTTACTCGCTTCGGCATCCTTTATCGCCTTGTCTTCTTCAGGTGTTGGCGCAAGCGGCGCATCGGCATCAGGATTGGCTGGAGGGCCTGGCGCGCCCCGAGGTGCTTCCGCTGCAGGTGCTGGCTTGTCATTTCCGCCTGGCTCAGGCGCATCTGGATTGGATGCCGCAGCTGGAGCAGGAGTGACGGCAGGGGCGTTCTCGGCCGTAGGGGCTTTCATGGATGTCTCTACACCAGCATTACAGCCCGTGAGGAGGGCGATTGCAGCTAACGACGCAAGAAACGAAACTCGAAATTTCATGGATAAGTTCTCCAAATCTATGCTGCATTCTAGCATTTGTTGACCCACCGCCGATGGCATATTGCTAACGTGGGATAGCATCGGATGTTTCGTTGATGTTCCAGAAGTGGCCAGATTCGCATCCAAAGACCATGAGACAGGCTGGCACAAACCAAGGTAAGGTTGATGTATGCAAAGCCATTCTGATACTCCACCTGTCTGCGCGATTGATATCGGGTCCAACTCTGTCAAGATGGTTATCGGTGATGGAAATGGCATTCTGTGTGAAGAGGTCGTTCAAACGCGGCTTGGTATCGGCATGGATGGTGGAACAGAGCTGAGTGCGGATGCGATAAGCCATACGGAAGCCGCACTCGCATCCTTTGCCGTTCTCGCCACACACTACGGCGCAACCCGGCGAGTTGCCGTTGCCACCAGTGCCCTTCGGGATGCATCCAATGCCGAAGGCGCAATTACCCGCTTCAGCGCTGCACTCGGTGGTACGGCCCGTGTGATCGGCGGCGATGAAGAAGCGGCACTCGTGTTTGCCGCAGCATCCATGGACCCCGAGTTTGCACGCTACATCGATGGCACAGTTGTCGCCACGGATGTTGGTGGGGGATCGACAGAAGTGGTGGTCGGAGAAGGCGGGATGATGTCCTTTCACACCAGCCTTCAGCTCGGTGCGGTGCGCTTGTCAGACCGACATGGGATGCTGGGAGATGCGGCCATTTCTGCTGAGCAGCTGGCTGCACTGGATGCCGATATCGCAGCGGTTTGTAGTGGCCTTCCGGAGGTTCCACCGGACACCGTCGTGATCTCGAGCGGGGGGACTGCAGCTAATCTGGGCGGGGCTGTGCTCAAAGGTAAGAAGCATAAGATGCACGGGATGTTGATTGACATCAATGATCTCCGAAAGTTGCGTGACCGCCTTGCTGCGCTGCCCCTTTCAGAGCGACGGGATTTTCCTGGCATCAACCCACGCCGCGCGGATGTCATTGTTGCAGGCCTGTCGGTGCAGCTTGGAGTGATGCAGGTTCTTGGTTGCCGAAACCTCCTCCTTTCACTTCGGGGCTTGCGTTACGGCTTGCTCTGGTCGCTGCTGGCTTAGCAGGCGGAGGGCTAGTGTTTAGGCGCGGGCACTGCGCTTGACGGCCGCAAGAGCCTGCTCCCAGCGTGCATGGGTTGACCAGCGATGAAGCTGCATCATGTCACGGGACAGCTCCGCAACACCATGGTCTTCTGTAAGCCCGTAGGTAAATCCCGCATTCAAGGCATCGTCAATAACGCCCGAATCGAACTTACCACTTGGGTATGTAATACCCGCTGGAGGTATTGCAAAGCGGTTTGCATAGGCTTTCCGTGCTTTGGCAAAGTCATTTAGACGTTGGGTCTTGGTCAGCTTACGGAGGTCGGGTGGGTGTGATGCGGTCTGATTGACCAGCTCGACATTTCCTGTTGCAGTGAGGTCAGCGAGCTCCTTCCAAGAGTGATGCGGCTTACTTGTACGTACGCCGACATAATCCGTGTGCGCAGATAGAACACAGCACCAGCCGAATTCGCGTAGAATCGGGATTCCAAATTTGCTGATGCCGGTTGTATTGTCATCAAAGCAGAGCACGGTTGCGCCCGGTGGTGGAGGGTTCTTCCCGGTTGCCATCCAGTGAATGGCAGTCTTGAGTGGAATCACCTGTGCACCGGCACGCTTCAGCAGAGTGCATTGCTGCCGGAATTGCTTGGCGGTGGTGTCAAACCAGACAAGGCGGTCCCGTTCTGATTGGATGATGTCATGCCACACGAGGATATTCACCCGCGGTGACTTTCGGGCTGCGGACCGTATTGGAAGCGGATGTAGAGTCATGCGTTACTCATCACTTTCCGGTGTTTCGAGCCAGTCAAGGTCATCGGATGAATCCACACGCTGCCATGCAGCACGTATTGCACTGTAGTTGAAGCCACGTCTCGCGAGGTAGGCCGAAAGTTTTTGCCGTTCATCACGGTCTGCGGGCACGGGTTTACTGCCAATCCGCCTCCGGAGGGTGTGTGTTGCTGCATCGGTGTCTACATCATCCGAGCGCTCTGCAAGCACAGGAGCGGGATCTATCCCTTTGCGTCTCAGCTCCATCCCGAGGAGCATCTTCCCGCGGGTTGTGCCCCGTCGCTCGACAAAGCGTTCAGCATAGTCAGAATCAGAGAGAAGCCCAACGCGGATCAGTCTCTCGATGATGCGTGCGCATTGTTCTTCCGTTGCTCCACGACGTGCCAGCTTGCGGGAAATCTCCGTGGATGTCTGATCGCGTGCGCCGAGGGAGCGTAGCGTGTACTCAAAGAGCTTCTGGTCATCCAGTGGTTGGTTATCCATTTGGCCTTCGTGTTAAAAACGACAAGCCCGGCGAAACGCCGGGCTTGAGAGGTTGATGTATCTGATTAGCTGTCGCGGCGGCGGAGGCGGCGTACCACGATTCCAATACCGATTGGTGCCATGCTGAGCAGTGCAAACGTAGATGGCTCTGGTGCAGCAAAGTTGTTGACAACGAGGTCAAGACGGGTCTTGCCATCACCTGCAGTACCGGATCCGGTGAATCCGAAGATGTACTGGTCGGTGGTTGTGTTGTTCACATCAAAGGATCCACCGAATGCGATTTGGCTGCCTGCAGCGCTGTTGATCGCGGACAGTCCAGCAGCATTGAAGTTGAACTTGATGATCGAGTTGTTGCCAGGATTGGATGCAAATGTGATGCTTCCAAAGTCTGTACCGCCACGGAGGTCATTGTAAACGGATGTCAATCCGGTTCCACCATTACGGAGTGTGTTGATGTCCGTTGCGATGCTCGAGATTGTAAACGTACGGCCAGCCATATCAGCCGCGTTCGGAATCCCTGTTCCACTGTTGGTAATATTCAAGACAGCACTTGTGTACGTGTCGGTGCCCGTCAGGGTTGGAATATTGAAAACGAAGAAGGATCGGTACTGAACATCATCAAAGCTGTCGTATCCAGCGATGTACGAGTCATTTCCAGCATTGTGGTCGCCTAAATTTGAGTAGCTACCACGATCCGATGTGTTGCTGAAAAGCAACTGCGCATTTGCCGCAGAAACGGAGAGTGCTGCAATTCCGAGTGCAATCGCACCGCGAACTCCGAACTCAGTAATTTTATTCATTTCCATCAACCTCTTAGTCTCACCAAATCATCAGACACACTATTAGCATGAACCCGACAGAAATACTGTCCCTACTCTACACCGGGTCATCATCTATTGGCAAATTGAAAATGGGTTTTTATTGGTGAGTCAGAGGGATTGTCTATATGCATATTTCAATACCCCACAGGGTGGTATTTCAAAACTATTCTCAAATGTGATCGACATCACAGATACACCACATTAAGCGATGCCAGAGCATAATGAAAAGCATCATGGCACTCTCTGGAATGGCTGTTCTTGTAATCGATGTTCAGCGCTATTACACCGAATCGACATCCCCGCTTGTACTGTTTACAGAGGCTCTGTATCCGGGTGGAACGGCCTATATGCATCAGCGATTGGATTCTTTGGTAATCCCCAACATTGCCCGAATTCTTTCCGCTGCACGTATGTCCAGCGTGCCAATCATCTATGCAAGGCTTTGCGGAACCCAGGATGACCGGGGCGATCTCCATCGTAATTTTCAGGAATTTGACCGGCTGGCCTTTGCGCAGATCGGGATGCATGTCTATCCTCTCGCATCCGAATCGCTGGCAGATGTCGACCTCAGAATAGCACCGCTCAAGAACGACATCGTCATCAACAAAACCGGCTACAGTGCCTTCCACGAAACAGGCCTCCACCAGCTCCTGCAATCGAAAGGGATTGGCACGCTAGTGGTGACTGGACTTACGACCAGTCAGTGCGTCAACTCATCCGCACGAGCAGCATCCGATTATGGATTCGTAACGGTAATGGTTGAGGATGCCCAGGCAGACTACGACCGAAGTGATCATCAGGCAGCACTCCTTGCCAGCGAGCCGATAACGGGGCAGGGTATTTCAACATCGCAGGTAATCGAGATGATTTCGTAAAGGTCTCGATGCGCGGCTGCCGTGGTTTGTTATCTACATCAAAAAAGAAACCCCCTCTCCCAGATATTGAGATAGGGGGCGGATTCTAAGTCCGTTAGGGCAGCGACTACTTCTTGAGGTTGTAGAAGCTTGCTAGGCCATCGTAGCGGGCGGTGGCGCCCAATTGCTGTGCTGGATTCCTACATCAAAAAATAACCCCCTCTCCCAGATATTGAGAGAAGGGGCATATTCTAAGCCCGCAGTGTTAGCGACTACTTCTTGAGGTTGTAGAAGCTCGCAAGGCCATCGTAGCGGGCGGTTGCGCCCAACTGCTCTTCGATGCGAAGCAGCTGGTTGTACTTTGCGACCCGGTCCGAACGGCTAGGCGCGCCAGTCTTGATCTGACCACAGTTTGTTGCAACCGCGAGGTCCGCAATCGTCACATCCTCGGTCTCACCAGAGCGGTGCGACATGATAGCCGTGTAGCCTGCACGCTTTGCCATCTCGATGGACTCCAATGTCTCGGTCAGGGTACCAATCTGGTTGACCTTGACGAGGATGGAGTTGCCAAGCCCACGTGTGATGCCATCGGACAAGCGCTTGGTGTTCGTGACAAAGAGGTCATCACCGACGAGCTGAACCTTGCCGCCAAGGGCATCCGTCAGCATCTTCCAGCCTTCGAAGTCATCCTCAGCCATGCCATCTTCAATGGAGATGATTGGATAGTTCGCCGCGAGGTCTGCCCAGAAAGCAACCATTTCATCACGCGTCTTCATGATGTCGGACTTCCAGAAGTAGTAGCTACCCTCTGCGCCCTTGTGCTTTGCTTCTTCGTAGAGCTCAGTTGTCGCAGGGTCCATTGCAATCTGAATCTGGTCACCAGCGGTGTAGCCAGCCTTTGCAATCGCTTCCATGATGACATCCAGGGCTTCCTGGTTGCTCTTGAGGTTTGGTGCGTAGCCACCTTCATCTCCAACAGACGTGCTGTAGCCCTTGCCCTTGAGGACGGATTTCAGTGCGTGGAAGATTTCGGTTCCCCAGCGAAGGCCTTCAGAGAATGTCTCAGCACCAACAGGCATCACCATGAATTCCTGGAGGTCGACCGAGTTGTCCGCGTGCTTGCCACCATTAATGATGTTCATCATCGGGACAGGGAGCTGACGTGCGCTTACGCCACCGACGTAGCGGTAGAGGGGGAGGCCGAGCTCTTCAGCGGCTGCCTTTGCAACTGCGAGGGAAACGCCAAGGATAGCATTTGCGCCGAAGTTTGCCTTGTTATGGGTGCCATCCAGCTCGAGGAGGAGGTGGTCGATGGCGGTCTGCTCGAGGGCATCCATGTCGATCAGCTCAGGAGCGATGTCCTCATTTACATGGTCGACAGCCTTCTGGACACCCTTGCCCAGGTAGCGGGACTTGTCGCCATCACGGAGCTCAACCGCTTCGTGTGCACCGGTGGATGCGCCACTTGGAACGGCTGCACGGCCGACAACGCCGCTCTCGAGGTAGACATCCACCTCAACGGTCGGATTGCCACGGGAATCAAGGATCTGCCGGGCTTGGATTGAATCAATGGTACTCATATATGGACCTTCTTTATGGCGGTTAACAGTTGCATTTCAATACGTAATGCGCCAGAAAATGGGGCGTTTACAGCCTCGTGATTATACCGTGGAGGGGCTATTCGAGATTAAGACGCCTGCCCGACCGCCATCTTCACGGATTATTGCGGCGTTGGCACGCCATCGACAGACACCATCGCCGCCGCAACCCTTGCCCGCTCCCTTAGCGCATCCACATCGTCGCCCACCGCGCCATACGTGAGGACAACTC
>Ga0255103_1000144_pt1 | contig 20609 bp, 17 predicted proteins | sample Law_Cont_RepB_0h_FD_188450 | JGI IMG/M metagenome (GOLD analysis project Ga0255103, IMG submission 188450) | Freshwater microbial communities from St. Lawrence River, New York, United States - Law_Cont_RepB_0h | ecosystem: Environmental > Aquatic > Freshwater > River | place: USA: New York...
CGGATAGAATTAATAGCCAGCACTACATCACTAAGTCCCATTACAAGTGCGCCAAACGTTGGATTTAAATACCCAAATGCAGCTACTGGAATTGCAACAATATTATAAGCAAAGGCCCAAAATAAATTTTCTTTGATGGTAATGTACGTGTGTTTACCAAGTCCTAAAGCCAACGGTAAATTTTTAATACCGTGGTTCATGAGTACTACTTGTGCACTTTGCATGGCTATTTGAGAAGCTTCACTTAATGAAACGCCAACAGTTGCTTTAGCAAGTGCTGGCGCATCATTGATGCCATCACCCACCATGACAGTAGGCATTTGAAGGCTTAATGCTCCAATTTTATCTAGTTTATTTGCGGGCGTTTGCTCATAATAAAACTGCGTGATACCAAGTTCATTGGCAACGAGTGCGCATTTTTCTTTTTTATCACCGCTTAATAAAATGGGTTGAAGGCCCATGCGTTTTAGTGTTGCAATCACTTCTTTTGCTTCCGGTCTAATTTCATCTGCAACATCTATAAAGCCTAGTAGTATATTATTTTTTATTACATACACATTGTGGCTATGGTCTGTGGTGTATTGTGTTGCTACTTTAAATGATCCCGCTATGTAAGTATTGCCTTCTTTGTCAGTAGCAAACATGCCTAGACCTTTTTGTTCTTCTATTTTTTGCCAGCGAATATCTTCTTTTGTTTTCCATGCTGCTGCAATCGCATTTGCAATAGGGTGGTTGGCATATTTTTCTAGTGAAAACGCAATTTGTTTAAATGTAGTTTCATCGATACTTGCAGTAGGGGACAAGGTAAAATTAGTAACCGTAAATTTTCCAGTAGTAAGCGTTCCCGTTTTATCAAACACCACTTGCTTGATACTTTTAAATATCTCTAAACTTCTAGCGTTTTTAAATAGCACACCATTACGAGCGGCCCTACCAAGCCCAACTGCAATGGCTGCAGGCGTTGCAAGGCCCATTGCGCATGGACAAGAAATTACGAGTACGGCTATACCTCTTAGTAATGACGTACTAAATGGGAGTGAAGCAAAAAAATAATTTCCTACAATAGTTAGTAATGCAATACCAATAACAGTAGGTACAAAAATGGCGCTTATTTTATCTGCCAGTTGTTGAACGGGTGGCTTTTCTGTTTGTGCTTGTTTTACAAGTTGTAAAATATTGGCAAGTACGGTGCTTTCTCCAACAGCAGTGATATAGGCCTTGATAGTACCCGACTCCACCATACTGCCTCCAATAAGTAGGTCGTTCATTTTTTTAATAATAGGTACGCTTTCTCCAGAAATAATGGCCTCGTTGATGCTGGCTTCACCCCACAAAATTTTACAATCCATGGGTACCGTTTCTCCATTTTTGATGAGTACAATATCGCCTACTTTTAAACTTGTATTTTCGACAGGAAAAACAAGTTCTTGGTGGTTTTCATCAAAGGCAATGAGGTTCGCCATTGTCTTTTGAGATACCGCTAATTTTTTTAAAGCAGCTTGTGTTGTTTGTACTGATCTATCTTCAAGCCAATTACCAAAAAAAACAAGGGTTAAAATAGTAGCTGTGGTTTCGTAAAATAAATAATTTTCGGCCTCTCCTATGATAGTACCATACAAACTATAGCCAAATGCAGCAAGTGCACCAAGCGCTACCAGCACATTCATGTTAGGAACCCCTTTGGATAAACTTAATACAGCACTTTTTCCAAAATAACCCATACCAACTATAAACACGGGGATGGTTAAACCCAGTTGAACATATGGATTCATGAGTACATGGATATGTACGCCAGGAACCATATGTAGCATAAGGGGCGCTGTAAAAACAAAACAAAACCAAAAGCGTTGTAGCGGAGAACTAAATATTTTTTTTGATTTTTTTTCACTTTCTACACCCTCTCCTTCTACCTCATAACCAAGTGCTTCTATTCCTTTTTGTATATTTTGTTTATTGGTATTTGCTGGTGCATTAAAACTTAATTCCCCGCCCATGAAATTTACCTTTACTTCCTCCATACCGAGGCCTGTAACTACCTTATCTACACTAAGTGCGCAGTTGGTACAGCTCATGCCTTTTACCTTCCAATTCACTTTTTCCATACGATTTAATTTGCTACAAAGTTACTTCATTCGGAGGCCTTTGTTTGTATATTTGTTTGATGGAGCAAAATTTCACCTTAGACCAAATACATGAAGTGGTAGTTGCCGCTTGGGCCGAAGGAAAGGATACGCCAATTTGGGCTTTTTATGCACCGATGGGTACAGGTAAAACCACGTTTATCCATGCGCTTTGCAAAATGCTTGGTGTGCAGGATGCGGTGAGTAGTCCAACTTTTGCCATTGTAAATGAGTATCAGTATCAGGGAGGCGCTATATTTCATATGGATTGGTACCGTCTTGGATCTTTGGAAGAGGCTGTTAGGGCAGGTATTGACGAACATTTGCACAGTGGCGACACTTGTTTGATTGAATGGCCCGAAAATGTACCTGCGCTGTTAACGGGTCCTTTTTTTGAGATTCGGTTATCACGGGTAGATGAACAAACGAGACATATTTATTCTGCCGTAAAATCTTAACTTTATAAGTAACCCAGCTAGATACTAGCAAATAAAAATAATTATGGCTACTAGTAAACCAACTATTTCTGCTTCTTTTTTATACGAAACCCTCGAAGAAACATTAGACATCAAACCACTTGGCGCCAAATTGCAAATTGGTATTCCAAAGGAAACGGCGTTTCAAGAAAATCGAATTGCACTTTCTCCAGAGGCGGTTGGTGTGTTGGTTTCCAATGGCAATGAAGTTTCTATTGAACATTTGGCGGGGGAGGGAAGTCATTACTCCGATGCAGATTATAGTGAAGCGGGGGCAAGAATTGTTTTTGACAGACATGAAATTTATAAGTGTCCGATTCTTGTAAAAAGTGCACCTATTGTTTCTGAAGATTTACCCTTATTACAACTCAATCAAATTATCATTTCTCCCATCCATTATTCTGCATTGCAACAAGCGGATATTCAAAAAATGATGGAGAAAAAAATTACGGCCTTAAGTTTTGAAAATTTTAAAGATGCAAGTGGTACCTATCCTATTGTGCGTAGTATGAGTGAAATAGCGGGTAGTGCCGTTATGCTTATTGCAGCCCAGTACCTGAGCAGTTTTAATAAAGGTAAAGGGGTATTACTCGGCGGTATTAGTGGTATTCCGCCTACTAAAGTAGTTATTGTAGGTGCTGGCATTGTTGGTGAAAGTGCTACCCGCAATGCACTTGCATTAGGCGCATCGGTAAAAGTATTTGACAATGATATTTACAAGCTGAAGCAACTGCAAAATAATTTAGGTCAGCGCGTTTGGACTTCTGTGTTAGAGCCTAAAATTTTAGCCAAGCAATTAAAAACATGTGAAGTTGCGGTGGGTGCACTCAGCAATGAATATGGTAGAGCACCGGTTGTGGTTACCGAAGAAATGGTTGCAGCCATGAGGCCCGGTAGTATTATTATCGATGTAGCCATTGATAGAGGCGGTTGTTTTGAAACCAGTGAACTTACAAGTCATGAAAAACCAACTTTTGTAAAACATGGTGTGATACATTATGGGGTACCTAATATTCCATCTGGTTTTGCAAGAACAGCGAGTCAAGCCATTAGCAATGTACTCATGCCACTTATGCTTACGATTAGTGACGAGGGTGGACTTGATGAAATGCTTTGGCATGACGTAAATGTGAGAGAGGGTATTTATTTATTTAAAGGTGCCTTAACCGATTTTTATATCAGTCAAAAATTTGATTTAAAATACACGGATCTTAATTTATTGATTGCCAGTAGGCGCTAATCTTATCAATTAATCATCATGGAAAGAAGAAATTTTTTGAAGAAAAATATTTTATCTGGTGCTGTACTTGCTGCCGGTTCGTTACCATTTATGAGTAAGGCTGCAGCTACTACCCCTCAAGCATTGGAGTCAAAACCGTTTACTGCCGATTATGCTTTTCATGATGGTATGTTTAGTGCACATGCTGGCCCTGATTTTATTGAGCAAATTAAATTTGCACATAGTGTTGGATTTAGATCCATCGAAGACAATGGCATGATGTCTAGGACACCTGCTATGCAACAAAAAATAGGTGATACACTTGCTAGCTTAAACATGCGTATGGGTGTGTTTGTGATTGCCTATGATAACTGGCCGCTACAAACTTCTTTAACAAGTGGCGATAAGCAGTGGCGTGAAAAATTTATTAAATATTGTAATGATGCTGTTGAAGTTGCCAAGCGTTGTAATGCCAAATGGATGACTGTAGTGCCTGGTAATTTTGATCGTAAACTTCCGATGGGTATTCAAACCGCTCGGGTAATAGAGTCGCTCAGGTATGGTGCCGACATTTTAGAAAAGCACAATTTAATAATGGTATTGGAGCCACTTAGTGATACGCCCGATTTGTTTTTAAGACATACCGATCAAACCTATTCGATTTGTAAAGCGCTTAATAGCCCATCTTGTAAAATTCTATTTGACATGTACCACATGCAAAGAAATGAAGGGAATATTATAGCTAACATTAATTTATGCTGGGACGAAATTGCTTATTTTCAAATAGGGGATAATCCGGGCCGTAACGAACCAGGTACCGGTGAAATGAATTATCAGAATCTGTTCAAACACATCCACAACAAAGGTTTCAGAGGTATTTATGGTATGGAACATGGTAAAGCCGGTGGCGGTAAAGCAGGAGAAATTGCACTTATTAATGCGTACCGAAACGCAGATAATTTTACTGTGGGAAGCTAATTTTTCCCATACTAAGTGTAGGTGATCCTGCAAGTGCTTCGTTGGCTAAAACTGCAAAAAGTACAGCTTCTTTGGCGTCTGGATGCACCCCCAATGTTTCTAAATTTTTAAAAGTAGCGTCCGGACACATATTTTGTAACTGCTGCATAATATAGGCGTTGTGAATACCACCACCACTTGCATAAATCACAATATTTTTAGTAGCATCACCTACCACTTTAATAATACCATCGGCTATCACACGTGCGGTAATAAAACTGAGTGATGTCACCATGTCTTGATGCGCCATTGCAACAATGCCCGCATTTTTTAAAGCGTCTGCAATAAAATCTAGGTTAAATAATTCCGGTCCAATTGTTTTAGGAAACCCTGCGCTAAAAAATGGATGCGCTAATACTTCGTTTATAAAGGCCTCATTGATAGTACCGGTATTTGCAATTTCACCGTTTGCATCGTAACTAAGGCCATTATAACTTGCTTTTACATAACGATCAATGAGTGTATTGGCGGGTCCTACATCTGTGCTAATAATATGTGTAGTTTGTCCGGCAGGCAAGTACGTAAAATTGGCAATACCTCCCATATTTAACAGGATTCTATTTTCCGTTTCACTAGAAAATAAAATAGTGTCGCCAAATAATGCCAGTGGAGCACCTTCGCCACCCGCTGCAATATGCTTTTGTCTAAAATCACTTAAAGTAATAATGCCCGTTGCAGTGCTTAGTATATCTCCGTCACCAATTTGTAGCGTAGCATTACCGTATTCGCTTGTAGGGTGCAAAAATTTTGGCGCATGGTAAATGGTTTGTCCATGGCTTGCAATTAAATCGATACTTGTAGTTGGAAGGTTCCAGCTTTCAAGTGCAGATAAAACCATAGTAGCGTGAACCCTTGCTATATGCGCATGCAAGAGTGTTACGGCTTCTAAATCTACGGCTTTGATGGAAAAAATTTTTCGAACGGCAGTTTTAAAATCTTCGGTGTAGGGGACTGTTGTATAATGGGTAACACTAAGTTTGGTATGACTACCACTTCCTGAAATTTTACAAACAGCAATATCAAGTCCATCTAGTGAAGTGCCACTCATGAGTCCAACAATGGTTTTCTCATGTTTACCAGCGGTTTGGTAGAGCGCTTCGATATTAGGGTTCATGCTTATTTATAATTTTTGATATCAATCACTTCTTCGCAAAAATGATATTCTGCTTTGTCATTACTACTTACAATGATTAATTTATGGGATGCATAGTTTTGAATGAGTGATTGGTAAAGTGCATATCCCGTTTCATCTAAATTGGTACACGGCTCGTCTAAAAATAAAACTGGTACATCTGAAAAAATAGCTTGTGCTAATTTTATACGCTGTTTCATGCCACTTGAAAAATACCTGATTTGTTTATTGGCAGCAGTCATTAATCCAATTATTTCTAATGCCGTATCTGGTGTGATGCCGGGCATAAAACATTTAAAGCTTTCATGAAAAGCTAGAAATTCCAGTGCCGTCATTTCTTCTATGAGTGTTAGGTAAGGAGCGCAAATACTAAGGCTAGTAAAAGCATTTTCAGGAAGTATTTCTTGTCCGTCTATGCTGTATTTGATACTTCCTTCCGATAATACAGTGCTACCTGCAATAGTTTGAAGTAGTGTGCTTTTACCAGCGCCATTTGGCCCAGTAATAGCATATTTTTTACCTGCTTGAAATGTATAGGAGAGTCCGCGAAAAATCCATTCCCGATTGTATTTTTTTCCGATTTGCTCGAGTTGGATGTACATGGTATTAATCTTCTTCGCTTGCGCCTTTTACAAATCTTTTGATAATGCCGCGTCCACTTTCTCTGATAAAAGTGACAATTTCATCGCGCTCATCACTGGCTGGTAATTCTTCTTCAATAAATTCTAAGGCTTGTGTAGTGTTAAGTCCTTTATTAAAAATGATACGGTAGATATCTAAAATGTGATTGATTCTTTCTAATTCAAATCCCCTGCGTTTAAGTCCTACACTGTTTACCCCACCATAACTTAAAGGGTTGCGCACTGCTTTAATATATGGAGGAATGTCTTTACTTACAAGGCTACCTCCGGCAATATAAGAATGTTGACCTATCGTTACAAATTGGTGCACCGCACTCACGCCTGCAATCCAAACCCAATCACCAAGTACTACGTGACCGGCTAATTGTACGCTATTACTTAAAATACAGTTGTCGCCAATGACACAGTCGTGTGCAACGTGCGAGTAGGCCATAATCAAGCAGTTGTTACCCACTTTGGTTTTCCAACGATCAGTGGTACCTCTATTGATGGTTACAAATTCACGAATGGTGGTATTGTCTCCAATTTCTACGGTTGTTTTTTCGCCGTCAAATTTTAAATCTTGTGGCACAGCGCCAAGAACAGCTCCTGGAAATATTCTGCAATTTTTTCCAATGCGCGTTCCATCCATGATGGTTACATTACTGCCAATCCATGTACCCTCTCCAATTTGAACATCACCGTGGATAACGGTAAATGGATCAATTTTTGCGTTGGGGGCAACTTTTGCATTAGGATCTATATAGGTATATGGATGTGTCATGTGTTTGTTTTAAAGTGCTTCGGATCTTTTAACTACTTGCGCCACAAGGTCTGCTTCGGTAGCTACTTTTCCGCCTACATAAACGGTGCCACGCATTTCGCAGATACCTCTTCTGATAGGCCCCGTAAATTCTAATTTTAAAACCATGGTATCACCAGGTCTTACCATTTGTTTGAATTTACAATTATCTATTTTTAAAAAGTAGGTATCGTATAGTCCTTCTGGCATGGAGTTGATGCAAAGGATTCCGCCTGTTTGTGCAAGTGCTTCAATTTGTAACACACCTGGCATAACAGGATTACCTGGAAAGTGGCCCGGAAAAAACCATTCGTTAAATGAAACATTTTTCACACCTACAATGTATGTGTCTGTTAATTCAATGATCTTATCTACGAGTAAAAACGGATGTCTGTGGGGTAATGTTTTTTCTATTTGCACCAGTGATAATACGGGAGGAATAGTAGGGTCATAAACTGGTACATCTTTAACGTGTTTATTTTTTTTGATGTACTGTTTAATTTTTTTAGCAAAAGCAACGTTACTACTATGACCTGGTCTGTTCGCAATAATTCTTCCTTTAATTGGATAGCCTATGAGTGCTAGGTCACCAATAATGTCAAGTAGCTTGTGTCTTGCAGGTTCGTTGGGAAAACGGAGTTCTAAATTATTTAAATAGCCTTCGCTTTTTACTTCAATTTTTTCGCGCTTGAATACTTTTGCAAGCCTTGTCATTTCATCATCAGTAACTGGCCTGTCTACTACTACAATGGCGTTGTTGATATCGCCACCTTTTATTAAATCGTTATCTAGTAAGGCTTCTAGCTCGTGTAAAAAACAAAACGTACGACAAGGTGCAATCTCAGTTCTAAAATCTTTGATGGTTTTTAAACCTGCGTGTTGCGTTCCTAATACCGGACTATTAAAATCGATAAGTGTTGTAATTTGATAATCAAGTGCCGGTAACACCACCATTTCTACACGCTTATCTTCGTCGTAATGAAAAATGTTTTCATCGATGCTATACCACTGTTTGGTTGCATCTTGTTCTAGTACACCTGCTTTATCGATAAGCTCAATAAAGGGAGCAGAGCTACCATCAACAATAGGAATTTCTGGACCGTTTACTTGGATGAGTACATTGTCTACACCCAAGCCCACAAGTGCTGCTAAAATATGTTCGACAGTGCTAATTTTTGCATCGCCAACTTGCAGCGTGGTTCCCCTGCTCGTATCTGTTACCAAATCGCAATCGGCCTTAATGATAGGCTGTCCTTCTAAGTCGGTTCTTTGAAATTGGAATCCAAAACCTGGGTTTGCAGGTTTAAGGGTCATGTCTACAAGTGCGCCTGTATGTAATCCAGTTCCGCTGATACCAATAGAGCTTGCTAGGGTATGTTGCTTGTCTGGGTTAAAATGTTGGTCCATGCTAGAATGTTAATTTCGATAAAATCTAGCACAAAAATATGATTTATGGGTGGTTAAACCACTGTTTTGGTCTATTTAGAACCATTTTGAAGCAATTGTGTAACTAATTTTTCCAATTCTTTAACCCTTTTTTCCAATTCTGGTAGTTGTCTGGTGTAAACCTGGGTTTTGAATGACTGTTTGGCGTCTTCAGCTGGGAAGCCTGCATAGGATTTGCCTTCACCGTCTAAATTTTTGGTGACACCAGCTCCACCGGCTATTTTAACCCCATCTGCAATGGTTAAATGTCCTGCAATGCCTGCCTGACCGCCAATCATAATTTTTTGCCCTAGTTTGGTACTGCCACTAATACCGGTTTGAGCGGCTATCACTGTTTGGCTACCTATTTCTACATTATGGGCAATTTGAATGAGGTTATCGAGTTTCACGCCTTTTTTAATGATAGTAGATCCGATAGTGGCGCGGTCAATTGTGGTATTTGCCCCAATTTCTACCTGATCTTCAATAATTACATTGCCAATTTGAGGCACTTTTTGATAGCTACCATCTGGTTGAGGTGCAAAGCCAAAGCCATCACTTCCAATCACGGTTCCGGCATGAATGATTACATCATTTCCAATGATACAATCTTCATAAATTTTCACACCCGCATGTACCGTACTGTTGTTTCCTATAGAAACGTTTTCTGCAATATAAGCACCCGGAAAAATTTTGGTATTGTTTCCAATCGTTACTTTTTCACCAATGTATGCAAAGGCGCCCACAAAAACATCGGTGCCTAGTGAAGCAGTTGAAGCAATATGACTTGGTGTTTCAATACCTTTTTTTTGCTGCGCTTTTAAATTTTGATACGTAGTAAGTAAGGTAGCAAAAGCGGTATACGCATCTTTAACACGTATCAGTGTAGCCGTTGTATTTTTTTGTAATTGTAAGTTTTCATTTACAATAATAAGGGACGCTTTTGTTGTATATAAATAGTCTTCGTATTTAGGGTTGGCTAAAAAAGAAAGTTGCCCAGCTGTTGCTTCTTCAATTTTACCAAATGAAGTAACCGTGGTGTCCGGACTACCTTCGATGGTACCAGAAACGAGTAAGGCTATTTGTTGTGCAGTGAATTGCATACTAGAAAATTATAGTAGTTGACAAATGTAATTTTTTTTAACGGCAGTAGATAAGTTTTGGTGAATTAAAGCATTGTCTATTGCAGAAATGTCTTTAATGCTTCCATCTTTAAATAAAATATTGATGCGTTCGTCTTTGGTTTGGTAGAGTGTATTGGTGGCTTCTCCGGTGAAACAAACATAGTCAACTTCTGAAGGGTCTAATTCAAAAGCGGCTAGACTTTCTTTTTGTTTGGCTGCAATGATAGTTGCTAAAAATGGTTCTGATTGTATGGTTGTTTTGTATAGCTTACGTGTTAAAAAACGGCTACATAAAAGCGATAAAACCTTGTCTGGATGTGCACTCCACCGCTTTATGGCATGCATAATATCATGGTCATCTAACGCGCAAAACTGCGCCAATGCAAATGAATCCATAACACCTGTAAATGCACCTAAAAAATAATCCAGTGCCGACTGTGTTTGCATGGCTGCATCGGTACTTGTATACAAACTGCGCGCACGTTCTAAAATTTTAACCATCATTTTTTCGGCAGATAAAACTGTTTTATGTAGGTATACTTGCCAGTACATTTGCCTACGCGCTACTAAAAACTTTTCGACCGAATAAATTCCTTTTTCTTCAATCATAAGTTGACCATCTACCACGACGAGCATTTTTAAAATACGATCGTAACCAATCACGCCTTCGCTAACGCCGCAAAAAAAGCTATCTCTACTGAGGTAGTCCATGCGGTCCACATCGAGCTGTCCACTAATGAGCTGGTGTAAAAAAGGTTTGTGGTAAGCGCCCGTAAAAATTTGTATGGCGAGGGTGAGTTGGCCATCAAATGCGGCGTTCATTTCGTGCATGATTTGAAGCGATAGTGCTTCGTGGTGCACACCTTTTACAACCACATGTTCAAGTGCATGCGAATAAGGCCCATGTCCAATATCATGTAATAAAATAGCCGCCTTAACTGCTATCTCTTCTTCTTCGGTAATTTCAGTTCCTTTGCTTCTTAATTCATTAACCGCGTTGCCCATTAAATGATAAGCGCCGAGTGAATGGTGAAATCTAGTATGTACGGCACCCGGATACACGAGCTGACCCATGGCCATTTGGGTAATTCTTCTTAATCTTTGGTAATAAGGATGGGCAAGAATTGAAAAAATCAGGGGATGATTGATGGTGATAAATCCGTACACCGGATCGTTGATGATTTTTCTTTTGGGTGCTGCCATGCCTGTTGTTAAATTGTTAAACTGCCACTTATTGGCTACTGCGAAAATACAAATAGAAGTTCGATAGCAAAGAATGAAATAGATTTACGCAGCGTTTTTTAACTAAATACCTTCAATTGATGCAATTAGGACGGATATTATGGGTTGATGATGAAGTAGATAGCTTGCAATCTCAACAAATCTTTTTAACACAAAAGGGCTACGAAGTAGTTACGTTTACCAATGGATATGACGCCATTGAATATTTGGGATCTAATGCTATTGATGTAGTGCTTTTGGATGAAACCATGCCCGGTTTGAGTGGCCTTGAAACACTGAGCCGCATTAAAATGGACCACCCGCATTTACCAGTTGTACTGATCACTAAAAACGAAACCGAAAACCTCATGAATGAGGCCATTGGAAGGCAAATCAGCGATTACCTGATTAAGCCTGTAAATCCAAATCAGGTACTGCTGAGTCTTAAAAAAATAATGGACAAAAAAGACCTTGTAGCAGCTTCTACTACGGCCGCCTATCAACAAGAGTTTACCAAACTATTTATGCAGCTTCAGGAGAATCCGGATTTTCATGAGTGGATGGAAATTTATAAAAAACTGGTGTATTGGGAACTCGAAATGGAGAAGTCAGATAGTCCAGAAATGCGTGAAATTTTACAAGCACAAAAAAAGGAAGCCAACGCTGCATTTTTTAAATTCATCAGTAAAAATTATGAGAGCTGGGTAGCGCCAGGTGCAGCACATGCACCCATTATGAGTCATCAATTGTTGCAGTTTAAAGTACTGCCCCATGTAGAAAAAGGAACGAGTACTTTTTTTATTTTAATTGACAATTTACGCTTTGATCAGTGGAAGGCCATTCAACCCATTTTTCAAGAATATTTCAGGGTGTTAGAAGAAGATACTTTTTACTCTATTTTACCTACGGCTACCCACTATTGTAGAAATGCTATTTTTTCCGGTTTGTTACCCATTGATATAGAAAAAAAGTTTAAGGAGGAGTGGAAAAACGACGATGACGAAGGGGGTAAAAATTTATTCGAAGAAACATTTATGCGGGCACATCTTGCCAAATTAAAAAAAGAGGACTTGCGCGTTGGCTATCATAAAATCGTGAACCATGCAGACGCACAACAGCTGCTAGCAAACATGCACAATTTATTGCAAAATGACTTGAGTGTTATTGTCTATAATTTTGTTGATATGCTAAGTCATGCAAGAACTGAAATGGAAGTTTTAAAAGAACTAGCTAGTGATGAATCTAGTTACCGAAGCCTTACCAAAAGCTGGTTTGAACACAGTCCTTTATTTCAAGCGCTCAAAAAAATTGCGGATAAAAAAATTAAAATTGTACTAGCCACAGACCATGGAAGTGTGCGTGTAAACACCCCTAATAAAATTGTGGGTGACAAACAAACCACGGCTAATTTACGCTACAAGCATGGCCGCAATTTAGACTATGATGCAAAAGATGTTTTAGCATTTAAAGATCCTACAAAAGCAGGCTTACCTGTGCCAACTGTAAACTCTAGTTATGTGTTTGCAAAAGAAGATGGGTTTTTATGTTATCCCAATAATTACAACCACTTTGTGGGCTATTATAAAAATACTTTTCAACATGGGGGGATAAGTTTAGAAGAAATGATTGTACCGGTCATAAAAATGGTTCCAAAGGGCAATTAATGTGAATAAATACTTTTTTTGAAATCTTGTTATGGTAGAATAGTCGCTTACTTTTGTTAGAACAATTTTTGTTGTAATTGACTATGAAATACACACAAACCAATTTAGATAAGTTAGGAGATATTTTAGGAGAATCTGAATATGTGGTAAGGTATGAGCGTGGAACTTTTCAGAGTGGTTGGTGTTTATTGGAAGCCAAAAAAATTGTGGTCTTAAATAAGTTTTTAAATACAGAAGGACGGATTAATACTTTACTTGAATTAATCCCACAATTAAATATCGAGTACGATAAATTAACACTCGAATCTCAAAAGTTATACGAATCGGTTTTAAAGCTAGCCATTAACGAAGTGGCTGCATAAAATTTGCAACACGGTGCTTTAAATATTAATTTTTTAGGAACCGGAACTAGTAGTGGTGTACCCATGATTGGTTGTCATTGTGATGTTTGCCGTTCTCAAGATCCCAAAGACAACCGTTTACGTTCCAGCATTTTGGTTTCATCTGCCAGCACGAGTTTTGTTATTGATACCACCCCCGATTTTAGGTACCAGATGCTTCGCTCAAAAACAGAGCGTTTGGACGCTGTAGTGTTTACCCACCCCCACAAAGACCATATTGCTGGCCTAGACGATATTAGGGCTTTTAATCATTTTTCTAAAAAGCCCATTGATCTTTACGCAGGTGCCAATACCGAGCAGGCCATAAGGCGCGATTTTTATTATGCATTTACAGAAACCCGTTATCCGGGTGTGCCAGATTTAAATATAATAGGTATTGACCGTGATCCATTTATGGTGGGGGATATAAAAGTGCAGCCCATACATGTGGCACACCATAAAATGCCGGTACTTGGTTTTAGAATGGGCGATTTTACCTATATCACCGATGCCAATTATATTGAACCACAGGAGCAGGAAAAAATAAAAGGTTCTAAAGTGCTTGTGATTAATGCACTGCGCAAACAAAAACACCTTTCTCATTTTACCTTATCAGAAGCCATAGAACTAGCCAATGCCCTTGAAATTCCGAGGGTTTATTTGACGCATATTTCTCATCAGTTGGGTAGTCATACAGCTGTTTCAGATGAACTTCCCGCAAATGTTTCTTTGGCTTACGACGGACTTCAAATTAGCCTGTAGTTTGCCATGTGTCTGCATCTCATCCAAATAAACCGCGTACTTATTTTTATTTTTCTAAACCAGAAAGATGGGCAGCCTTTGTTTTGCTTGTCATGATTGGCATGGTGTTGGTGCTTCCAAAATTTTTATGGCAACAAAAACCAGACCTACTCATACCACTCGCGCTCGAACAGTTTGGTATTGATACGATGTATTTGCGTGATGCATTTGCAGAGGTTGCAGACTTTACAGGAAAGGACCCTTTTGTTTTTGACCCCAATACGGCTTCTGTAGCCACGCTTCAATCACTTGGCTTTAGTGCAAAGCTGGCAAGTACCTTAGATCATTACAGGGCAAAAGGTGGTATCATTAAATCTGGGAAAGACCTATTTAAAATATGGGGCATGCCGCCTGCCTTAGCCACCCGTTTGGCGCCTTATGTTCGCACCTCCATTAAAAACACCGTATCCAAGCCATGGGCTACTGCCTCCAAGCCAGCTTACGCGCAGGCCGCTCCTATTGATATTAATACCGCGTCTGTGCAAGATTTTGAGGCGCTTAAGGGCATTGGCCCCGTTTTGGCGGCCCGAATTGTTGGATTTCGGGAAAAACAGGGTGGTTTTGTGAAAGTTCAAGACATTTTACAGGTATATGGCGTAAAAGATAGCCTGCTGCAGGCGCTTGCACCTTATTTGCGCCTAGATGTGGGCCGTGTGCCAAAGTCTAATTTAAACCAGGCATCAGTGCTGCAGTTGGTACAAAAAGCTGGTTTAGAAGTAGTTGTGGCGCAGGCGATTGTGCGGTGGCGACAACAAAATGGAGCTTTTGCAAACTTTGAGGCACTGGAAAATTTTGAAGGCCTTAGCGCGGCCAGTATGGCCGCGCTAAGGCGGCTCTTTTTCATCGCATAAAGCGGTTAAAGCTGCTTGGGCTGGGCGCACTAAAAAAAATCAAAAAAACTTGTTAATTTCTAAAAATTGTGTAGTATTGACATTCAAAATGAGGCCTAAACACCCCATTTTTCCAAAAAAGTCTCTTTTCGATTGCTTGCTTATATTAAGGTCTCACCAAAAGTGAGACCTTTTTTTGTCCGTATCTTTTTCAAAAAACCTTACGAATGATTGTTCGTTTTGGTCTATAACTTAATCTTCACTTTTTATTTGAGGCTCTCTCAAGCTAACCGGCTTCACATACTTTTTACGCATGCGCATATTGAGTAGTTCAACACTAAATGAAAATGCCATCGCAAAATAAACGTAGTTTTTTAAATGCATTTCATGTGCATTTTTTGGATCCCAACCTTCTACAATTAATACAAGGCCAATCATCACTAAAAACGAAAGAGCCAACATTTTTAGTGTAGGGTGTTTGTGAATGAAACTTGAAATATGAGTGCTAAATAAAAACATAACAATCATAGCAATAACAACAGCGGCAATCATAATTTCTATGTGCTTTGCTGTACCACCTGCCGTAATGATACTATCAAAACTAAATACCATATCAATTAAAATGATTTGAAATATAGCAGTAGAAAAGGCTAGTGGCTTTGAGGCAATACCCGCTGCTTCATCTGCTTCACCTTCTAATTTTTGGTGAATTTCTTTTACCGTTTTATAGAGTAAAAATAAACCGCCTGCAAGCATTACAATACTGGCAATATCTAAATCGTTGCCAAATAAACGAAGTACGGTAATGCCCTTTTGTGCTAGTAACCAGCTGAGTCCAAATAAAAGAGCGCAACGCGTTAAAATTCCCATCACCATCCAAATAAGTCTGGCTCTTTTTTGTTTTTCTTTGGGTAAACGGTTCATGATGATGCTCACAAAAATGACATTATCAATACCTAGTACTATTTCTAAAATAACGAGTACTAAAAAACTAATTAAACTCTCTGACGTGAATAAATATTCCATTTTTATACCTTATAATTTTGAGCAAATATTTTTTACGATACTAGGTCCTTCATATACAAATCCGGTCCATACCTGAACAAGTGTAGCACCAGCATTTAACTTGTTGGTAGCATCTTCGGCAGTAAAAATGCCACCACTTGCAATGATTGGAATTTGTCCGTTTAATCCCTTTGCTAAATAGCGAACCACATCGGTAGATCTATTTGTTAAAGGTTTTCCGGATAAGCCACCCATGCCGATGGCTTCAATTGTTTTTTCATTTGTGTAGAGTCCGCGCCTATCAATAGTCGTGTTGGTAGCAACAAGTCCATCTAATTGTAATTCGGTACAGAGTGCAATGATATCATCTAGTTGTGCTTCTGTTAAATCGGGGGCAATTTTTAACAGGATGGGTTTTGGCGATTTTTTTGTTGCATTTATTTTTTGCAAATTTGACAAAATCTCGTGCAGTGCATCTTTATCTTGTAGTGCACGAAGACCGGGCGTATTTGGTGAACTTACATTCACCACAAAATAATCCACCACATCAAATAATTTTTCAAAACAAATCTGGTAATCTTTCCAAGCATCTTCGTTGGCGGTCATTTTATTTTTTCCAATGTTTCCACCAACAATCAGTTTACTATTTGGGTTTTGAATGCGCCATGCTGCAACGCGCGCAGCAATAACATCTGCTCCATCATTGTTAAAACCCATTCTATTAATGAGGGCTCTATCTTTTGGGAGTCTAAATAAGCGTGGTTTTGGGTTGCCATCTTGTGCAAGTGGGGTTACGGTGCCAATTTCTACGGCGCCAAAACCTAGAATCTCTAATTCATGCAGGTAAAGTGCATTTTTATCAAATCCGGCACCTAGGCCAATTGGATTTGTAAAGGAAAGTCCAAACACTGTTTTTGTAAGTGATGGATTTGATGCGCCAAAGCTTTGCGTGAGCCAGTTTTTAATCCAAGCAATTTGGCAAAGCCTTTTGAGCCAGTTCATTGAAAAATAATGGACGGCTTCTGGCGGAAAGCAAAACAAGAGGTTTCTTAATAGGCGGTACATCATAACCCCGCAAAGATAGGTTTGTAGACCCAAAGAAGAATTTAGTTGCATAAACAACTTTTTATAAAAAATCACTACATTTGGGGAGTAAAAAAATAGCCATGCAAGAAGCTTACATTGTAGCCGGATTTAGAACAGCCGTAACAAAAAGTAAAAGAGGCGGTTTTCGTTTTTTTAGACCCGATGATTTAGCCGTTCAGCTTATTCAGGGACTCATGAAAACCTTGCCTGCGTTACCTGCAGCGCGTGTAGATGATGTTATTGTTGGAAACGCCGTACCAGAAGCAGAGCAGGGTTTGCAATTTGGTCGCATGATTTCTGCAAGAGCCCTTGGCGTAGATGTAGCGGGTATTACCATTAATAGATACTGTGCGAGTGGACTTGAAAGTATTGCGATGGCTACAGCAAAAATTAGATCCGGTATGGCCGATTGCATTATTGCAGGTGGAACAGAGAGCATGAGTTTGGTACCAACAGCTGGATGGAAAACAGTGCCTTCTTATGAAATTGCGAGTAACGATCCAGATTATTATTTAAGTATGGGATTAACTGCCGAAGCAGTGGCCAAAGAATATACGATTTCAAGAGCCGATCAAGATGCTTTTGCCTATGCATCGCATCAAAAAGCAATGAATGCGCAGCAACAAAATTATTTCAAGGATGGTATTTTACCTATCACGGTAGAAGAAGTGTATGTGAATGAAAAAGGCAAAAAAGCCACGCGTTCTTATGTGGTAGATTCGGACGATGGTGTGCGCGCAGACACAAGTATCGAAGCACTTGCAAAATTAAAACCTGCTTTTGCGGTAGATGGAACGGTAACTGCTGGTAATTCTTCACAAACCAGTGATGGCGCGGCTTTTGTGGTAGTCATGTCTGAAAAAATGATGCTCGAATTAGGACTTGTTCCGATTGGAAGGTTGGTCAATGTTGCTGTTGCTGGTGTGCATCCGCGCATCATGGGTATTGGTCCTGTAGAAGCCATTCCAAAAGTATTGCGTCAAGCAAATATGAGTATGCAAGACATTGATTTAATTGAACTCAACGAAGCATTTGCTGCACAATCTTTAGCTGTTATCAGACAACTAGATTTAGATACATCAAAAGTAAATATTAATGGTGGCGCTATTGCACTGGGGCATCCACTTGGTTGCACAGGCGCTAAATTAACGGTGCAAACACTTCATGATTTAAAAAGGTTAAATAAAAAATATTCGATGGTCTCCGCTTGTGTTGGTGGCGGTCAGGGTATTGCAGGAATTATTGAAAATATATAATTACAAATATTTTCCAACAATCGGCATTCTTCTTCCTACACCAAATGCCTTTGGTGATACGCGAATAATGGGGCAAAATTGATTGCGCTTGTATTCGTTGGTGTTTACCATTTTTAGAGTACGATGTACAAGTTCATTGTTGTAACCCAAGGCTACAATGTTAGAAGGGTTGGCGCGTTTTTCGATGTACTGGTATAAAATTTGATCTAACACACTATAATCAGGTAAACTATCACTGTCTTTTTGATCTGGTCTTAACTCGGCACTAGGTGCTTTTGTAATAATATTTGTAGGAATAATTTCTTTTTCGCGGTTGATGAATTTGGCTAGTTCATACACTTGCATTTTATAAAGGTCACCTAGTACACCAAGTCCGCCAGCCATGTCTCCGTATAAAGTTCCGTAGCCGGTAGCCAGTTCACTTTTGTTAGACGTATTGAGTAATACGTAGCCCAGTTTATTAGCAATTGCCATTAAAATATTTCCCCTAGATCTACTCTGAATATTTTCTTCGGCAAGTGAAAAAGGCATGCCATTAAATATAGGATCTAGCGTTTCTAAAAATGAATGGTATACACTTTTAATAGGCACTATATGGTAAGGATTGTCTAAATTTTTACTGAGTAATTCAGCGTCTGCCACCGAGTGCTTTGTAGAAAATTCGGAAGGCATGAGTACCGCTAATACATTTTGTGCACCCAGCGCATCAGTAGCAATAGCAAGGGTTACCGCCGAATCTATACCGCCCGAAGAACCTAGTATGGCCTTGGTAAAACCCATTTTTGTAAAATAATCTTTAATGCCAAGTACGAGTGCTTGATATATTTGATCGATATTTAAATCTGCAACAAGTGTTGCTGGGTTTAATTCTTTATTGGGAACGCGACCCACTGGTTCTATAATTGGCTCTTGCATAGTACCATCATCATTGCAAGTATAAAAAGAAAGTTCTGATCTAAACATGGGAAGCGCACCACATAAGTTTGCATTTTTATCAAATGCATAAGAGCCTCCATCAAAAACAATTTCTGTTTGACTGCCTACTGCGTTGCAATAAAAAAGTGGAATTTTATATTTTAATACATTGGCCTTAATCGTTGCTTTTCTGTCTTCGTCGTGGGTATAATCGAATGGCGAAGCACTTAAATTGAGCATGATATCTGGAGACTGCTTCATGAGTTCGTCCATCGGACAAATGGTATAAAGTGGATTGTCTCCCAGGTTCCAAATGTCTTCGCAAATGGTAACCGCTAATTTTTTCCCTTTAAATGGAATGACTTCCCAACTGCTGGCTGCTTCGAAATACCTGTTTTCATCAAACACGTCGTAGGTAGGCAGTAATGTTTTATGAATTTCAGCTACAATTTTTTGTTCGTATAAGAAAAAGGCGGCGTTGAATAAATCTTTTCCTTTTTTACCCGGATTACGCGCTGGACTTCCAATGAGCACGCCAATGGTATCGGCTGCTTTTCTAATGGTATCAATGCTTTCGTAACATTTGGTTATAAAATCATCAAACTCAACAAAGTCGCGGGCCGGGTAACCGCAAACACTCATTTCACTAAATAAAATAAGATCGGCGCCTTCTTTTTTGGCAAGTTCAATGGCACCGAGTATTTTCTCTGTGTTTTCTTCAAAATTTCCAATGTGGTAGTTCTGTTGCGCGATACTTATTTTCATAGCGATAACTGCGGTGGCTGCAAAGGTCAGTAACTTTTTCATACCAAATACCACCTATCTCATTTAAATCTTGTTTATTTTTTAACGAATTTAAGTAACATCTTTGTGTCAAATTTGATTCATGACTAAGTTCCTATCTGTCACTGCCATTGTTGTTTTACTGGGCTGTAATTCGTTTCAAAAAACGCCAGATATTAGTGCCATTGAAGTGCCCCTTACTACCGTAAGGTACGAACAAGATTTTTTTGCAATAGATACCCTTCGTCTGGATGTTTCTTTGCAAAAATTAGCTGGGCAACAACCATTATTTACACAAGATTTTTTATATAATATTTTAGCAACTACACCTCAAACAGCATCAAAAGACATACCCTTATTTATAAGTGCGTATCAAGCGTTGTACAAACAAAGTAGCATTAAATACGCATCTATTGCAAAACAAGCGGCTGATATAAAACAAGGTTTACGTTATGTAAAATATTATTTTCCGGACTATAAATTACCTACTAAACTGATAACATTTATGGGCCCCATCAATAGTTTTGGAAATATCATCACTATTGATGCACTTGCTATTGGATTACAAATGTACTTAGGCAAAGACAATCCTATTTATTTATCTGAAGAAGGACAAAGCCTTTATCCTACTTACGTTTCAAGGCGTTTTGAACCAGCCTATATGGCTACCAATTGTATGAAAAATATTCTAGATGATTTATTTCCCTTGCAAGATGCTGGAGCGCCACTTTGT
>Ga0255103_1000146_pt1 | contig 20530 bp, 17 predicted proteins | sample Law_Cont_RepB_0h_FD_188450 | JGI IMG/M metagenome (GOLD analysis project Ga0255103, IMG submission 188450) | Freshwater microbial communities from St. Lawrence River, New York, United States - Law_Cont_RepB_0h | ecosystem: Environmental > Aquatic > Freshwater > River | place: USA: New York...
GAATCTGCCACCACCACCGCCCGCCTATGTGCCGCCGGTGGAAGTGGCTGTGGCAACGCCGCCCCCCGTGAACGCCATTGCGGCTGTGTCCAACACGCCCCAGCCTGTGGCGCCGCCCTCGCCTTTGCCAGTGCAAATGTCGGCGCCGCCAGCGCCCCCTGCACCACCTGCACCTCCCGTGCAAACCGCAGCAGTGATCAGTGCTTCCAGTTGCGAAAAGCCCGAGTACCCCAGCGCCTCCAAGCGCTTGGAGGAAGAAGGCACTGTGCAGCTGAAGTTCTTGGTGGGCGTTGACGGCAAAGTCATGGAGTCGGCCATTGAGAAGTCTTCGGGCTTTAGGCGTTTGGACGAAGCGGCCAGGGCTGGCTTGTCCAAGTGCCAGTTCAAACCCGCCACAGTAGACGGCAAGCCTCAGCAAAGCTGGGCGAGCATGAAATACACATGGCGTTTGGAATAAGCACCTTTCCAAGCCCAACCCATTTGTTGAACATTTTTAAATTTAATTGAATCCGTTTCAGAGGAGTCCTCCCATGATCAAGCAACTCAAAACTCTCGCCCTGGCCATTGGCTTGGTAGCCGGCCTGTCTTTGGCCAGCACCAGCTTTGCGGCCAAGCCCAAAGAAGCAGCGCCTGCAGCAGCAGCGCCCGCACCTGAAGCGGCAGCTCCTGCAGCTGCACCCGCTGCAGCTGTTGCAACACCCGCAGCCGCGCCTTCAGCGCACGAAGAAAATCCCTACGGCCTCAGCGCCTTGTGGGCCCAAGGCGATATCGTGGCCAAGGGCACTTTGCTCATCTTGGTGCTCATGTCCATGGGCTCTTGGTACGTGATCATCACCAAGTTCTTTGAGCAATCAAAGGCCGCCAAGTTTGCCAAGGCCGCCCAAGACTCGTTCTGGTCTGCGGCTTCTTTGCGCCAAGGCGCAGACGGCTTGGCAGAAGACAGCCCTTTCCGGTTCATTGCAGAAAAAGGTCTGGAGAGTGCCAACAAACACACCGGACTTTTGGGCGCCGTTGATTTCAATACCTGGAGCAGCCAAAGCATTCAGCGCGCCATTGGCAACGTGCAAAGCCGCATGCAAGACGGCTTGGCTGTTCTGGCTACCGTGGGTTCTACCTCACCTTTCGTAGGTTTGTTTGGCACGGTTTGGGGCATCTACAACGCGCTGGTCAAAATCGGTATGTCCGGCCAAGCGTCGATCGACAAAGTAGCCGGCCCCGTGGGCGAGTCTTTGATCATGACGGCCATTGGTTTGGCAGTGGCCGTGCCTGCGGTGCTCGGTTACAACTGGTTGGTGCGCCGTAACAAGGCCATCATGGAAGATGTGAACGCGTTTGGTTCTGACTTGCATTCTGTGTTGCTGGCCTCTAGCAACAAGTAATTCATTTGACTGACTCGACACATCTCAATTTACCGAGAGGCCCATCATGTCAATGAACATCGGTTCAGAAAAAGACGATGAGATCATGAGCGAGATCAACACCACGCCCTTGGTGGACGTGATGTTGGTGCTCTTGATCATCTTCTTGATCACCATTCCTGTGGTCACCACATCCATCAAGGTGGACTTGCCCAAAGAGAAAAACTTGGTGCGAGAGACCAAGCCAGAGACCGTGATCATCTCGGTGGATGTGAAGGGCAAGATCTTCTTGTACGACACGCCCATTAAAAACTCAGACGACTTGCTGCAGCGCATGAAGAAGTTTTCCGTCATGAAGCCGCAGCCCGAAGTTCAAATTCGGGGAGATGGCAAGAGCGACTTTGAGTCGGTGGGCCGGGTGATGTATGCGGTGCAACGCGCTGGCATCACCAAGGTCGGTTTCATCACTGAGCCGCAATAAAGGAACAAGACCATGGCCATGAATGTAGGCTCTAGCTCGAGTGACGAGCCCGAGGTGATGATGGAGATCAACACCACGCCCCTGATTGACGTGATGCTGGTGCTCTTGATCATGTTGATCATCACCATTCCGGCGCAACTTCACTCTGTGAATTTGGACATGCCGGTCTCCACGCCGCCCACCAAAAAGATAGACCCTGTGGTGGTCAAGATTGATGTGGACGCTAACAGTGTGATCAATTGGAATGGCCGTCCTTTAGCGGGTCGTGCCGATCTGGAGCTCAAACTCACAGAGGCGGCAGCCACTCAACCGCAACCCGAATTGCACATTCGCTCGCATGCCAAAGCCAAGTACGAGTCTGTTGCCTTGGTCATGGCCAGCGCCCAGCGCATGGGCCTGACCAAGCTGGGCATTGTGGGCTCTGAGCAATTTGTGAATTGAATAAACAGGAAAGCCAAAAATATAAACAAGTATTCATCTCATAGATTCACCCCAAGCAACACCATTAACATCTCGAAGCTTGTAATGCAGTTTTCAGCAAAGGCGCTACCCAAAAGAAGAGTGACATCCTGCGCAAATACAGTTGTCCGCTAGAGGCTTCAAGAGCAAGTAGCAATGCTGATTTGATGAGTTTTTTTCATTGCGAGTGTTTCGTAATTTAAGATTTAAGTCAAATGGGCTTGTGCCTAAATTCAGCATCGGCTAGGTTGCAGTAAACCTTGAGCCTTCAAGCTTGTCAACAGTGCTTGTTCTGAGTCGTCGCTCAAGGCAATTTTTTGAAGTTGTTGCAACTTGTTTGCAGCATCAGGCTCATGTTGAAATTGTGGCAGTGCTTTCATCAAGCGCTGGAAATTACGCCAGCCCCGACTGTGAGTGTCGCCGTAGCCTTTGACCAACTGCTGCGCTCGAATCACTTGCAAGGCAAGCTTTTCGTTAACTTTCAGCAGTCCTGTAATTGAGCTCAGCCAAGCGCTGATACGCTCTTGTTCAATTGAATAACGCAAAGAGAAAGGTCTTGTGGACCGCAGCGAGGCAACAGCGTATAACAACAAATAACCCCTGAGGGAAGTGGTTTTGACAATCCGGCCCTGTTTTGTGAAACGTCCTAGCAGTTGCCGTGCCCATGTCGTCTGGAGCAGCCATCTTCCTAAAGCGGTTGGAAGTGTATCTGCAATTTCTTCTAAGCGAGGATGTAAAAATTCGTTAATGTCTAACTGTTGTGCTTCATTTTGTTTAACTTCAAGACGCACTCTTTCAAATCTAGAGCGACGAATTTTCAAATCAGCCACGCGAACCGTGTCCTCATAACTCATCCACAATGCCAAGTGCCTGGCTGATTCGTTCACGATATCGTCGCCTAAATCGTTGGCAGGGGCCATTTGGTTCAATGACGCCAATCTGTCCAAATAAAGTGTGGCGTAAGGCTCACTTTGATAGTCAGTTAAGCGGGCAATGCCAGCCAAAAGCTTGGCATGAGCGGCGGGTCGGAATTCATTGCGAATTCTACTCGCCATGTCTTGAAGTCGTGGGCCTACCTCTGGCAGCTTTGTTTGAGAGATTGCTTCAGATTGAGGCAATGGGGCAAGTATTCCCGTCCTCAATTGACGTCCCGCTTCTTCATAAGCGGCTGCAAATGCCTGAAGGCTAGAGGCCACCCCAATCCTACCGCGTTGAATGGTTTCTTCAAATTGTTCGCGGGCGAAGGGCAGTTGGCCAGACGCTGCCAATGCGCCATACAAAGCAGGTCCAATCAAGCTTCCAAAATTTTCTGATATCGCCGAAAAATCGGCAGCAATGAATTGCTTTGCAGCGGCTTTGGCGCCGGCTAGTAACTTGTCAGAGTCCATTCGCCCATCCCCCATGGCAATGCGCTCTGTCATTGCATACACACGGTGAGAAGAAGTAATCAAGGTAGTTCGCTGTGGGTTCACCAAGCCGCGCTGAAGTGCGCGGCCCGCTTCCATCAACTCAGAGGCCAGCACGATATCGACATGACCAGGAAAGGGGCTGAGCGCGAAAACCGGTTGCCTTCCTTCAGGAATGCTGGCCTTGTCAAACATTTCAAGGTAATAAACAGTGGCACCGGTTCGTTGCGCGACGCCGGGAACTGAAGTGGTTTGAGCCACAAAACCATTGTGTTCCGCTAAATCCACCAGCCAGTCTGCGAGCACGCCACCGCCTTCACCACCCATTGCCAAAATGGCAATGGTGATGGCGCGGGATTGGGGTTTTGTCGTGGTCATTGGTTTCATTCAGACCGCAGCCGAAATGCCCTCAAGCCTGCGCTCAATTCGATTTTGTAATCGGCCAATGACCCAGTTGCGAATTTTTACTTTGAACCTGTCCCATCCGCTGGGATTGTTGATAATTTCAGCTCGGTAAAAAGAGGGGCACAAAACGGCCGCATGGGCCACTTCTCCGCATAAACCGCAGCCCACGCAGCTGTCGGCCACCGCTACAACGGGATCCGTTCGCAAGGAATCTGGATTGGTATTGATGCTCAAAGAAGGGCAGCCCGACAAGCGAATGCAGGAGTGGTCACCGGTGCAAGTGTCTGGGTCAACGCCAAACTTTTCACGAACGACACGCTCGCCTTGTTTGATACGTTGCTTAATTTGCGGCTTCACTCTGCGCTGGCGGTTGAGCATGCATTCACTTTGCGCCACGACCACCTTGGGGCCTTTGGTTTGAGTGGTCAAGGCATCACGAAGTGCGCCTCGCATTTGATCCAGGTTATAGGTGTGCGTGACAGTTTTGACCCAGTCCACCCCAACACCTTTGACAGCCTTTTCAATCGTGTTGTTGGTGCTTCGAATCGGATTGATGGCTTTGGAAGATAAAACGTCTTGGCCGCCTGTTGCTGCTGAATAGCCATTGTCAACCACCAATAAAACATTGTCGGTTTGATTGAAAACCGCATTGCCTACGCCACTGGTCAGTCCGTTATGCCAAAAGCCGCCATCGCCCATGATGGCCATGGTGCGGTGCTCTGTTTTTGGTGTATTGAAGGCGGAGGCACCAGCCCAGCCCAATCCGTAGCCCATGGTGGTAGCACCGATGTTGAAGGGCGGCAAAATAGAAAAGAGGTGACAACCAATGTCGCAACTGATGTGTCGGGGCCCGAGTTCTTTTTCTAAGAGTTTGATGGCGGTGAAGATGGGACGTTCCGGGCAACCTGTACAGAAAGAAGGAGGGCGCGGTAGAACTTGCGCTGTGGCATCTGCAACAGCCTTGATCATCAGGGCCGTACTTTGAACTGCTGGCACTGAATTTGATGACGCACTTAGCAATTCAGGCGCATAACGTTCAACAAAACTTTTCACGCCTTGCAAAATGACGCCACCCGTGTACTCGCCCGCCATGGGAAGAAATTCTTTGCCATGAACGCGTGTCTGTAAATCAGCTTTGCGCAAGATGGTGTGGATATTTTGTTCGATGAAGTCCGGTTGACCTTCTTCCACAATAAGTAGCCCGCGTTTGCCCGTGCAGAAAGTCTTGAACTCATCGTCCACAAGCGGATAGGTCACATTCAAAACATAAAGCGGAATTTTGGATTCACCAAAGGCATCGGCCAAGCCCAATACTTCCAGTGCACGGAGCACACCGTTGTACATGCCGCCTTGCAAGACAATGCCAAAGTCTTTGGCTGAGCTTGAAAAAAACTCATTGATCTGATGTTCTTGGATGAACTTGACAGCAGCAGGCCACCGATCTTTGATCTTTTCTTGTTCATGCATGTAGCTAGAGGGTGGTAGCACTATCCGATTGACATCTCGTTTGGGATGTTCAATGGCATCTTTCAACGTGAAGGCGGGGCGCACATTGTCTTTTGTAGAAAAGTGCCCATGCACATGACAAGCGCGAATTCGGAGTTCCAACATCACAGGTGTATTGCTCGCCTCAGACAACTCAAAGCCTTTTTCCACGGCATTCACAATGCTGGGTAAATTGGGCCTGGGGTCTAGCAACCAAACTTGAGATTTCATGGCGAAAGCATGTGAACGCTCCTGCATGATGCTTGAGCCTTCACCATAGTCCTCGCCCACAATGAGCATGGCGCCGCCAATCACGCCCCCTGAAGCTAAATTGGCCAGAGCATCAGATGCCACATTGGTGCCGACTGTTGATTTAAAGGTCACGGCGCCACGAAGTGGGTAGTTCACAGAGGCAGCCAAGGTGGCGGTGGCGGTGGCTTCAGAGGCGCTGTGTTCAAAATGAACGCCCAAATCAGACAAAATATCGTTAGCGTCGGTGAGAACGTCCATCAAATGTGAAATGGGCGCGCCTTGGTAGCCTGCGACGTAAGAAACACCGGACTGCAGCAAAGCCTTGGTCACCGCCAAAATACCTTCGCCGTGGAATTCTTTCCCAGCACCCAGCTTGAGTTTTTCGACTTCTGCAAGAAATGAACGTTCTGCCATTTGGGTGTGCCTTTTTTAAACGAATTCAGATGTGAATTTATAATTTAAAGCAATTTAGGCCAGTTTTCCATATTCGGCAAATAGATAAATCAAATGATTCGCATTGATTTCATGAATAATAGGGCTTAACCCTGAGGAGGCAATTGTTATGAATTTTCGACAACTTGATCTCAACCTTTTGCGAGTGATGGTGGCCATTCACAGAACAGGTTCGGTCACTTTAGCGGGTAAGTCCTTGGCTTTGTCTCAACCCGCCACAAGCAATGCCTTAGCTCGTTTGCGTGACTATTTTGAGGATGAGTTGTTTGTTCGGTCACCTACTGGACTAACACCCACAAGATTGTGCGAGCAGTTGGCAACAGATGTACATGAACAATTGCTGGCCATGGAGTCTATGTTGATAGGCCGACAAGAGTTTGAGCCTGTAAGCGCTGAGGTACATTGGAAAATATCTTTGTCCGATCTGGGCGAAATGATGTTTCTGCCAAGACTGGCTGCTGCGTTGCGCGCTGATGCGCCTCATGCCCGCTTGTCTAATATCTCCGTCAACGCAGCCCAGGTCACTGCGGCACTTGAGTCTCGGGAGATTGATTTGGCTTTGGGCATCTTGGCGCCAGAACATCGCGGTATCCGTTCAGAGTTGCTATTCAATGAACGGTATATGGCATTAACTTCATTGAATTGGAAGCCCTTGAGTGGCAGACTGGGTAAAACCTTGACTTTAGAACAGTTGCGGCAATCTGGCTTTGCAGTAGCGTCACCCACTGCAACTTTTCACGGCAGTGTAGAAAAAATGCTGACAAAAATGAAGTTGGAAGAGCGAATTTTTTTGCGATCAAGACACTTTAGTGCCATGCCCGATATTGCGCGGCAAACCGATTTGATTGCCATCATTCCGGAGATGTTTGTGCGTGAGTTGCAGTTGCGCCAAGACCTTCGAATTTGGGACATCACCGATGCACCAGTTTATGAGGTGCGAATGGTTTGGCACAAAAGTACTGACAATGATTCTCGTCATATTTGGATGCGAAGTCAGGTTTGCAGTTTGTTTCAGCGCCATTTCAAAGTTCCTACAAAACGTTGACAACACAGGGCAAGATTGAGAGATGGCACCAGACCCTAAAGAACTGCGTCTTGCTAGAGCACTACTACCTGCCAGGAGAGCTAGAACAATCGGTGGGGGAGTTTGTGGCGTACTACAACCACCAGCGGTATCACGAAAGCCTGAGCAATGTAACCCCAGCCGATGTGTACTTTGGCGATACTTGAAGAGAGGAGAAGGATCAAAGAGCAAACAATCCAAAGCAGAAGACTACAACACAGATGGGAAACCGTTTAAACTTTAAAACCATTGAGCCAATCTCTCCTTTAAGAAATTAACCCATCTGTCTCCAACCATTTGAAGACGGACAGGGACAGATCAAAGCTGATGTTTTGGGGGTACCAATTGCACCATTCGTTGACCATGAACTTACTTCTCAGGGCTTGGCTGCAATACTTTCTGTGGCCACTGGGCAGGTGGCTGATTTGGTAGAAGCTAGTCGGCGCTTTAACGCTATAGAGCGATGGATCGAACCGCAACAGTCAACACGCGGAGCACATCGAGCGGCTTACGAGCGCTACAGGTCCGCATCGGCATGCCTTGAGCCTAGCTTCGTAAGTGCCACGATTACCTGATTTTAAACATGTGAGGCTAACTGAGCACAAAATTAAGTTGCTTCCACATTTGCTTCCACACCTCTGTAGACCCCTTGTAACCTATTGATTTAATTGAGGTTTTATTTCTTAAAGCTGCTCATAATCCTTTGGTCCCAGGTTCAAGTCCTGGTGGGCCCACCAAATTGAAAGCCACTGATTTTTAAAGTCAGTGGCTTTTTTCATTGTCAAACTTTAATAAGAAAACGCTTCCTCTTCCTCGGTTTGTTTTCAAAATCTCAAAACAAAAAGCGTAATTGAAGGGAAGGCCACAAGCAGTGCAGTGCGCAAGAGATCGCTGAACACAAAGGGCATGATGGCTCGGTAAGTTTGCGTGATGGGTGTATCTCTGGCAAGCGAATTGATCACAAACAAGTTCATCCCAACGGGTGGCGTGATCAAACCAACCTCTACGACGATCAGCACCAGAATGCCAAACCAAATGGCCAGCTCATCGGGTGGTAATCCAAAATCTAATCCCGACACAATGGGAAAGAAAACAGGGATGGTCAGCAAAATCATCGATAGCGAATCCATGAAGCACCCTAAGATGACATAAAGAACCAAAATAGCAGTCATCACCAGCAGAGGGCTAACGCCCCAGGACGCCACTGCAGCAGCAGCCTCTTGGGGTAATTGCGACAAAGCCAAAAAGGTGTTGTACACACTCGCACCCAAAACGATCATGAAAATCATGGCTGTAGCCACAGCGGTTCCCAGCAAAGCGCTACTTAAAGTCTGCCGGTTCAAACCGCCGTTAAGCCATGCTGCGATACCAGTACCAAATGCACCAACAGCTGCACCTTCTGTGGGTGTGAAAAGGCCGCCATAAATTCCACCGACCACCAGCAAGAAAATTACCAAAACAGGCCAAACACGAACAGTAGCCTGCCAGCGTTCCTTCATGGGAGCGGGAGGTAGAGAGCCCATTTCGTGTGGACGCAAGCGTGCGTAAATTGCGATCACAATCACATAACCCACTGCGGCAAGAATTCCAGGAACGAATGCAGCCAGAAACAGCTTGGCAATATTTTGTTCAGTCAGAATGGCATAAATGACCAGAACCACTGATGGTGGAATCAAGATGCCCAGTGTGCCACCTGCAGCGAGACAAGCTGTTGAAATACCGCCAGCATAACCAGCCCGTTTTAGTTCGGGCAGAGCCACTTGGCCCATGGTGGCTGCCGTAGCTAAAGAAGAGCCGCAAATGGAGCCGAAGCCAGCACATGCACCAATAGCAGCCATGGCAACGCCTCCCTTGAGGTGACCAATCCAAACCTCTGCAGCCTTGAACAAAGCCTTTGACAACCCACCCAATGCAGCAAACTGTCCCATTAGCAAAAACAAGGGAATGACCGACAGAGAGTAATTGGAGAAAGTGCTGTAAGTGACTTGTTTGAGCTGATTGATGATGGGTGTAAAACTGCCAAAGATAAAGTATGCGCCGCCCAATCCGCAGAGCATCATCGACAAGCCGATCGGAATTCGGACAAAGATCAATATCAACAATACTGGAAAGGACCAAAGTGCGAGTTCTATAGAGTTCATGAATATTTTTACTAAGTTCAGTGGCCAATGGGTCCAGAAGCGTGCAGACTTTCATCGTCCTGCACCAATCCCAGCTGCATCAAAATATGTCCAAAGTAAGTGATACAACCCAAAATTGCGCCAATCATGCAAACCGCAAAACCCCACCAAAGTGGAATCTGAAGAATGAAGGTGGTCTCTTGGTTGGTCAGTTTGTCCATCAATCCTTCCCATAAACGCCAGGTCAAGAGGAGCCAAACAGCCAACATCAGCACATCGCTGAGCAGGCGAATAAAGCGCTGCAAACCGTTAGACATGAATGAATACAGCAAGTCGACAGTAGCGTGCCCACCCTGCAAATAGCACCAAGGCATGAAAAAGAAAATGGCAATACCTACGCCTACCTCTACCAATTCGTAGTCTCCTGGCACAGGCCCAAGGCCCATACCACTAAGACTTCTTCCAATGACGCTTAGAACTACCAACAGCGTTAGCAGCGTGAGTAGCGCGCCGCCCAACAAAGCGCTCCAGCGTGCCATTCGATGAATACTTGCCATCATGAACAATGACTCCCTAATCTGTGCAGCCCAAGCCAACGTAGATAGAAAAAACCCGCCGACCAGCGGCGGGTGTGTTGTAAGCCTCTTATTAGCGGCTTGAAGTTACTTGCTGTGCTTCGCAATCAGTTCGCGCGCTTCAGACAACAATTTGTTGCCATCAATGCCTTTGGCACCAACTTCCTTGATCCAGTCATCAGCCACGACGCTGGCAGTACGGCGCCAGCGCAGAGTTTCAGCCATGTCCAATGCAACGATGTTATTGCCTGCTTTTTCTGCAATCGCACGGCCAGCCTTATCGCCTTCATCCATGGCGCGGCCAAAGGCGGCAGCAGTCTCCAGTCCGGAATTTTTGTCGATGATTTGCTTCAAGTCGGCTGGTAGCTTGTCATAAGAGGCTTTGTTCATCGACACTGCAAAAGTTGAGTTGTACAAGCCATTCGGACCAAAGAAGGTGGTGTGGTTTTTGACTAACTCGTGGACCTTTAAAGATGGACCGACTTCCCATGGGATTGTCGTCCCTTGAATCACGCCTTTGGACAGAGCCTCTGTAACAGCTGGAACGGGCATCCCTACAGGTGTGGCACCCAATTTGGTCAGCATGTTGTTAATGATGCGGGAGCCGCCACGGATTTTCATGCCTTGCAGGCTTTCGAGCCCCGTGACTGGCGTTTTGGTGTGAAAAAGACCTGGGCCGTGGGTGTGAACAGCGATCAGTTTCACATCCTTGAACTCGTCCTGTGCATTTTTCTGCACGTACTCCCACAATGCCTTGGAAGAAGCCTCGCCTGTGGTGGTTAAAAATGGGACTTCAAAAACTTCAGTCTTTGGAAAGCGTCCAGGCGTGTACCCCAAGACCGTCCAAGTAAGGTCGACCACACCGTCCTTGGCTTGGTCAAACAATTGAGGGGGTGTGCCTCCCAATTGCATGGTGTTGAAAATCTGCACTTTGATTCGGCCGCCCGATTCAGCTTCAACTTTTTTGGCCCATGGCACGATAGCCTTGGCTGGAATTGTGGCCTGCGCTGGCAGCATTTGGTGAAATCTCAGTGTGACGTTTTGAGCAAGTGCTGCGCCAGTAAAGGCGGCAAAACTCATAAAAGCCAACACTGCACGACGTGGGGTCATCTTTAACATAAGGGCCTCTTGGTTATGATTTATAAACAAATACAAGAGTTAATGCTAAACATTTTTCTTCTGTTTGGTATTGAGGCTTTACCCTTAGTAAGGACGTAAACTCCTCTGTCAAGGGGACAATTTAAAACTAGAGATTTCCTTAAAAAATTTCCTAGGCATGAACTGCATCGGAGTCACATCGACTCATGCGGTCTGAACTCGTTGTCCATGAGTCCAAAAGCTTTTATGACTGATCTAAACTTGCAAAGATGACTCAACTAAATTAAGTGTCACTGCGCCGAATTGGCAAGGCCCAGAAAACAATTAACGCCATTCAATCGCCTGGCCGCAACCCATCAAATGGCGCTCTTGCCAACCATGAGGAAGGCTACATACCCGTCTGATTTTGAAACCGGTTTAAAAGTCATAGCGTTCTTTCAATTATTTTTAAAGGTAATTTAGACAACTTGTTCAGGGGATGGCAAGCATGGGAATTGCATTTCGCTGTCGTTGATCTTTATGAGGAAAATATTTCTTAAATGGATTTTCGTTTATTGGGCTCCATAAAAACCCCTATAAAACCAAAGCACGACATTTAGAGAAGGAACTCTGCAACACGTTGAGCCTCGACTGAAGACTTTCGCCAAACCATTGAAACGTGCAAAGGTTCGTGGCTAACAATCACTGGAAGGACTGAAGTTGCATGACTACTTTGAAGTGCTGCCGATTGCGCGCAACAGGTTAAGAGATCTGTCTGAGCGACGACAGATAAGCTGTAGAAAAATGATGGTGATTCAACTGCCGGTATGGGGGGGGTCATGCCTCTTCTCAAAAAAGCTTCCATCAAACCGACTCGGGTAGTTGATTGCATGTCAGGCAGTATCCATTGCCATTTTGCCAGTTCTGCAAAATCAAGTTTTTTCTTTGAGGCCAAAGGATGCTTGCTGGATGAGACTACTGACAAGGGGGCCTCGTAAAGTAATCGTTGCGACAGATCTTCAAAGTAAGGCGCATCGACGACATGGCTAGGTAATCGACCAATCAAAATATCAATTTCACCTTGAAGCAGCATTTGCAACAAATAATCGGCCCTTCCATCAACAATGCGAGGACGCCAAACTGTTTTGCCACTGATTAATTTTTTGACGATTTCTGGCAGGACTGTGGCAGCTGTGTGAGGAAATGCGCCTATGCGAACAACGCGTTGAACAGCGCCCTGCAATGTTGACCCCATTGCGCCAACTTCACCCAGCACAGTCTGCCACCGTGGCATCAGCGCCGTGCCTTCATTGGTGAGAGCCATGCCGCGCCCCTGTCTTCTAAAAAGTTTGACGTCAAACAAAGACTCAATCTCTTTGAGCATCATGCTGGCTGCCGACTGAGTCATCGAGAGCTGCTCTGCAGTGGCCGATAAGGAACCCTGCGTTGCCAACAGGCTCAAAAATCGCAATTGTTTAACCCGCAATTGATCTAGACGAGGATTAAGCATGTAAATACTCAGTGAGTTCAGTTTATTCTTATGTTACCGCATTAATTTTTGATAATTTGCTGATGTACTCCCCCTAAAATAAATCTGTCATTAATAAATAGTGTGAACCATGCCTGCTCTATCAAAAAGACAACTCAATAGAATTTTGCTTGCAACAGCAGTTGGTGTTGCACTTGCGGCCCAAGGAGCTTTGGCACAAGACTGGCCCAGCAAGTCCATCAGCTTGGTAGTTCCATTTCCAGCCGGTGGCTCCAATGATGTGGTGGCCAGATTGGTAGGCGAAAGTGTCAGAAAGCGACTGGGGCAAGCCGTTTTGGTGGACAACAAGCCAGGTGCCAATGGTTCTTTAGGCGTTGAAACAACACTCCGCACAGCAAAAGATCAACACACTTTTTTGGTGGCCTCAGATTCGGTGTCTTTGTTGCCGCTGTTCAGAACCATGCCTTGGGACCTGACCAAAACATTCACGCCAGTGTCTGTTCTGACGTTTCAACCCATCGTGGTGGTCACGTCACCTTCCTCAGGCTTAAAAACCATTCAAGACCTGCAAGCTCGCGCCAAAGGTAAGCCAGATCAAGTGTCTTATGCTAGTTCTGGGCAAGGCTCTATTCAGCACTTGGTGGGTGAGTTGTTTGCGCAAAACTTAGGCATCAACCTGCTTCACATTCCCTACAAAGGGGGCGGCCAAGCTGTGAATGATGTGATTTCGGGCCAAGTTAACGTGGCCGTTCTGGGTGCAGCGGCTGTTTTGCCCCACATTAAATCGGGCAAATTAGTGGCCTTGGCAGTAAGCACCAAGCGCCGCTCTGCCATCTTGCCAGATACCCCCACCCTGAGTGAAAGTGGCGCGGGAGACATTGATGTTCCTCAGTGGTCAGCGCTTTTTGCGGTGGAAGGAACAGCAGCACCCGTCATTTCACAACTGCGTCGTGCTGTCGATGAGTCTTTGAATGACGCTGCGCTAAAGCAACAACTCTTTGGTCTTGCCATGGAAACTGTGGCCATGACGCCTGACGCATTTCAACAACGCATGACGCAAGACCGAGAGCGGTGGGCCAAACTAATCAAGGATCGCAAGATCGCTATGGAATGAAGATGTCATCCTCAGAAAGACAGCCCAACATCGTCCTTGTATTGGCCGACAACTTAGGCTGGGGCGAGCTAGGTTGCTACGGTGGCGGGGCCCTGCGCGGCGCACCCACGCCACGCATCGACTCGCTGGCCGATGAAGGTCTCAAGTGCCTTAACTTCAATGTCGAAAGCGACTGCGTCCCCACGCGGTCTGCACTGATGACGGGTCGACACCCCATCCGCACTGGCGCGCTTCAGTCTGTACCTGCAGGCCTGCCGCAAGGAATTCACCCTTGGGAAATAACACTGCCTCAAGTTCTGAAACAAGCAGGTTATGACACGGCCATGTTTGGCAAATGGCATTTGGGCGATCGCCCAGGCCGTTACCCAAATGACCGTGGTTTTGATGAGTGGTATGGCATTCCACGTACAAGCAACGAGACGCTGTTTACGCAATCACCAGGCTTTGATCAAACTGTGGTTGACATTCCGCAAGTGATGGAGGGCTTTGCGGGCCAGCCCGCAAAAGACGTTGCCGAATACGACCTAGAAAAACGCCGTTTGATTGACAGTGAGCTTACCGAAAAATCGATTGACTTCATGCGTCGAAAAGCAAATGGCGACAAACCATTTTTTCTGTATGTGCCCCTCACGCATTTGCATTTCCCTACCCTTGCACACCCCGACTTTGCTGGAAAAAGTGGCGTTGGCGAATTTGCAGATTCCATGATGGAGATGGACTATCGCGTTGGGGAGCTGATGGATGCTGTCAAGGCCCTTGGCATTGAAAACAACACCTTGTTCATTTTTGCCAGCGACAACGGTCCGGAGTTTAGACGCCCATGGCGCGGCACCGCTGGCCCTTGGTCGGGCACTTACCACACCGCCATGGAAGGCGGATTACGCGTGCCTCTGATTGTTAAATGGCCTGGCCACATTGACAAAGCTCGCGTGAGCGACGACATCGTGCATGTCACCGACTTGTTTACCACCCTGATTGAAGTTGCCGGTGTAAAAACTCCCACTGACAGGCCCATTGATGGGCTTAGCCAATTGAGTTGGTGGAAAGGTCTTGTTGAAAAATCTGCGCGCGAAGGTTTTCTTTTTTATATCAAAACCGAGTTGCGCGCTGTGAAGTGGCGTCACTGGAAATTGCACTTTGTTTTTGAAAGTGAGCCCAACTCGGGTACCAAGCACCTTGAAACGCCTTGGCTTTTTAACATCAAACGCGATCCCAAAGAAGAGACCGATGCAGCCATGGAAGACGGCTGGGTGCGCGGTCCTATGCGAAAAATGATCATGGCCTTTGAGAAAACACTAAAGGAACATCCGCCCATTGCGCCTGGGGCTTCCGACCAGACAAACCCCAATTCCATTTCAGTCAAACCCTGATATTCTATTCATAACCTACCTAGCTCTAAGGAACTTTCTCATGAAATTAAAAACCAAACTATCTCTGATTGCGGCAGCAGGCCTCACGCTCTTGGCTGCACAAAGCCAAGCGCAAGGCGTCAATGTTTATGGCCGCATGGTCATGTCTGCTAATCAGGTAGAAACTGGCACCACCAACAAGGTCAATGAGCTGCGTGACAACGCATCAAGACTTGGTTTTAGAGGTACTGAAGATTTGGGCGGCGGCATGGCAGCCCTCTATGGTCTTGAAATGGGTATCAGCGCTGACAGCGGCATTACAACTACACCCACATTCAGAAACAGCTATGTCGCCTTGCGCGGCGCGTGGGGTACCATGGCCATGGGGCGCCTTGACTCTGCCAATCCAACAGGCTCGCCCATTTACTCACAAATCACTTCACTGAGCCATTTTGCACCCAATGATGCTGGAGCTACGGCCACCAGTACCTCTATGCAAAACGCTCGCAATCGCACATCTGACAGCATTGGCTATGCAAGTCCCAAAATGGGTGATTTCATTGTTAGGGCACGCGTTTATTTTCGTGGTGCTGGGACAGTTGCACAACCTGAGGATTCTGCCAAATCTACGGACCTTGGCGTTGACTACCAATCAGGTGCAGTCAAGGCCGCTATCGGTTACAGCAAAGACACGCGGGTAGGTGGCTTGATCAACAACGACTTCAATGAAAAATGGCAGTTGGGTATCAACTTCCAAATTCAAAAAGAATGGGATGTTTATGCCATCAGTGGAACTGACACTTACAAAAACACTAGCACTACTCGCAAAGACGTTGAATATACTCAGTTGGGAACCTCTTACACCATGGGCAAGCACAAGTTTGTGTTGAATAACTTCCAACGTGATGTTCAATCGTCGCTCACTGGTGTTCGCAAGAAAAATCAATTGAGTTATCAGTATTTCTTGTCGAAGCAAACAGACCTTCAGGCCTTCATCGATAAAGACAGCGTTGACTCCAGCAAAACAAATGTTCAAGTCCGCGCTATTGGCTTAGGTATTCGTCAAAACTTCTAAGGTAGACTTTATGAAAGCGTACGGATCAATATTTGCTGCAGCACTGTTAGCGGTTTGCCACCCAGTTTTTGCACAATTTGATCCTACCAAGGTTGCGGCTGAACCCGATTTTATTTCGCGGCAGTTCACGACAACTTCAAATTTCTCGACCCCTGCATTTGCGGCGGGTCGAGAAAATTTCACGTCTTATGCTGAAGCCGTCAATTTGATCAACGCTTTGGCACAGCGGCATATCAACGCCAAGATTGAGGCTATCGGCAAGTCGCAGCAAGGCCGCCCACTTTACTTGTTGGTTTTAACCAGTCCCCGTGGGTTTAATGCCAGCCTGCCAACTTTGATGCTCATGGCACAGCAGCATGGCAATGAACCCGCTGGCGGTGAGGCCACATTGGTTCTTGCCAAAATGCTGCTAGAAGAAAAAGCTCAGTTACTCGACCGAGTCAATGTGCTGATCATGCCAAACACAAACCCCGATGCCACAGAGTTGTTCAAACGGGAAACGATCAACGGCATTGACATCAACAGGGATCACTTGTTGTTGCGTCTCCCTGAGAGTCAAGCCATTGCTGCAGCTCTCCATAAATATAACCCCCAACTGGTTCTAGATCTTCATGAATTCACCGTGGCAGGCCGATGGGTTGCCAAGTTTGGTGCGGTGATGCACAGCGATGCTTTGCTGCAGGCGGCCACAGTTGGCAACTTAAGCCCAACCGTTCAGTCTGTTCAATCACGTTACTTAAGCACCGCGCGTCAAGCACTGGAGACCAAGGGCCATCGTGTTGACGACTATCACACTTCCTCTGCAAGCGCAAAAGATCTCACCGTATCGATGGGGGGTGTTAACGTAGACACGGGTCGAAACGTGGGGGGGTTGCGAAATGCAGTCAGTCTCCTTTTAGAAACTCGAGGCGTTGGCATTGGCAAAGCCAACTTCGCCCGCCGCGTTGAATCTCATGTGATTGCTGCTACAGCCATCATTGAAGCGGCTGCCAAAGACGGGCAAAACTTAATTCAAATGCAAGAAGTGGCTGGGCGCACCACGTCCAATCTTGCATGCTCTGGTAACATTTCAGTTGTTGTCAAACACACGCCCGAGCGGCGAGCGTTGAACTTTTTAGACGCCAAGACGGGTGAAGCACGTTCCATCGATGTCGACTGGCGTTCTGCACACCAATTGAAAATTGAACGCGAAAGAACTCGCCCTTGCGGGTATCTTGTAGCTGCAGACCAAACCATTGCAATTCAACGCTTGCGTAATTTAGGCGTTCAAGTCAAAACATTGACTGCCGATGATGTTGCACAGGCGTGGGACACAGAAACTTACGTCATTGCCAATGAAGACAGCGGAAGCAGACAAGATGCCCGTGGGGCTATCTCTGACGCACAAAACGCCATTCGAATGCTCAAAGTTAGTACTACAGCAAGTCGTGTGGTTCCATCTGTCGGTGCGTTTTATGTGTCACTCAAGCAGCCACTTGCAGGTCTTGTTATTGCAGCTTTAGAACCCGACTCACAAAATAGCTTTGTAGCTAATCGATTAATGTCTTTGGAAGACGGCAAGCTAGTTCGCGTCATGAAACCTCCCACGTTGTAAGAAAGTATTTGTTTTGTCAATTCAATTCAGCACCTCTCAACGCCTATTGGCCACCAGCCTTGCTTGCTTAACTTTGACCGCTTGCGTCAATACCCCTCAACTGCCGCCAGAAAAAGCACCCCTTGCACAAGCTTGCCCTGCGGGTGTTCCTGCAGGCGCAACTTGCATGCGCGGACAAGACTCCGCGTCATCTCACTACTTAATCGTCATGCCCGCCAAATGGAGTGGTGTATTGGTTGTTCATGCGCACGGCGGCCCTAGCCTTGGTACACCCAAAACATCACGCAATGACGAAGACATTAAGCGTTGGGCCATTACGGTTCGCGAAGGACATGCGTGGGCGGGCTCGGTCTTTCGCCAGGGTGGCTTTGCTGTTACTACGGCTGCAGAAGATTCAGAACGCGTTCGACGCATTTTTGTAGACCACGTGGCCAAGCCCCGTAAAACATTGCTGCATGGCCAATCATGGGGCGCCATGGTGGCCACCCGTGCCGGCGAATTGTTTCCCAAATCATGGGACGGTATTCTGCTAACCAGCGGTGTGGTTGCAGGCCCCACCACTTATGACTTCCGCCTAGATTTGCGGGCTCTTTACCAACACCTCTGCAACAACCATCCACGCCCTACCGAGTCCAACTACTCACTGGCCATTGGTTTGCCAGCAGATTTCAAAATGACCAGCGCAGAATTGGCGCAAAGAGCCAATGAATGTCTGGGCACGGGTACACCTGCCGCTCAACGTACGCCCGCACAAGCTCAAAAGCTCAAAACCATTGTGGATGTTCTCAAAATTCCAGAGCGCTCTGTCATGAGTCACTTGAGCTGGGGCACATTTGCACTGCAAGATGTTGTTGCAAAAAATGGCGGTGTCAGTCCATTTGGCAATGCCAATGTGAAGTACAGCGGCTCATCTGACGATGTTAAATTGAACGCATCCATTCCACGTTTCCAAGCAGATCCGCAAGCCGTGGCAAGATTTGCAGCCGATGTTGATTACCAAGGCAAATTTGATGTGCCTGTTGTCAGCGGACACGGCATCGGTGACGCTACTGTGATGGTTGAAGGCCAAAGCGTTTTGCGTCAAAAAATGACAGCATCTGGCAAAGCCGATCAGCTTGTTCAAGTTTTTGTGAATTCTAGTGAGCACAGCTATTGGGGTGATGCACACTACCCACCTCTTTTCGATGCACTTTTGAACTGGGTTGAAAAAGGTCAAAAGCCAACACCACAAAGCATCTCTGACCTTTGCAAGCAACTCAGCTCAGCAAACACGTCGGAATGTAAATTTCAAACCGACTATGTCGCCAAGCCTATTTCATCACGCATTTTCCCTAGGTAAGAGACTGCTTATTACGCTCAGTGGTCTTGACTCTGTCTTCCAGTACCGCCGGTATGTTTAACTAAGCTGCTTGGTTTTAGTCATCGACCGTGCAATAAAACCTGCCGTGAGTTACAAAAAGTAGGCATGCGCTTTGGCCTAAGTTGTTGCCAGAGAACCCCTGATCTTCAGTCCGTTGCTTGGTCGTACATTTATTGGAGTTGCTTCCACATTTGCTTCCACACCTCTGTAGACCGCTTGTAACCTATTGATTTGTATAGATTTTTTTTATTGAAGCTGCTCATAATCCTTTGGTCCCAGGTTCAAGTCCTGGTGGGCCCACCATATTGAAAGCCACTGATTTTTGAAGTCAGTGGCTTTTTTGCTTATGGTCATTGCACCTTTATCGCTGAAGTGTTAAATTTGGTTACACCTGTGCAACTAAACATATAGGCATAACCATTTGAGAGTCATTCTAGATACGTCAGTTTTGGTCGCTGCAGCGAGGTCGCGTAACGGGGCAAGCTTTTGTTTGCTCTCAATGCTGCCTAGCAAACAGTTTGAAATTGCGCTGTCAGTCGCTCTTTATACGGAGTGGCAATCTGTGTTGACTAGGGCTGAACATTTGCCGCCAGGAGCCAGTGCGGAAAATGCGAATGACTTTTTACGTTACTTGGCTTCGATTGCGCACTTACAAGACGTACACTTTTTGTGGCGTCCATTTCTGCGTGATCCAGATGACGATATGGTTTTGGAGTGTGCTGTAGCTTCAGGTAGTCAGTACATCATTACGCACAACGTAAAAGACTTTAAGCGCGCCCCGGAACTGAAGGTCAATGCCATCAGGCCGGCAGAATTTTTGACATTGCTTAGGAGTAAATCATGACAGCATTAACTGTTCGACTTCCCAATTCTGTTCATCAGAAAATACGGGAACTTGCCGAGCGTGATGAAATTTCAGTCAACCAATTCATTGCTGCTGCAGTGTCAGAGAAGATGGCTTCAGTGATGACTTTGGACTATTTAAAGCAAGAGGCTGCTAAGGGAAGCCGGAGCGACTTTGATCGCTATTTAAACTTAGTGCCAAACGTGCCTGCAGCAGCAGGTGATGAATTGCCGAATCACTGATCGTCTCTTAACAATGACGGGGGTTTTGCTTTTATTGCAATATCGATTTCAGTATTTCAGCTGCAAACTCTTCTGGAAGATCTTCAAATTCAAGATCGCTATGTTCTGCAAATTCAGTAGAAGATCTATTTTCGTCATGTTGAAAAGAAATGGATCAGCCCTCGCCAGTGTTGAGAATGGCAATTGACCAACTGGACTCCATCGTCGCGATGTCAGACGCCATCATGATTGCCCGGGGTGATCTTGGTGTAGAGCTGCCTGCTGAGCAGGGCGGGGTAAATCAATCCGATGCGATCTTCAAACCATTGATCTTCATCAATAAATAGATG
>Ga0255103_1000154_pt1 | contig 20246 bp, 17 predicted proteins | sample Law_Cont_RepB_0h_FD_188450 | JGI IMG/M metagenome (GOLD analysis project Ga0255103, IMG submission 188450) | Freshwater microbial communities from St. Lawrence River, New York, United States - Law_Cont_RepB_0h | ecosystem: Environmental > Aquatic > Freshwater > River | place: USA: New York...
GCCCCGGTCGCTGACCCCAATGTAAAGGTCATCACCTCCCCGATGGTCGGCACCTTCTACGCCACCCCCTCGCCGGACTCCCCTAATTTCGTCGCCGTGGGCTCGCCCGTGAAGGCCGACAGCGTGGTCTGCATCATCGAAGCCATGAAGGTGATGAACGAAATCCAGTCCGAACTCTCCGGCACGATTGTCGAATGCCTCGTGGCGAGCGGTACCTCGGTCGAATTCGGCCAGCCCCTCTTCCGCGTGAAGGTTGGCTGATCACCGATTCCCCGAGCATGAACAAAATCCTCATCGCCAATCGCGGCGAAATCGCCCTGCGCGTCATCCGCGCTTGCCGCGAGCTGGGCATCAAGACCGTCGCGGTCTACTCCCAGGCCGACGAACAGTCCCTGCACGTCCAGCTGGCCGATGAGGCCGTCTGCATCGGGCCCGGCCCCAGCAAGGACTCGTACCTCCGCGAGGACCGCATCATCTCGGCCGCCGAGATCACCAACGTCGACGCCATCCACCCGGGCTACGGCTTCCTTTCCGAGCGCGCCGGCTTCGCCGAGAAGTGCGCCACGGCCAACATCAAGTTCATCGGTCCGCGCCCCGAAGCCATCCGCCTCATGGGCGACAAGGCCGTGGCCCGTCAGACCGCCGCGAAGGCCAAGGTCCCCACGGTCCCCGGCTCCGATGGCCCCGTCGACAACCAGCGCGAAGCCATCAAGGAAGCGCAGCGCATCGGCTTCCCCGTCATCATCAAGGCCGTCGCCGGTGGCGGCGGCAAGGGCATGCGCATCGTGCACAATGCCGCCGCTTTCTCCAAGGAGTTCGACAGCGCCCGCAGCGAAGCCGAAAAGGCCTTCGGCAACGGCTCCGTCTACATCGAAAAGTACATCGAACAGCCCCGCCACATCGAGTTCCAGATGCTGGCCGACGAGCATGGCAAGGTGCTCCACCTCGGTGAGCGCGATTGCTCCGTGCAGCGTCGCCACCAGAAGCTGATCGAAGAGTCCCCCTCTCCCTTCCTCACCCCGAAGCTCCGCGAGGAGATGGGTAAGGTCGCCGTCCGCCTGACGGAATCCATCGGTTACCACAACGCCGGCACCATCGAGTTCCTCGTGGATCGCCACGGGAAATTCTACTTCATGGAGATGAACACCCGCATCCAGGTGGAACACGGCGTGACCGAAGAGGTCACCGACATCGACTTGGTGCGTCGCCAGATCCTCATCGCCTGCGGCGAGAAGCTGGAGCTCAACCAGAAGGACATCAAGATCACCGGCCACGCCATCGAGTGCCGCATCAACGCCGAAGACCCGGCCCGCAACTTCACGCCGAGCCCCGGCACCATCGGCCTGTACTACACGCCGGGCGGCCACGGCGTCCGCGTCGACTCCCATTGCTACTCGGGTTACACCATCCCACCGAACTACGATTCCATGGTGGCCAAGCTGATCTCGGTCGGCGCGAACCGCCAGAAGGCGCTCGACCGCATGCACCGCGCGCTCAGCGAGTACATCATCCGCGGCATCCACACCACCATCCCGGTGTGCCGCGCGATCATGAAGGATCCGGTCTTCCGCCAAGGCGGCGCCACGACGAAGTACCTCGAGGACTTCTTCGAACGCACCCCGAAGGAACTCTGGTCGGCGGCCCCCCTCACCTGAGGACGGTACCTCTTCGATGAGCGCTCCTTCGCGCCCCACTCCGGCCCAGACCGCGCGTCTGCGCACGGGGGGTGATCACTTGCGCTTCGCCAACAAACTGCTGCAGGCGTCCGACGTGGCCTACGGCCAAGGGTTCCTCGACGAGCAGGAGGAATCGCTGACCCTGATGGGCGCCGCCACGGGGCTGGCCTGGGAAAAGCTGCCGCAGTGCTTCGAGCGCGCCCTCAAGCCGGCCGAGAAGGCGAAGTTCCTCGCCCTGCTCGAGCGCCGCGTCTTCGAACGCATCCCCACGGCTTACCTCGTCGGCGAAGCCTGGCTCGGTGGCCTGCGTTTCCGCGTCGATGAACGCGTCATCGTACCGCGCTCGTACTTCGTGGAACTGATCCCCGAAGCCATCCCCCGCTGGCTGCCGCCGATCGAGCAGGTGAAACGGGTGGCCGACGTCTGCACGGGCTCGGGCTGCCTGGCCATCCTCCTCGCGAAGCGTTTCCCGCAGGCCAAAGTGGATGCGACCGACCTATCCGCGCCCGCCCTCGAGGTGGCGAAGCTGAACGTCGCCGACCACGGTGAAGCGAAGCGCATCCAGCTCCACGAGACGGACACGATGACCGCGCTGCTCGGCGGCCCGAAGTTCGACCTGATCCTCAGCAACCCGCCCTACGAACCGGAAGGCATCTACCGCCGCCTGCCCGCGGAATTCAAGAAGGAGCCCAAGAACTCCCTGGTCTCCGGCAAGGACGGCCTCGATGTGATCCGCAAGCTCCTCGCCCAAGCCACCGAACTCCTGCAGCCGCACGGCGTGCTGGTCATCGAAGTCGGCGGCCTCCGCGACGCGATGCACCAGGCTTGGCCGAAGCTCCCGATGCTCTGGCTGCCGACGGCGGACGGGCTCGACTGCGTCGTGCTGATCCAAGCCGCCGACCTCCGCGCGGCCTTGGTGAAGTCACCACGCGCGGGGCGCGGGCGTTGATTCCAGTCGATCCTGCGTCGTCTTCGGTAACTTCGGGAAGAAATCGAGGCCGGTCAGCGTCTCGACCTGGCGGATGCTCACGACATAGCGCGTGAGTTCGTGGTCACGCCAGTTCTCCTCATGCGGCACGAGATACGCGATGGCACGCAGGCCGCGCTGGTCCTCCGCGTACTCCGAGATCACCATCCAAAAGGCCTCGGGGACGGGAATACGGCCGACCTGCTTCGCGGGTGGCTTCGTGAAGACCGGGCCGACCTGCACCCAGACGGTGCCATAGCGCTCGACGTAGCGGCGAACGATGCGCTGCTCGAGGTCCTTCCAAATTCCGGCATTGAGGGCATGGAGCTGCGGGACGATGTTCGACAGCAGGAACGTCTCCTTCTGGGCTTCCTCGCCGTAGCAGACTGAGATCGCGTAGTTGGGAGCCAAGTGACCACGGTCGAAGCCTGAACGGACGAACTCGCTGGTCGTCACGCGCGCGGACGTGCGGGTATCCGTCTTGAAGGTGCTCGGTCGCTCCAAGCGGACGTCCGGATAGGGAAAGACGCGGTAGGAAGACCAGCGCGGGGACGGGAGGCTTTCATCGTAACCGACGCTGTAGCCTTGGTTCACGAGACGCTTCAGGCCGCGCTGGTCGCTCGGCTCGCCGTAAGGAGCGGTGGCGCCTTGGTCGGGGACCGGCGCCGGCACCACCTCGCCCTTCACGGCCTCGGTGCGATCGGCGAACTGATCGAGCGTCCCGACGACCTTGTCGGGCGTCATCCCGTCTTCGCGGACGCCGTCGACGACATTCAGGACGTGTTGCTCGATGGCGATCTTGCCGGGTCGGTCCGATAGGCCGTAGACGATCAGCAAAGCGACGAGACAGGCGCAAATGCCGACCGTGAGCCACCCGAGCAGTTTCAAGAGGCGCCGCATCTTAGCGGGTCAAGTAATAGCACTGCCAGGCCCAGTGGACGATCAATGTGCCGACGAAAGTCCGGCGGAGGACCTTCTCGCCGCGGTCATCGACGGAAAGCCGTAAGCGCAGCGTATCGCGGCGCAGCCAAAAGACCGCCGCGTAGACCGTCCAGAGCACCCCGCTCAGGACGACGAGGAAGAACCCGGGGTGAAACTTCAGGGCCGCGAAAAAGTTGAGGTGCACCAACTGGCGGGCGCAGCGCGTGCCGCCGCAGCCGAGGCAAGGCAGGCCCGTGTACTCATGGAAGAGACACGGCGGCAACGACCAGCCCGTCTGGAACCAACCCCAAGCGAAGAGCGCACCGCCCAGAAATACCAGCGGCCACACGAGCTCGTGGTTGAGCTCGCCGGGAAAGGCGGGGCGACGGACGAGGCCGATTTTCACTTAAGGGCCGCCCCCTCCCGTCATGGAATCGAAGACCAGCACGAAGAGTCCTCCGCAACAGACGATGAAGGGAATCAGCACGACGGAGATCGCCACCTTCCACCAAGCCAGCTGATGCACGCGAGACAGCGCGATGACGTTCGCGACCACCTGCCATGGCAGCACGATACACGAGAACAACGGGATGAAACTGGCCAAGAAGAAGGCCCCGTAGACGTAGCTGTTCGCGCGGAAACAACCCGCATAACCGCCCTTCGGCCCCCACGGAAGCAGGAGCACATGGGTCGCGGCGCTGACCACGAAAGTCAGGAGCGGGGCGCAGAGGGCGAAAACGGCGCTGATCACCGCGACCAAAGCGAAATAGCCGCCCGTCGAAAGGTTCCGCGTCCATTCATTGAGGTTCGGGTCGGCGCGCAGATCCGCCAAGATCTCATCGCCCGCCACGGCAAGGAGCGCCCCGTAGACGAGCAGGAAGAGCAGGAGGACCGGACCGATGGAGAGGTAGTTGAAGGACAACGCACGGCCCCACCCTCCGGCGGCGGGAAGACTGTCGAACGTCTGCACCGGATTGAGGGCGACATCCTTGATGGTGCCGAAGTAATTGCTGAACGAGGAACCGCGCTCCCAAGCGGGCATGGGTTGAGCGGTCGCGGCTTGCGCGGATTCCGGCGGAGCCGAGGGGATGCCCAGGCCGGCGAACTCCGGCCACTGGCTCAACGGCGTCCACGCGGACATCCCTTCGCGCCAGCCTTGGTCGGACGGCAGGAAGCGACCCGCCTGCAGGCCAGCGGAGACCTCCTCTTGGCTGAAGACTCCGAGCTGGTTGGGTGGGCGGGCGACGTGGACTTGCATGAGTGAATCGGTAGGGAATAACCCGTGGAACGGCAAGACCGTAGGATAGGCACCAGACGCTTACACCCTCGACATCAAAACCCCGAACAGTGCCGCCAAGCCGCAACCACAGCAGCAGACGAAGAGGACGTAACTGAGCGCGGCTGAACCAAAGACCACCCAAGGGCTGACCTGCAAGGCGGCCCCGACGACGCGAAAGTGGATGACCAGGTAAGGGATGAAACAGAGGTACAAGAAGGTGCTCTGCAACGCGCCCGGTGGCAGCAGAGGCGTCAGCACGAAGACCAAGGAGGCCAGGCACGCCCCCAACATCGTGGCGACGGCCGTTCGGCCCAGCGGCAAGCCCTTGCAGGCCGTGACGCCGAACAGACCCAAGAGACGCAAGGCCAGCCATTGGAGCAAGCCGTAGAACAGGTAGAGGAAGGGCGCGAACAGCACCATCAGCACAGCCTGCAGAAGGACGGCTCCCAAGTTCTTCGGCTCGGTCTTGGCAAAGTAATCGCCAAACATACGCATCAGTTCTCCCGCCGACCCGGGCAACTGATTGGCCGACTGAAGAATATCGGCGCCCGCCTTCACTATCACCGCGGATAGTTGCTCCGCATAGAGGACGCCCCCGATGACCGCGGTCACCGAGCTCACCAACAAAATCAACCAGCCCAACGTCATCGTGGGGCCGATTTCTAAGCGAGCATTCCCGAGGACCTCGGCCGGACGCGTCACCATCGCCACCACTGACTGCCAAGCAGACGCTAACGAGCGCCCCTGCTCCCAGGGAAGCTGCGACGGGCCAACCGGCACCGTGGCCTCAGGAGCGGAAGCGGTAGCCGCATTTGCCGCCGGCGGGGTGGGCACGCCCTGACCCGCGAATTCGGGCCACTGACTCAGCGGCGTCCAGGCGGACATCCCTTCGCGCCAAGCTTGGTCGGTTGGCAGGAAACGCCCTGCCTGCAGGCCGGCGGCGACTTCCGCTGGGCTGAAGACTCCGAGCTGGTTGGGCGAACGGGCGACGTGGATTTGCATCACCCAGGCCTATACGGGCGCGGCGGATACGGCAAGCCCATGGGGACCGCAACTCGGCCTCCATGGGCATCGCCGCAGCGCTGCAGCCGCCTTTATCCGATCATGGCCGCGCCCAAAAGGCCGACCAAACAGCCGAAGCAACACAGCGCGAGCACGCCCACCAGGACGTGAGCCCCGAACGAGACCCAGGCGCTCCGCTGAATGGCCGCGCCGTGCAGGCGGTGATAGAAAATCAGGTAAGGGATGCCGAGGAGACAGAAGAGACCGAACACGAGGATGAAATTGAATCCGAGCAGCCCAAAGGGCATGGCCACGATGGTGGCGACGGAAGAAGACATCAGGACGGCCGCGATGGCTCGGCCACAATCCACCTTCTGCCGCATGATCCACAAGCCAACCCAGACGAGTACCCCGAACAAAGCCAACATGAGCGGCCCGATGACGATGCCGCCGATCAAGGAAACCCCCTTCATGACGCCGGCGATGGGCAAATCCGCGGCGTTGGCGTTTTGCCGCAAACCCTCCAGCAACGGCTCGAGGGACGGGTTGTTAAACTGCTCGAAGAAACGCAGCATTTGGACGTTGGGATCCTCATACCCGAAGGCCTGCAGCAAACGGACCGGCAGAACCAACAGCTGCGTGAGGTAGGCAAAGATCAACCAATCACCGAACTCCAGCCGCGCGTTCGCGAAGGTCTCGCGTGGGCTAAAGACCGCGGCCTTCAAGGTGGCGAAGAAACTACCCGCGCTCTTACCCTGTTCCCACGGGACCTGCGAGGGGGCGACCGCCGCTTCAGCCGGGGACGCCGGCACCGCGGCGGCGACGCTGCGGAACTCTTCCCACTGATTCAGCGGCGTCCACGCGGCCATGCCGTCGCGCCAAGCCTGGTCCGACGGCAGGAAACGCCCTGCCTGCAGGCCGGCGGCGACTTCCTCTGGGCTGAAGACACCGAGCTGATTAGGGGGGCGAGCAACGTGGATTTGCATTAGATTACTTCTGGCAAGGCCCGAAGCCCCTGCAAGCCCGTAGACGGCTCAGCGCATGAAGGGGCGGGCAAATGACCAGACCGTAAAGATCAAGCCCGTGCAGCCACCGACCGCCGCCATGATGCCGACCGCCAAAAAACCCCGCCAGGCAGGTTCTTGATGGGCAAAGCCCAGGGCCAAGAAGGCCAAGAGGAAACCCCAGAGCGGGACGGCGCAGGCCGTCGCCGGAATCGCCAAGACGAAGCACATCGCCCCACCCACATAAGCCAAGGTACGGAAGGTCCGGCGCCAACCGCCGCGACCGCCGCCGAAAAGTCGCAGTAGCCCATGTACGATGAAAGTGGTGACGAACGTGCCCACCACGGCGGCCAGCGGGTAGACCGCCAAGGCCCGGAAGAAATAGGTCAGGTTGAAGATCGCCGGGGCCGCGGTTTCCGGGACGCCGATCTTGCCGAGCAACACCGGCCGCAGGGTCAACAGCAAGCTCCACAGCGGGAAACCGACGAGCACCGCGATGATGCTGGCCCAGAGCAACCACTGCAACGGCGCGCGGAGACCATCGGCCGCAACCTCGGCGGTAAACGTGGCCTGCGGACGGAAGAGGACCGCCTTGAGCGTGGCCCAGAGCGTCGCGAACTTCGGGCGCGTACGCCACCGCGTCACTTGCGCTTCCCAAGGCATCGCCGGCGGCGGCGGCTCCAGGGAAGCCACCGCGCTCAGCCCGCTGGCGAATTCGGGCCGTAGGCGCAGCGCCACCCAAGCGGCGTCACCCTCCTGCCAGGCGAGGGCATCCGGCGACAAACGGCCTGTGGCCAAACCGGCGAGGACCGCTTCATAATCCAAGACGCCAAGGCTCTGGCCGCGGTCGGCGAGGTGATAGGGCTGCGGGGACATGGAGCGGGGAAAGTGGCGAGGGGGGCGGGACTCGAACCCGCGACCGGCGGCTTAGAAGGCTGCTGCTCTGAATCCAGCTGAGCTACCCCCTCGTGAAGACGAACCTAGGCGGCCGTCGACGAAGGAGCAAGCCGCCAAAGAACTAACAGACCAGGTCTCTGAACTGGCTGAAATCGGCCGAGAGCCCGCTCGGCATGCCCTTGTTGATCACCGAAACGGCGTCATGGGAATGCAGGGACTCCAGGTGCGAGCAGGCGACGACGAAGTCGCGCACGCGCTCATCGCCGTCGAACTGCTCGAAGACGAGGCGGGCCGCGTCTTCGACAAATTTGGAGTAAGCACCATTGAGCTCGGCGAAGGCCTGTTCGTCCTCGCGCTTCACCATGACCTGCGTCTCGGTGTGGAGGCCGGCGAGGCAGAGGTCCTTCATGTCCTCGACGAAGAGGGCTTTGCCCGGGGAGACTTCGGCGATGACGCGCGCCTTGGAGCGCTGCGAGTGCGGAATGCCGTAGGTGTCGCGCTCTTCGCGGGCGTGCTCGGTGAGCTCGGCGGAACAAGGGCACGCGGACGAATAGACGAAGTCGAAATGGACGTAGCGACGCAGACGATCGAGGTCGTCGATGGTGCCTTCGAGGGTCGCCTTGTAGTACTGCCAACCTTCGAGGCCGGAGCGGAGGGACTTCTGGACGATCGGGTAGCGGAACTCGACGAGGATGCGCGCGCGGCTGCACTCGAGGTCCTTCTTGTAACGGATCAGCACCTCTTCGAGCAGTTCATGCGATAGGACGCGGTCCTTGAACTCGTAGAACGTACGCATGATGCGCGACATGTTGATGCCCTTGCGGTCGGCCGCGAGGGAGACCGAACCCGTGACCGCGCATTCGAGGGGCACCGGCTTGCCGTCGCGCGAGATGACCAGCATCGGCAGACGGAAACCCGCGATGCCCACATGCTGGATCGGGACGTTGGCGCCCTGGATCAGGGACGCGTCCTTGTTCTGCATATCGGGCAACGTGGCCCGGTAGGCATCATCCACCTTGAAGTTCCGGTCGTAGCGACGCGATAAATCGCGGCTTCGGGCGGGCGGGTCGGAGCGGCGGCTCATGTGGTGGAGGGAGATGGGAAAGCCCGCCTTAGCAAACGGACCGGAAAATTAACCCCTGCGCTGGAGCCACCTGCCGGATTTGAACCGGCGACATTCTCATTACGAATGAGATGCTCTACCAGCTGAGCTAAGGTGGCGGCGCAGAGGAGAGCCCAACATGGGGAGACCAAACCGAAAATCAAGCCTTGGCGTCACTGGAATGCCCTCGCCTCTCGGGGAAAACGGGGCAAATTGGCCCGGTAACCTATGCGTGCCGCCCTTATCGCCCGCCAATTCGACGTCCAAGGACGCTTGGTCACGGTCGAACCCTACGGTTCGGGCAACGTCAACGACACCTATCTGGCGATTTTCCGGACGACCTTTTCGGAGCAGCGCTTCATCGTCCAACGCGTCCGTAAGGCCATCTTCCCCGACCCCGAGGCGATCATGCAGAACATGCGCGTCCTCACCGACCACTGCCACGCCAAGCTCGAGGCCGAATCCGACGGCGCCGACCGCATCTGGCAGCTACCGAAGATCATCCAGACCAAGGGCGGCGAAGATTGGGTGACCGACGCGAACGGCGACATCTGGCGAGCCATCTCGCAGATCGCCAGCGCCTCGGCATTCGAAAAAGTCCAGAACCCCGAGCATGCCTTCGAAGCCGGCTACGTCTTGGGCCATTTCCACCGGATGGTCAGCGACCTCCCCTGCGACCAGCTCCGCTACGCCCTGCCCGGCTTCCACGTGACCCCTGGCTACCTCGCCAAACTGGACGCGGCTTTGGCCACGCCCGAAGGCCGGGAACGCGTCCAGACATCCTTGGACGCCAAACGCGCGCTCCGTTTCGTGGAGGAACGCCGCGGTCGCTGCAACGTGCTCGAAAATGCCCTGAAATCAGGGGAATTGCACCTACGCACCACGCACGGCGACCCCAAGGTCGGGAACATCATGATCGATACCGCGACGGGTCGGGGCACCTGCATCGTCGACCTCGACACCGTGCAGCCCGGCCTCGTGCATTACGATATCGGCGACGCGACGCGCTCGGCCTGCAATCCCGCCGGCGAAGACGCGCCCGACCTCGCCAGCGTCATCTTCGACCTCGACCTTTTCACGGCCATCTACCGCGGCTATCGCTCGCACGCCCAGGATTTCCTGAGCCCCGCCGAGCTGAAATACCTCTACGACTGCATTCACCTCATTCCGCTGGAGCTCGGGATTCGCTTCTTGGCCGACCATCTCGCCGGCGACGTTTATTTCAAGGTGCGCTACCCGGGCCACAACCTCCGCCGCGCGCTCGTGCAGTTCAAGTTGGCCGAAAGCATCGAAGCCCGCGAGGGCTCCATCCGCAAGGTGCTCGGCGAAAGCTAACGATGCCGCCGACCCCTTCCGAGACCTCCTGGATGCTCTGGCTTGCCGGCTTGGTGCTGGCCCTGCTCATGGCGCGGGGGGCTTGGCGGGGGTACAAGCGCGGCCCGCTGAGGCAATTGGCTGGCCCCATCGCCCTCACGGTGGGCATCGCGCTCGGTTGGGCCCTGGGGCCCGAGCTGGGCCATTCCCTGCTCCATGGGACCTCCTTTCCCTGGCTGATGCGCGGGGCGGCGGGGGTCCTGGGCTTAACCTGCGTAACCGGGCTTCTGGTGTACGGCTTGGCCTGGTGGATCGGTAAACGCCCAGAAGGGCTGGATGAGGCGGAAAGCCCGGTGCTCGGGTCGATGGTGGGCTGCTGGACCGGCCTACTGTATTTCAGCCTCCTGGTCTTGGCCATCGCCACCATCGCGTCCGTCCAGGAACTCATCGGCGGACCCCAAGCCGCCCAGAAACACCTCAGTATCCGGGCCCGCGATCAAATCGCGAGCACCCCGGTCACCCATTGGCTCAAGGACTGGAGCCCCTTGCCCGATCGGCAGAGGCGCCTGATGACTCAGACCCGGCTGTTAATGGCCGACCCAGAGGCCCGCAAACGGCTGATGGCCATGCCTGAAATGCGGGCGATGGCCGCACACCCGTCTTTCTACCAAGCCTGGGAAGATAAGAAAGTTCGTGAGTTGTTGAATAACAGGGACTTAAGTGATTTCTTTGACCACCCCAAGGTGCGGGCTCTCTTGGCCGATGAGGCGTTCCAAAAGCAGGCCGCGGCCTTGGACTTGCCAGCGATTTTTGACCGGGCTTTGGCTGTTCACAAATAATTCACAGCTGGGTTTTTTTGTGGTGGCTGGGAACTATTTCCTTAAGGTAAAACTTCTCTCCCCAAAACCATGAAGCCGTTTCCCTTCCTCATTGCCGCTTTGGCGCTCACTTTGAACGCCCAGGACGCCAAGCCCGGCGCCGACCTCAAGCCGACCCTCGAAGTGGGTAAGGCTGCCGCCGCCGAGGCCCCGAAGGCCGACCAGAAGTTCTTCGCGCAAGTATGGACCGCCAACTCCCCGCAGGAGTTCGTCAACTTCCAACAACGCATCCGCATCCTCGCCCAGCAGGTCGAAGAATTCAAGCGCTCCCAGCTCTTCCTGGAAAACGCTTTGACCACCCCGGAACGCGAAGCCCGTAGCCACGAGATCGCCGCCAAACAGGCCAAGCTCCAGGCCGACAACGAAGCCATGGGCAAGCTCTACGGCGGCTTCAGCATTCTCCGCCCTTATCAGCTCGTCCCCACCAAGGTCCTCTTCCTGACGCCCCTCTCCAACGACGAATTCACCAAGGTTTCCGCCGCCAAAGACTTCAAGCCTGAGTCCATCCTGACGGTCGAAGACAAGAAGTTCCTCGTCCGCGACACCATCGCGGGAGCCGTCGAAGTCGAAACCTTCCAGGTTCTTCTCAAGCAGATCGTCGAGACCAAGGCCCAGCTTCAGCAGCTCGTTGACCTCCAGCCCAAGCTGAAGTCCGACGACGACAAGAAGAAGGCCGAGGAAGCCGTCAAGGCCACCCAAGAACGCGTCAACAAGCTCTCCGAAGAATTCAAGAAGTCCCGCGGCTTCGACTACCCTGCCGAGAACGGCACCATCCCCGCCGAAGCCAAGCTCTTCGTCCAGATCACCGAAGCCGAAAAGGCCCAGCTCGATAAGGCCAACGCCAAGCCGGAAGAAAAGAAGGCCGACGCGCCGGCGACCGAAGAGAAGGCCAAGTAATCCCCCTCTACCCCTACCCCCAAACCAATCAAACCATGACCACCGCTACCGAAACCCCGGCGCCTCGCGTCGACAGCAACCTGCTCCAGCACGACAACAAGGTCTTCCTGAAGTTCGTGACGATCAGCAGCCCGGACACGCTCGCCCGTTTCAACAACGACCTGAACGTGATGACGGCCCAGGCTCGTCGCATCCTTGAAGTCAACCAGCGCATCGCCGCGACCCTCACGACCGGCGAAAAGGATGCCCTCACCAAGGTCCGCGACGGCGAACTCGCCGACTTCAACCAGAAGGACGACATCTTCGCCAAGGTCTACGGCTTCAAGGTCGACTCCGTCGCCATCCGCCCGCACTTCATCCAGAACACCGCCATCCAGCTCATGACCCCCGTCACCGACGAGCAGGTCGCCGAGCTCCGCAAGAACCCTGACTTCAAGGAAGCCGACATCCAGGCCCGCGGTAACACCAAGATGGTCGTCCTCTCCAAGGTGACCGGTGACCACATTCCGGTGCTCAACAACAGCATCGAAGTGATCCAGGTCCAACAGAACACCATCCTCCAGCTCCGCGCCGCCGAACAGGCCGCCACCGATGAAGCCGCCAAGGCCCGCATCAAGGAAGAACTCGCCAAGGCGACCGAGGTCCTCACCAAGAACGCCGAGTTCATGGCCAAGACCTACGGCGTGGTGAGCAACAACCTCGTCTTCGACGTGCTGGAAGCCCATTTCTGGGTCGCCCTCACCCCGGACGAACTCAAGGCCTACGTCGAAAAGAACCACGGCACCGCCGGTCAGGCCCTCGCTGCCGCCGACGCCCCGAAGCTCGACAACAAGAAGGACAAGAAGAGCTCGTAAGCGCTCTGCCCTCCTGAAACTCAAAGCCCGCCGAAAGGCGGGCTTTTTTGTGCCTAGAAGAGTTCGCCCTGCTCCGGTCCGGCCGCCGGCTTGGCCTTGGGCGCCGGTGGCTTCGCGTCTGGCTCGGCCGTCTTCTCCGAGCCGCCGGCCAAACCATGCTTCGCCTGATAGCGGCGCAACGTGGAATGCATCTCCATGGCCTCCAGGAAGGCCACCACGCCGCGGACGTCCTCCGCCGGAGCATCGCCCGGCTCAAAGGCGAAGTCGGTCTTGAATCGCACGAGCGAGAGGTTCGAACGGATGCGGTCGGCCTCGGCCGTGATTTGCTCACGGAAGCGCGCCGGCTCGATGGTCGCACCCGCAGCCAAGACGCCTTCGAGGCCACCGTATTGCTGCAACCACTTCACGGCCGTCTTCGGACCGACGCCCTTCAGGCCAGGAATATTGTCCGAGGCATCCCCGACCAGCGCGAGGTAATCGGCGATCAACGCAGGCGGAACCCCGAACTTCTCCTCCACGCCCGCGGCATCGAGTCGACGCCAGCCGAGCGCGGGATTCGCGGTGGGCGGCGGCGCGAGCTGCAGCACGGGGCCGCCGACGCATTGGCCGAAATCCTTATCGGCGCTCACGATGATGCATTCATCCCCGGCCGCGGCCAAACGATGGACGGCCGTGGCGATGAGGTCATCCGCTTCCACGCCGCGCTCCTGGACCACCGCAAACCCCAACAAGGCGGTCAGCTTCTTGATCTCGGGCAGCTGCAGGATGATGTCGGGCGGGGTGTCGTCGCGCTGGCCTTTGTAATCCGGCAAGACCGCCAAGTGGCGGTCGGAGCCCCCCAGGTCGAAGAAGACGACGCAGCGATCGGGCTTCTCCGCGTCGCGGAGGTCCTGCAGCGATTTGATCCAACCGTGCAATGCGCCGGTCGGAAACTGGTCCGACTGCCGGCGAAGGTTCGAACGCTCCATCGCGAAATGGCTTCGGAAGACCAGGTTGAAGCCATCGACAAGGAGCCAGCGCATGTCGACGAGTCTCGCTGACTCGCCGACTGCTTCCAGAAAAAAGCAGGCCCGCCAAAAGGCGGGCCTGCGAAGGGCGAACTCTCGTTCAGCTTACTGGCCAGCGGCCGGAGCCGGAGCGGCCGGAGCACCATCACGCGGCGAGGAGTTCGTCGGGGTCGCTTCGACCGGCTCGCGGTAGACCGCGCCACCAGGAGAGAGGACGACCGGGTTCTGGAACGTGGAACCGGCGCGCATGCCAGGGTAGCTGCTGCGAAGGGTCGCACCACCCGGGGAGACGAGGTTGGCCGTGACGAAGACCGTGAGGTTCTTCTTGGTCGTGGACTTGCCGCTGGAGCGGAAGGCCGCGCCGATGAGCGGGATGTCGCCGAGGACCGGGACCTTGTCGCTGACGGTCTTCACTTCTTCGCGGGTCAGTCCGCCGATGACGACCGTGGCGCCGTCGAAGACGGTGACGTCGGTCGAGACTTCACGGGTGGTGAAGATCGGCTGGAAGAAGCCCGAAGGAATGGTGACGGTCGTGGAACCGGAGATCGCGACGGAGGTGCCACCGTATTCGACGAAGCCTTCGAACTCGGTCACCTTGGGCTTGAGGTTGAGGGCGATCGAGTCGTCGGAGCCGACGGTCGGGGTGACTTCAAGGGTCACGCCGACTTCCTGGACGGTGAAGTCCTGGGGCGTACCGGCGGTGATGGTCACACCCGCGGAACCGCCACCGTTCTGGCCACCGCCCTGCGAACCAACGTTCGACTGGGTGTCACCGTAGGACTGTGGGTAGCGGAGGAGCTGAGCGATCTTGATGATGGCGGTCTTGCCGTCGAGGACGGTGAGGCTCGGGGCGGACATCAGGTCGGTACCGCTGTTCTGCTCGACGGCCTTGAGGAAGATCGAGAGGTCGTAGGAACCGATCGTACCGATCAGGCCGTTGTAGCTGCCCTGCGCACCGCTCCAGCCGGTCGTGCCACCGAAGTTCGGCTCGCGACCACCGAAGTTGCCGGAGGGGAAGTTCGGGGGATTGTTGGCGATCGGGATGGTCGAACCAGGTTGGGTCACGGTGACAAAGCCGCCGTTGCCGTCCGGGATGGTCGCCGAACCGCCAGCCACCGCGATGGTGCCGGGGTTGGAGACGGTGGCGGAACCGAAGACGTCGTTGACCGAACGGAGGTTCGTCTGGGCGCGGATCGTCTGAATACCGTTGACGGTGCGGGACAGGCGCAGGTTCGTGGTGAGTTCGTTCAGGGAAGACTCGGAGACTTCGATGAACTTGGACTCGATGTGGACCTGCTTGATGTCGGAGTAACGGCGGAGGATGTTGCGGATGCGCTCCAGGTTCTTGCGATTCTGGGTCACGATCAGGGTCGTACCGTCGTAGTTGAGGACGGCACCGGTCACTTCAAACGACACGCCGGAACGGGTCAGGAAGTTCTTGATACCCTCGTTGCGAGGGTTGACGTCGGTCGCACCTGCGCCCGCGGTCGCGCCACCGAAGGGGCTGGCGGCGCCACCCGTGGAGGCGGACGGGGCACCGGTACCGATACCGGTCATCTTGGTTTCAGCCGCGGAGCTCAACGGGAAGAACTCGGTTTCGAGGTCGTTCGAGCCGGAGTCCGGACGGATTTCGATGATGCCCGCGTTGATCGTGTAGGTGAAGTTGACCTGCTTGGTGATGAGGTCGATGGCCTTCTCCAGGGTGACGTTGCGGAGCGTCATGTTGACCGACGGATTCTTGCGGTCCGGGTCGATGACGAACATGTTCACGCCCTTGTTCTCCTTATCGTAGGACTGGGAGACGATGGTCAGCTGGGCGATGGCGCGGTCGAATGGCAGGTCGCGGATGTTGATTTCCGGGACGGTGATCGAGCGGAGCTTATCGAGCACCGGATCGGAGGTGGCGGTGCCACCCACAGGGCCGACTTCGCGGTTGTAGACTTCCGGGAGCTTCCAGCTTTCGTCGAGCAGCTCGAGGAGCTTGCCCTTGGTGACGTTGCGGTTCCACTGGCCGGAGTTTTCGGAGAGGACCTGGCGGATGCGGACCTGGAAGGCCTTCGACTCAGCGTTGTTCGGCTGGTACTGGAGGATTTCGCGGTAGGCGTCGAGGGCGCCGGCGTAGTCGCCGTAGAGGTAACGGGCGCGGCCCTTGACGAGCAGCTCCTGCACCTTGTCGTCCTTGGCGCGGAGGCCGGGGGAGATTTCGTCGACGCTGCGGTAAGCCGGGTCGGACTTCTTGGCCGCGAACTCGGCGCGGAGGCGACGGGAGCTGGCGTCATCGGCGCCGTTGAGGCGCTCGAACTCGCGGACGAAGGCGTCGGCCTTGTTCATCTCGCGGGAATCCATCGCCAGGAAGGCGCGGCGGGAGATGATGGAGGACTTCACCGACTTGATGCGGTCGCTGACCGGCTTGGTCGCGATGTTGCGGGGCAGGTTGGCGGAAGCCTTGTCGAGGAGGGCGGTCGCTTCGTCGAGCTCGCCCTTGCGGACGGAGCTTTCGGCTTCGCTGATGAGGGCGGAAGCGGCGTCGATGGCGGCGGCGTTGATCTTGGCGAGGCGCACGACTTCGGCGCGAGCCAGCTGATCGGCACCCTGATCGCCGGATTCACGGCGGCTGATGATGTCCTGCTTCGCCAAGGTGATTTCATCGCGCCAGTTCTGGGCGGCGGTGTTGTTCGGGAGGGCGCCATTGGCACCATCCAGCACCTTGAGGGCGGCGGCGTAGTCGCCCTGTTCGGCGATTTGCTTGGCGACCGCGATGGCTTGGGCGACTTCGCGGTAGAGGTTCTCGTGCGAAGAAGCGACTTCGTCGAGCAAGGTGGCGGGCTTGGCCGGAGCCGCCGGAGCGGGCTGGGAGGCCTTGAGCTTCGCGGCTTCGGCGTCGGCCTTGGCCTTGTCGGCGGCGGCGAGGGCGGCCTTGACGGAAGCGATGCCTTCCTTGGCGGCTTCATCGTCCGAGGAGATCTTCTGGATCTGCTCGAACTTCTCGAGAGCGACCTGGAGGTCGCCCTTCTCGCGAGCGGCCAGCGCCTCGGAGAGGAGCTGGGTCTTTTGCGTCACCGGATCCACGTCTTGGGCGACGAGGGAACCGACAGCGACGGCGGCGGCGAGGGTGGCCCAAGCGAGCCGGTTGCGTTTGTGATTTTTCATCTGGGCGTCGGAGGTAAAGGGTTATTTAGGGGCTTTATCTTTGTTGGGGGAAGCAGGCTTGACCTCGGCGGGGATGGCCAAGGTCTCGGTGAAGGATTTACGCCCCTTCTTAGGGTCGGGGATAAAGGTCTTCTCAACGGTCACGGTCTTGTTAATCAAGTCAATGTCTTTGATGACGAAATCGGCACCTTTGTAGGCGAATTTGTCGCCCTTGCGGTGGCGGGCCCAGGTCGTGGAGGGGTTGTCGCTCGCCGCCAGGAGGATGTTGATGGTGTCCTTGAACTCGATTGGCTTGATATCGTCGATTTCCACCAAACGGCCCGCGGTCTTGTCGTCGAGGGTCAGGACATTGCGGGTGAAGCCGTCCGGCATCTTTTCGACCTTGAAGGCCACGGGGGTCACCGGGACCTTGGGGTCGATGGGCTGCTTCAGCTTGCAGCGCTCATAGTAGGTCTTGCTCTCGATGTTCTGGATCAAGAACTCGCGGTCGGCTTCCTTGCCGGAACGCGGAGCCATGGTGGTGCTCAGGACGTAGGGGTAGGTGGGGTGGCCGACCTTGAGGAGGGTGATGCCGAAGGGGGGCAACGGGATGACTTTACGGGCGAGCGGGACGTATTCCGACTGGGCCGGATCCCAAGCGATATCGATGGTCGTGAAGAGGTCGTAATCCCAACCATCGTCATTTTCCTCGGGAGCGAGCCAATCGTTCGCCCCATCGGTCAACGAGGCGCGGGGGGAGTTGGGGTAATCGCCGCCCTTAGGCGCCAAGGAAAGTTCGGGGATGGCGACCTGGCGGGCCTCTTCGGCGGGCAGCAGGGGCTTGACGAGTTCGGGCGACCAGCCTTGTCCAAGCAGGCCCCAAGCGGTGATACCGGCGATCAGCAGCAGCGTTGCGCCGATAAAGAGGAAGAAGTCCTTACGGGAATTCATGGAAAGGTTCTCGGATTATTTCTTGGGTTCGCCCTCAGCGGCGGGCTTATCTTCGACGACCGTGAGGTAGTCGATCTGGACGGTGAATTGCGCGGGAGCTTGGCGGATCACGACCTTACGCTCCTCCTTGGGAGCCGGGGCGGCGGCCTTGGTGTTGCTGGCGGCCGCGGCATCGGCGGTGAAGAAGCCCGGGAGGCTGGTCACGGCCGCGGGGGCCGTCGGAGCCGAAGAAGAAACGACCGTGGGGGCGGAACCCAGCAACTTGAGCATGTCCGCCGTCGGCGTGCCGACTTCGACGGCCGTGACGGCGAACGGGCGACCGCTGTTGCGCACCTTGTTCACGAAGGTACGGAGCGTGGCGGTCGTGCCGACGAAGCGCACGCGGAAGGAAAGCGTGTCGACGAGGCCGGGCTGGCGGAAGGTGCGGGTCGGGGCGAATTCGTCGCTTTCGTTGCGGACGGTTTCGGGCTGCGCGAATGTGCCCGCGCCCGGCTTGCCTTCGGGAATCTTCTCGAAGGTTTCGACGGCTTCGCGGTCGATGGATTCGAGGAGGATCGGGGTCGGCGCGCCCGCGGCCACCGGACGGGAGTCGGCGAGCGTCTTGAAGAGGAAGTCGACGATTTGGCGCTGCTGGTCGACGCGCACGATGTCGCGCTTGGGGGACGTCCCCGGATTGCGGATGTAGCGGCGGAAACCGAACTCGCACTTCTCGTTCGGCAGCATGCGAATGTCGCGATCGGCGGCGAACTTCGTCCACTCGTCGACCGACTGCTTGATTTCCGAAGCGAGCGCGGTGTTGGACATGTCCTTGCCGAGGATGCGGGCTTCGGGGGCGCCCGCGATGAGCGCCTTGAGCTGATCCTTCTGCGCGTTGAGGTCGACCAAGTCCTTCGTCGCGGCATCCACGTTGGCCGGGGTCAGGGAAACGGGCGCCGTCGCCGCGGGGAGCAGGTGGCCATTCAGCAGACCGCGGCTCTTCTTCTGCTGCAGGTCGAGCTCGCGGGCGGTCGCGTTCTTGTCCGTGTACTTCCAGTAGCTGGCGCCGACGCCGGCGACGAAGACGACGCCGACCGCGATGAGCGAGCTGTAGAAGAGTTTGTTCTGCTTGAAGTTTTCCATGACTTAGAGGGCTTTGTCCTTTTGGATGATCAACGTGAAGGTGAGCTTGGGGACGTTGGCTTCCTTGTAGTCGGGCTTGATCTCATCGGAAGGAATGTCGGCGATGAACGCCGACTTCTTCAGGCTGGCCATCAAGGCGTTCTGCCGCTCGATGAGTTCGCGCGCGTTGAAGGTCTTCCCCGGGGCGACCTTGTCGAGCAGGATGCGGGCCGTGACGGTGACCTTGGTGACCGGAGGAGACGGCGGCTTCGGCGCTTCGCCCTCGACGGCCGGAGCGGCCACACCCGCGACATGGACGACGCGAATTTCCTCGACCCAGGTATTCTTGCTCTGGGCCACGCGCGACTGGAGGTCGGTCAGGAAGGCCGGCCAGTTCGAGCGGTTGACGACGACGGACTCCAGCAATTGGTTCGTACCCAAGACCGCTTGGGCATCCTCGTGCGTCTTGATGATCGTCGCTTGGTGCCCGTTGAGCACGAGGGCGCGCGCCTTGAGCTGATCGATCTGCGCGGTGTTGTAGTCGGTGGCGTCGGCCAAGGCCAGGAAGACGGGCCAGGGCGCCAAGGCGGCCAGGAGCGCGGCCACCAGAAGCTTGGGCTTGCGGGCGTCGAAGGCGATCTGGGCGGCGATGTCCCGCGGAATCAAATTCACCCCCGAACTCTGCGGGAGCAGCAAGGAAGCCGCTTCCCCGATGACTTCGGAAATCTGGTGGACGTGCTGGCGGAGGTAATCCGGGTTGAGTTCCGGACCGGGGGTCAGGGCGGAAGAAGGATCAAACTGCTCGACGGGCAGGCGGAGCGATTCGGTGAGCTGTTCGGCGAGGCCCGGCACGAGCGAACCGCGCCCGGTGAGGAGAATGCGGGTCGGTTGACGACCGGCGGCGCCGCGGCGGACGTTGATGAGGCGACGGTTGATGTCCTGCGCGAGGCGGCGGATGAAGCTCTGCGAATTGACCTGCAACACGGCGACCTGCGGGTCGGCTTCCGTGAGGTGCACGATGCCGGAGTAGTAGCCGACCTTGACCGCTTCGGCGGTCGCAAAAGGCTGACCGGTGTTGTCGGAGACGCCTTGCGTGAGCAGGTTGCCGCCGATGTTCGCGGACTGGATGTTGGCGCCGGCCGGGCCGACGAAGCTCAACGATGTCGAACGGGCGCCGACGTTGATGATGAGGACTTCCTCGTTGGCCAAACCGCCATGCAACAGCGCGGCGCGGCTGTCCAGCAGCGGAGCGGCTTGGATGGCATACGGA